>Ga0065711_1034724_pt1 | contig 23332 bp, 11 predicted proteins | sample Hoacrofraction12_FD_59098 | JGI IMG/M metagenome (GOLD analysis project Ga0065711, IMG submission 59098) | Hoatzin crop microbial communities from Cojedes, Venezuela - Epithelial fraction 12 v2 (version 2) | ecosystem: Host-associated > Birds > Digestive system > Esophagus > Crop | place...
CATGGTGTCAGCTAGCTTTCTGCGTGCAGCCTTATTTTGGTTCAAAAACCGATATAGCTGTTAAAGGCTTCACTAGTGCAGTGTTTGTGGGGATAGATAACTTCTTAAAATGTAACAGTATTTATTGCCTTTCCTCTCTCTAGAATTATCTCATGTATTGCTGATTGGGTGGTTGGTCTGGCTCCTGCTGGAGAGCAGAATGTATTCCCTGTTAGTTATTAGACTGAGTAAAGTGAGTGAAGGGAAAGAGAAATGACTCATTCTTAGATCCTCACATGTTAAACAAAAAGATAAACTTGTTTAGCCCCCCTCTGCTTTTCTGTGGTATCTATCTCAGTTATTTTTTTCTTTGTATTTGGATTTCTTCTGTTGGTAACATCTACTTAGTTTGACATCCTGCATACACGTCTGAGGGCATTGATGTAGGATATGCAGGAAAAGGTCTTAAAGAAAACAAAAGAAGAAACATCCATTGGTTCTGATTTACAGTTAAGAAATGAAAGGTGAAGAACAGTAACTGGAGAAGGTAGTTTTAAAATGGTACATTCTATCAAGCAACAAGCATGGTACAGGAGGAAAAAGCAGATGCCTCGCTTTCATTTTCATGCAACAAAGTGACTTGCATACGTGATGTGAACACATAAAACAGAAATCTGAGCTCATTTAACACATTTTGAATTTAACCCTTCATGCTGAGGAGGGTCAGTGTCCGTTTGTCCTGATCTCTTAGAGGTATTTGGATGAGAAAACTGATCATTAAAGTTCTCCTAACATTATTAATCACCAACTTTTCATTTACAATGGAGCTTAGCAAATATGTAATGAGAGCCCCTGTGACACAGGAGGCCGTTTGCAGTTTTAGTACATGTAAAGATGCACATGCTATAAATTATAATGCAGTTAACTCCTACTCCAGTGTGTACAAAATGAGCATCAGCTGCTTTAAACTTAGTTTAAAGCTTCCTGGAATTGTTCCCAGTTCTGATATGGAAGGTCTTTCTGTTTTGCTGTTGATACTCATGTTGTTCTCTCTCTCTCCCACCCTCTCCACCTCTTTCTCCCTTTGCAGGCAAAGGCAGCTCAAGCATCTCATCCGACGTGAGTTCAAGTACAGATCACACACCCACCAAAGCCCAGAAGAATGCAGCTACCAGTGAAGGTAGGCAGATGGTACTCATTACCCAGGTCAGGCCCCCCAACATAATCCTAGCAGTTTTCAGAAAAGGAACCCCTCCTCCTCATTGCTTCTGTGTACAGTACCTTCGGTGTACTAGAAATTAAAAAACAATTCTTTTTCCTGTGTACAGTTTCCACTGCTACAGCTGATTTAAGCTTGTGACAAAGGTTTAGAAGATATTTCTGCAGAACAAAAATGTAGAGGGTTTTGAGTAGTCTTGCATGTTCCTTTTTCAGCAAAGGCTTTTATACTGAAGAATTGATGCAATCTGATTTTGAACTTATTTTTGAAGAGTATACTTAGTGGAAGATTTTTGGCATATGTTCTAGGTTAAATCTCAGCTTCTTATTTTATTACTGTGAACACCATGAAAATGTGAGTTATTTGTGCCAAATACTCAAAAATGTGACTATGGACATGAATAGCTGACAAGGATATAATTAGATTGACATACCTCACCTACAGTTACAGGAGTATGTGATCATCTGGGACTAGATTTTTAATGCCTAGGAGAAGGAGATGTCTTATGTGTCAGTATTAATACAATGTTGTACTAACTGGCCTACGAACAGAGAAATGCTGATCTCTTCCTGCTGCTGCCTTATATGTGAATAGGTGTGCTCTCTTCAATCAAAGTACATTGGCCCTAGTTTTTATAAGAGCATCTTCGAAGGCTGAGAGGAAATTGTTAAATCTCTATGTAGCTTAATGATGTAAGCTGAAAGGATTTTTTTTAAATGGTAAATTTATGTGTCTTAACTAGCATTTCTGCCCAACTATGTCATGATAAGTTGGTTGTACTTGGTAATTATCAAATAATAATTCTGATTTCTTACACTTCTGTCATTACAAATAAAGTTACAAGCTCTGATTGCTCTCAGTCTGGCTTTATTTCTTATAGTTAAAAGAAATCGTAGACTTTGAATCATTCTAGTTTGGCAAGTCTGACTATGACTGTAGAGTCTGTACGGTAAAAGCAGTTCATGTAAGTAATAAATGGCCATATAAATAACAAGAGTTCATTGTTAGACACACATAATCCCATACCAAGAATGAAGATCTGCCACCTGTGAATCATGAGAGATACTGGATTATAATCTGCTTTTCAGTCTGGTCAATAAATTTAACAATAAATGAATAAATGACTAATGAAGTGAAGTTCAATAGTAGACTTCATGTTTCTCTAAGCCTTAGATTCAAAAGTTTTGAGGTACCTGAGAGAGGTGAACTGCCAAGATGTGAAGTAAATTTAGGAAATGTATAAAAGCATTTTAACTTCTCTGTATGACAGCCAGGGAAAAAAAAAAAAAGAAACCACAAAGGAATAGTGGAAAGTCTGAAGTCAGTACTTAACAATCGTTTTAAATTTCTGTTTTACTTCAGTCAGTACAGCGTGTTTTTTTCCTTATTTTCAAATCAGATAATGCAAAATAATCCTTTACTAATCTCTAAGATTTATGTTTGTAATCTAGCCCAGTGCAGAGCCAGTGAATACCAATGTTGACCCTGAAATCTTCACCGCTGGTTTGCAGCTGATTAATTCATTAGTGAGGGAGGCTTAAACGCAGGCCAGCAGATGCTGTAGTAAAGATATGTTTTTACGAGTTCTCGTGCAGATTCAGAAAGAGTTCAGAGCAGTGGAGTTGCGTATTCTATACTTTGAGACAGTTTCAGATGTGAGCCTAGTTTCTGTGCTGTAGAAGAGTGTGATTTGACAAACTCTGACAACAGCAAAGTAGTGTCTTCCTCAGCTTGTGCTACCACCACTTTCTTACCAAGATTTTCTGATGAGGAGTTTCTCTTCTGGATCAGTTTAATATAAATTGCCTTGAAGTGGATTGCTGTATAATCTGGCAGAAATTTTGAATGTCATAACCAGGAAGCATAAGAGTTCCATGAAGGCGAGTGAGAGCAGAGACGTGGAAGTGGTGTTGCAGAAAAGCAGTGAGTGTTGAAACCAGTGCTGTTACTGGACAGCACATTTATCAACTGGTGTGTGTCTGGATTTTTTACTAACGCTGCTGATTTTCCCCATGTAGAGTAGTGTTATGCTGTAGGAGGATTCAGCTGAGCAGAGTCTCATACCTTCTGCAAGACTAATAGAGTTCCTTGCTTACAAGACTGAGTGCTTTTGCACTGTTCAGTTACAGAGTAGTGTCAAGGGACAAGCTAAGAACAGGAGCCTGATTGTGTTAGATGCTGTACAAGCAGTAGCAGTTATGTCTTTTCATTGATGTGTTTACATAACTTTTTATAACTGTTAGTTAAATTTACCTTTATAGCACTTCATTCTCTGGTATTTGTTTGCCGTGATAGAGTAGTACCTGCCCACCCCAGAGACTGTAAATGTGTCTTGCTCTTCACAATGAGACTGGTTTATTGCAGGGACAGATTGATCCAATTCTGCCCTTTGCTTTAGCCCTGTGTTGTAAATTCATTGCACTGTAGGCTGTCTGATGAATGAGCCACATGTTCTGGGTGCTGAGATGTATGTGTCCTCGGTATGGAGTGGGAAGGACTATGAGACATCGCAGGTGAAGTCTTCTTCACCTTCACTAGCCTGTGAAATGATCTTAATTGAAAAAGTTGCAGACAGCTTCTTTGCATCTCTTGAATTTCTGTCCAGGAGCTGTATTCCTGAGTGCCCAGCTCTGTGAAGAGTGTAGAATTTGCATTTGAGGCTGAAGGCTATTCACGGCTCCTGCTTTCCAGCTTTGCGAACAGACCTAACCCTTTCCAGTTCTGCACAGCATAACTTTACTTCTGTTTCTGTAAGACAGTTGGCAAAACACTTGTTGAAGTTGAGTCAATGAAATGCCTTGAAACTAGAAAGGAAATCTGTGGGACTGACTCATGCGAGCTCTGTGGTACTCTACAGTAGACACGCAGTCATGTAAAGTACTTAGGCAGGTATGGATTCCCAAGGACTGCAAAAAGGTGTCAATCAAGACTCTGGCTTGGAAGAGCAAACCATCTCAGGAAGTACAGCAAATGTTACCTTGCTAATAGTTTGAACAGTCAAATGAACCACACTCTTCATCTTGTGTACTACAGCCATTATCTTTGTGAAGTTTCAGTGCCGTGATGTTTCTTTTATAGGATGGGTACAAAAATGGGTAACAAGCTGCTTCAAATGGCTAATGTGGTGTTCCAGTCCTTGATATACTGTTAAGGCCACATCAGGTAAATCTCTTGATGGGAATGGGAGATGCAGTTATGGTCAAAATCTGGTACCCTCCCTCATACTGTAGATTCTGAGCATCAGTAGAGCTGTAGAAGGAGAGTTCATGGAGACAAAATGCTTATACTATTAGGCATGCCTGAGTGAACTGCACATACTGTACCAGTGAAGAGCAGACATTGTATCACTAATATTAGCCAAACCAGCTTCACTCAGCAATGCGTTGGAGAGGTGACTACCACCCTGTTTCTGTTATGTAGAGGAGTGCAGACAGTACTTGGCAGACCACAAAACTTCGAAATTCAAACTTGAGATACCAGTGATGCACTTCATGGATGTAAAGGTGTGGCTGTACTGGTGCTGAAAATGAAGTCCGGTCGCTCTCGTTGTGGCTTTCACTTTCTGTACTGAAGTGAAGTGCACGTGGCAAACAGGAGACGTCTGGTCCTCTCTGTAAATCACAGACTATGCTGTAGGAAATGTCTGTTTGGCTACGGCTTGGCTCAGAAGGAAGCACGGTAGACTGTGGATGTGCATGCACACTCCACGCTGTCTCCTCTTCTGAGGATAAAATTTTCTTTAGCTTTGAATATACGCTGTCTTTTACTTCTTTTCCTGTCTCGGACATTGTCTGCAATTCTTTACCCCATCAATCAATTACAGTTAGAAACTTGAGAACGCATGAGTTTTTGCTACCCCCCATTGCTCTTCTGGCAAGTGAAAGACTAAATGGATTTTTGTGGGCCATTTAAATGCAATTTGCTAGACGCAGTCTCAGCTGGAATATTATTCTGTAAAACTTGATTTAGAAGATTAGACTGAACATTTTTGTATGAGCTTACCTTGATCAGGGAGCTTTCTTCTAACACTTACCTGCAGAGCGTGGAATGTTACATCCAGGCTGAATGCTTCATATTAACTTGACTGTTTTGCAAATGAAAAAATCAATACTGTTTGCACTTCATGTATATGGCTCTTAAGTGGTAATCCAGAGGCAGCTTTAAATTCAGAGCTGGTGTATGAGGTCCATGTATGAGTTCTAACTTATTTCTCAGTTACCATAAAATTAAATTGAGGAATTCAGCCTGAAGCAAAAAACTGTTCTAGCAGAGGGGGTCAGTGCTGAAATACCTCTGAATATATCCTGTTAAATGTTTATATTTTGAATTTTGCAGATATACAGTGAAGTCAGCTGCTGTATTCCGTAGAAGTTAAAATGATACCTGCTTTTAGCAATGTTGACTTTTAGGGACCTTCAAAAAGGAAGTACGTAACTTTGCTTTTTCTTCTGCAGTACCCTGAGAAGTCTAGAGTCTGGCTTCCTCAGATGATGTTCATGTACCTTTAAGTACCTTTAAGACCATATCTGGAAAACGGACAAATTAAGAGAACACTGGTTTTCACCCAGTAGCGCTGCAATGTACGTTTAGTGTGGAGATCAAATGCATTTGTTATGGCAGTGGCTGTTTGTATGCATCTTAACAGAAGAGGTATTTCTTCTGAAGTTTAGGTGTGTGCAAGATAAGTCTGCCATTCTTACAGCTGTATCCTCCTTTCTCTTTTACTTGGGCTTTTTAGTGGTTCTGGTGGATGTGGCAGTGTTAGGTTAACAGCTGGACTTGATGATCTTTAGGGTCTTTTCCAACATAAATGGTTCTGTGATTCTGGGAGAAGGAGACCCTATAGCCTGGCTGTAATAATTATGTTCATTAGGAACGATTCCCTCTCTCAAACTAGGTTTGGGGGCAACCATGTGAACATGTAGCATTTTGCAAGTATGTAATGCTTTAATTACTCATGTAAGAGTGTCACTTCACACTCTGTGCAAGATGATACCTGGCTAAGGTTGATCAGGCTGCGTTGCTCAGCATCCTTTTATGGTGAGTTGCTGCAACTGAAGCCTCTTGAAGTGGATGGTGTATTAGTGCTGGTCTATGCTATGGATTTTCTGCTGTCTATCATCTTCCCCTGGCAAGGGGGATAAGTTCCAGAGAAAAGAATGCTTGTGAAATGAGGAACTAGCCTTCTCTCAGTACTGGTTTTCATTCTGCTGAAGTCCTAGGGGTAAAAAAAAAAATGCAACCATACTCCAATAAACAAAACAACAAAAAGAACCCCCACAGAGCACCAAGCAAAAACCAAACTGACACAGCAAAACAAACCCAACCAATATCAAACAAACTATTCTGAATATAGACGTACAGGTATTCACTCAAGTTTTCTTTCCTTCTAGAAATACCAGCTACTCAAGTAACTGAAACAATTTATTTCCAGTTATACATTTAAAAAGCATAGCTGGATAAGCTCTTCTGAGAGAAGTTAGCCTCTATTCATGTAATAATAGCAAAAATCCTTCATGCATTTGTTGTGCTCTTCTAGTAACTTAAGAAAATAACTTTCAAGTGACTTTCAAAACCACTGGAATTTGACTACTACTACTGCATTGCTTTATTCTGCAAATTGTGAGTGAATTAATGTGTAATTAATATCTAATTGAGGAAAGTAGAAATAGAGTGCATTCAGCCATACCATTCTTACTTTGACACTTAAGTTATTAAAGTCATTTTAGAAGACTACAGTGAATAATGGAACAAGGAGCTACTTTTGAAACATTTTTTTATGAACTGTGGTAAGACATCTTGAGCTTTACCAGTATGTGAAATCTCTCAAAGCAGTCATTTTGCACTCTTATTTTCTGTGTCGAAGAATGATGGACACTTTTGTCTCTGGCTTTCATACTCAGAGGTATAGAAAGTTCGTGATATCTTGGCTCTCCATACAGAAAAAATTCTTTTCCAGAAAAATTTGAGCTCTGTATCGGAAAATGTTTATTACTGCTCTACATGGGAACATATTAAGTGACTTTTCTTGAGCACAGAAAGATTTATGTGGGTTGTGTGCCTTTCATTTCACTTTACTAGTGAGGGAACAAAGTACACGTTTTAGGATATTTTAATGGAGGATGTCATTCTGTTAATTGCTCTTGGCTTCATAATCACATTCTTTCAAAAGGCTGGGTGTCTTTTAAATCCCAGAGTAATTCTTAATTTATTAAATGAATTTAAGAGGAGGGGTCCTTCCGTTGCGCACAGTGATGGACACTACAAAAATTTGGGGAAAATGGAATGGGTCCTTCGCTACAGAATGCTTTTAGTATTTAAAATGATTCAGAGAATCAGTTCAGAATGAGATTCAGGAGAGTGCAATCCTGATCTTACTTCAGAGGGAGATAAAAATCTCAGAAAACCAATTTGCAAATAAGCAACGCTTCCATATATTATGGTTCAAATAATAATGTAGGTAGTGATGTTTAATATACTGGAGTTCCACTGAAGCTTTTGAGTGGTTTCTGTATCCTCTCAGGACATTGAGCTAATTAAGTGTTGTGGCAAAAGATTGTTGCTGAACAGAGATGCTGTTTTTCACCTTGTTTATCTTGATGATTCCTTTGGCAGAAGGAGCTGTTTTGATCCCTTCCTATGTCTGATACCTGTTAAAAAAATCTTTTCCCACTTCTGTTGCTTAATATTTTTCCTTTTATTTTCTATTTAACATTAGAAGCTTACTAAATCAGTATCAGAAATGAAAATATATATATGTTCTTTCTGGATGCGTGCAAGCATATTCTTAATTACCAGTTCTTTTGATGGCAGTTTCCTTCCTGCTTATCTCTGTCCTAATGTCTTTGCAGCATCTCTCCCTGGGAGTTTGGGCTCTTGGTTCTACTGTTGAAGCACTGTCTGAGCAGACTTTTTGTGCACCAAACCATACCTGAATTTGATATGAATGCCTGAACTTGCCCCTGCTTACTTAGAAGTGGGCTGAAATTCAGCTGGCTTCAAGTAAACTGTGGCTGTTTTGAGTTGGTAGTGAAACTGGAGACCAGGTAAATTTCCTAGGATTTTGTGTTAACTTTTCAAGCAGTGGAGTTTTCTAGAAAAGTGAAATGTTGCATTACTGAATGTGCCAAAACAGAATCGTTTGAAGCCAAAAAATTGGGGAAGAATAAGGGGGGGGTGGGGTGGGGCATGACAGTTAATAAATCCAAAACTATAAACACTTTGGCAGAATAAGCAGAGCTCACTATTTAAATTCCTTTAACCAACATATCAGAATGCATACACAAATATAATCACCTCGAGCAGAATGTGGAGGTACAAAGCAGTATAGAGGTTGTTCTTGGGCACTACTTTTGTGCTTAACCACATCTTGTTATGCTTTTGCTATCTAATAGGCAGCGTTCCTGCAAAGCTGTTCTGCTAATGATAACAATACCATTGCAATCAGCATTTAAATCAGAGTTCAAATACAAGGCAGAAGTAGTTGGGACATTGGCAAGGTTAAAGCTGCAAATTGAAACCTTACGGTATTCTGGCTAATTTGTATGGAAATGCTATAGCCAACTCCTTAAAACTTGCCCAAACAATACTATGAACAAATTGGAAAGGTACATAAAACTGGAGTCTTACTTGATCTGCTGCCTGAAATGTGAGACCTACCAGTCCAAATGCACTTACAGTACAGTTAAGGAGAAATGATCCCAATTTAAAAACCTGGCATTAGCTTTTCAAAGTAAGGTCTGATGTTTGGTAGGAGTGATTACAGTTTATTCAATTACCTGTACATCTGATTTTAAGGAGTCCAAGATCCCAAATGTCATTCTTTCTTTAAAATGCTCTACCAAACTACTTAAATACTGTTGTCACAGGGAGGTTCTTGATACTAAACTGTTTTTTTGTCTGTTACTGTCTATGCTAGCTATATGAAGTAGTTTCCTTCTCTGAAAAGTGGAGTCATCTTGAAGTCTCTGATGACTGCCCAACACTTGCTAGTCTAAAAACCATTTTTCTTAATGATAGACTGTCTCCTAAGACTACTTGAAGAATATATGCAATCTGATAATACATAGTTAAATGTTGGGCTTATCCGTTTTCAAGAATTTATGAACTGAAGCTAGCAAGTTCCTTCAGATTATTTCTAGTACTTGATTGAAATAATGAAATAAAACCAGAACAGCAACGTTTTGCCTTAAACTTGACAATCCTTGTTAAGATGCTGTAGTTTAAATTTATTGCACAAAATATCCTGCCTTATTTTCTTGTATCTTATCTTTTTATGTCAGCTTGTCAAATGACTGTGTAATTTTTAAGACTGATACTGCCAGCAGTGCCAAAACTAGCAGCGTGTTTGAGAAATATCCGCTTAGAGCTGCTGTCTCATTCTGTTCTCTTCTGGCTATTGTACCATAGTGTCCGCTACTGTGTTTTTCTCAAGTTACTGAAGTTTGGCGTCTCCTTGTTTCTGCCAGCATTCATCAGATTTCCCTGGAGAAGTATGTACTGAGAGTGGCTGATGAAAATGGCAGTTCAAGAACGGATGATGGCAATTCTTATGTTCTTGCTAATTCTGACTGCTGGATCATCACTGGTTTAGGCAGTTACAGTAGACTAGGCTAGACTTATAAGGAGAAGTTACGAGCCTGAGCATAATCTAGTGATTAGCTGTCCATATATTCCTCTAGCCTTAACCAGCCACACTTAAATATTTAACTTGTGGTGTGGTGCTTGTGCCTGCTGCATGTTTAGCCACTGTCCATTCTGATATTTCCTTTAATGTTAAAGGCTAGTTCCCATGTTGAACTGTGGTGATGGATCAGGAGTTTGTATCTCTTGAACCTCAAAGTAAAATTGTTGTTTTAAAGGTTTAAATAAAAGATTTTTTTTTTTCTGATAAGTGAAAACCAATGCTAATAGCAGCCTATCTGCTATACTGAACTAGGAGATTTCTGCTTGCCTACTCTGGCCTCTTGTGTGTACATAGGCTTGCCAGAAGGCGGACAGGGTTTCGATAGAGATGCATTGTAAAGGCTTGTTTGTAAGATTTGGTGGTCGGTTTAGATCAGCTAGTTTGAGTCATCCTTCAACAAAGTGAAGTACAGGGACTTTTCATAGGGACACAGCCTACCTGTGATGTGTTTTATGCTGCTTTAAATATGCAAATGAGCGGGAAGAAGCTTGATGGCTTTACTGAGTGACTGTAACCTGTCATGCTGCTTGCAATGACTTGGATATATGATAAATTTCCGTTGTAAGTTATCAGAGTCATGATAGTGAAATTTCAATTTGTACCTGTGCCTAATCTAATCTGTAGTGCTTTTGTTTTTCCCTAACATGAAGTCCATTTCCATCTTGCATATCCAAGAGAGTGAAATTTTACAGCTCTATTAGGTATTCATTGTTTGTGGGAAGTCTTTTACTTGTTCGTTAAAGGTAAAAAGTGCTGGGTGGGAATCTCTGAAAGACAAACATTAATGTTAAGAGATCTCAAGGATGTGGGTAGTAGGAACAATTTCTTCTTCCCAGCTGGGAAGTTTGTGATTTGCTTAATCTGAAGATATTTATATGTTCATGTAGACATCTGTAAGATGAGATTCCCTCCTCTTCCTTAAACATTCCCATCATGCCCCCCTGGCAAGATAAATATTTGTAAGCCTTGCCCTGTAGGTTTTTAGCTCCTGTTTGAGCAATAAAACCTTTGTGTGGCTCCTGAAACCTCAGAAACTGTGCCAGTTGTTTACCTCACACAAAGAAGGACGTTTATAGTAGTTTTGCTTATAGAACAGAAACAAATGTGGTCTAAATGCTAAAATCATACTTGGACTGTCCTCAGCGGGCTCTAGCTTGGGAGACTGTGTTTACTTCGTCCTTCTTTATTGTGCGCTGAGATAAACCTTTAGCTTGAACTCTGCTTTCTGAAATCATCATGCTCTTTGGCTCTTTTGCTTTTCTTTCACTGTTGAAACAAGATTTTAGTACTTTATTGTAATCTGAGGCAAAATTACTGTCCCATCTGATTTTAGCTGTGAGTGTATTTTCTCTTTGCTGTTCCAGTAGAGTTAACTTTCTCAGATATCTTTTAATGCTCTTATACCTTAGATTCAGTTGTACTACGCATTTTCTGTCCAGCCTTGCATTTGTATTTGGAATGTTGCACATGTTAAGCATGTGAAGCTGACCAAGAAGCTAATTTTGATGGGAGATTATTCTGGATCTGGCTCACATTCACAGTATTATCAATCTGCTTTGGCTGCTTCCAGTAAATAACCTGACATCAGTAGGTGTCAATTGGTGCAATTAATTTGTCAGACTACTGGACAAATATCTTCTTTGGGGAAAAAATTCTTGAGGAATGCTTGTTTTTCTTTCTGCTGCTGTGGCATTGGATGAATGATGAATCTCCTTATACACTTGAATACTTAGTAAAGACCACTTCTGTCAGTGTCTAATTAAGGAAGACAGACTCCCACAGCATTTAGTGAAATCTGAATATTTTGCTGGACTAGGCTAAGAATGTCACTCCAAATGAAATTGTATCTGAATCAAAATAACAGCATTACCATTCAGTCACTGCATTCAGATTTTACCAATCATATTAATAAGCTCTTTGGGATGAAGGAGAAATCGCCTCTTCTCAGCCTGAGGTGTTAACACTTTCATATACTTTTAATTTTGTAAATTATTTTTGTGTAGAACGTGCATCTGTATATTGCCAAAAAAAGAAATGAACCCAAAGCACACAGGAAATACTCACCTCCAACTAATACTTTCTGTGTTACTGTGATTATACCAGTCATTTTTTAAAAATTGCTTATAAGTAGAAGACTGGGAGTCTTCAAAAGCAAACTTAAGATTCTGTCATGAGAAGTTATTTGTCATAATTGCCCATAGATGTCCATTTTGAATTAGACAGCAGATAAATGTTGATGTGAACTGAAAAAACAAGGCTCAGAACTAATGTAATTTGTCTCATGTCCTGATTTCCATTATTCATTATTACAGTTCTGATTTGGACAGATACCTAAATCGGAAGCACAAGGGTATCATCTTGAATGTGGTGATAAATTAATGCTCACATTATTTAGTGTAACTTTATTATCCACTATTCATGATTTGACTCAGAACTATAAATGGTTCTGTGTTGCTTAAATTTTGCACTTTCTAATGTCATAGATGTTGGAACATATAATATTACAGAAAATCCTTAATTATTCCTGTCTCAGAAAGACAGATATTCTCATGTATCTTGGAAATAAGATGAGCATAGAAGGACAATATGCTGTGAACTCATTACGCTTCAACATTTGTGGATTATAAATTAGAGCAACCATGTTTAAATATGTGATATTCTGCACTATTTAAGAGGGAAGAATAATGAACCATAACTAAACAGTAACTAAAATATTGGCCTGACTAAGGAGGAAAAAAGGAGTATAGATGGGAACTGCAAGCAGTAAAACTAGGTGAAAGAAACTGAAAAACAGATCATATTAGCTGCAGTCATAAAAAAAAAAAGACAATGTTGTTAAAAGTATGAGTGACCAAACCTTGGTATCCCACTGTCTATTGCTCAATATGATATATTATGCTTATAAACTTAGCAATCTCTGATAGTGCTGAAAGGATAAAGTGTTTCCTTTGGGCCCCTTCATAGAAATTGTGTCTCTTTTTCTGAATGGTTAGCCGCTTCAGGCCAGAGAAACAAGAATTTTGTAGTGGATGGTTTACTTAACAGCAAATGTAATCATGGTGAATCTCTGGAATTTGGTGGCTGCTGGGAAAACTGACCTATTGTGTTACTTTGGTAACCAGGTAGGCTTCCTTAATCCAAAAAATAACTCTTCAACTCTATGTAAAACTTACTGATATTTATCTGTATTGTGACTGCGGTTCTAAACAATAGTTCACATATAAGTTCCAAAATGTGGCTTATTGTCTTTGATTAGATTATGCTTTTACTCTCATCGAAATCCAAGAGTAGGTGTCACTTACCAATTTCAAGTCATAGCAGAGGCCATATTTCTTCAAAGCTTTGAAAGAGTTCAGTCACCATTTCAGGAGGTCGTGGAACCTTGCAGATATAGCCCATCAAGAAGTTTCCTTAAAAATGAAGTATTTGACTGCTTGAGCCATTCTTGAAAGAACTACTTGACACTAGAATAAGGCGTCTTGCAGATTTAAAAAAGTATCCATCTTCTGAAGTTGTTACTGGACTGAAATAACTCATCAAAAAGTTATCCCTTCATTACAGGGATAAAGAAAAATAATAACCCTAGAGCTAGTAATAAACCATTACACAAAGCCTTTACAAAAAGAAAATAGCTGAAACTTGAGTCAATAGGAGGGATATTTGTCAACTCCTTTTAACCTCAATACCAAGGTCGTCTTTGGTATGAAGTGGACTGCTGTCAGGGATACTGTTCTCCATTTATGTCCCGACACATTTCTCTATAGGAAGAAAAATATGTGTATTTTAGGTGTTACGGTGCTTTTTGCATGTTGAGTTTTTTATTTATTTGTGTTTGCATTCATTTGCTTATGTCCAGGAAATTAAATTCAAGATTTGGATGAGCTTCAACTCTTCCCATCTGTGCACGTATTGGAATTTGAAGAAACTTGGCATGGGAGGATGCTCAACTGAAAATATATCACCAGTCCTCACCTCTCTACACACCGTATTGCAGTAGATTGCGGTGTGTTTACTCATTAGAAAAGCTAGAAAAGTTTTATTGCTTCTTGAAAATTAAACAAATAACATCAACGCCATTGTAACTTTGAGTATGTTTTAATAGTAATGTGGTTCAAGCATCAACTGAAAGAATTTTTTTCTCCCTGGACAGTAACCTTCTTTTCAACTCGAACCCACTTTTTGTCATTGTCTGAGAATGACTTGCTCAGCTCAGAATGAGATCTTCTACGGGGCTTGGAAGTTTTTAGGCTCCTGTGCTGTTGTATTGACATAGTAGCTTAACTTCCTCATTTGTACATCATGTCTGTGTTAATTTGATCCAAATGAAGGACGCTCCTGGCCCCCAACTTGTTGATGCATCCTATGTGAAACTGTGAAATTGTGACATGATGCCTTTGCTCACCAAGTGAGAATGATTCAACTTAATGCGGATGTACAGATTAGCTGAAGCTTTTGAAGCTTCAGGTATCCTGGTCAGAGCCGTTGCCATTTAACATCTGGAAGCAGTAGAAAAAGCAGCATTTTCTCTTCTTCCTTAAGCAAAGGATTGTAGGCTGACAGAACAAGGCCATGGAAAACCAGGTGCTTGTTAACTGAGTTGCACCATCTTGTAAGTGTTACTGTTTTACACACCCAGAATATGATAGTCTCCAGATATAAGTATTCAAACCAGGAATCACTTGATGGTAAAGGTCTGGGGGGGGGAAACAAAGTTTATATGTAGGTGTTGAATTACATGGTCTTACTCTCAGTGTTTAAATATTGCATGTTTTGTCTTAGGCCAGGGTGAAATATTGTGTAGGAAACATGAACATTGGTTTGTAATGGTTTTTACTTCCCCTCCCCACTTTCTTCTTTTTAAGGGTGAATTTTTGACTGTGGAGTTGAGTCTGATAACTCCTTTTGCATCTGATTTTTGAACTTGCATGGAACAGTCATACTTAGGTCTGGTATTGAGTTTGTGACTGATGAGTTTGAATGGACTAGGATTTTTTTGCCATTTCTGCCACTAGTTAGTTTGGTTCCATATCATGGAAGTAGCAAACTGAATTTTATTTTGGGGAGGGAAGGGACTACTCAAACTAAAGGCACTGAATTTAAACTTAGAAAAGAAAGCAGTGATGACAAAAGATAGCAAAGGTAGTGTGGGTCGATGACCTTCCTGGACTTGTCAATGACATGCTCGGACTCAGGTGACCAATATGCCTGCTCCGTAGGCGTGTCGAACTGCCGAGTCCTGCTTGTGATGACACAAAATTCCATGTCAAGAGCCAGTCAACACATAGTAAATGACTTAGTCCCATCTCGCCAAAAGATTTAACACATTGTTAACTAAAGTGCTAAGCTATTACCTTGAGCTCAACTTTTGTAGACAGTGCATTTATCAACAGCAATCCTGACCTGTGATACCTGTTGCTTGAATAAATTACCTATTGTTTCAACTTTGCAAAACCATTTCAGGGAACGTCCTTGGAAGGGCTCTGACAGGCAAGTTGAATCTGAGAAGTGGCTACATACTTAACTCTTTAGACATAAACTGTTGACCAAGTCTGAGACTAGGAGTAGACCCAGCCGCACCTAGACTCCTTTCTGAGAGAGAGTTCAGAATGCAAGGGGGTCTGCTCTGAACCTTGTGACTTAACGGGAGGGCTTTCCTCTTTCCACTTATCAGACTCCTTGACTCCTTTTAATGTGACAGATAGTAAACTTTAAGTGGAAAATAAAGCTTCTGTGCTGTATGATACTAAAAAGGTAGGTGTAGTTTCAGGTTTCGTATGTAAGGATAACACACTGCTAAGCAGTGATGACAGACATTAAGGCAGACTTGGCCATTACATTCGAGCCCTCATGTTGCTTTACAGAAAGCTTCTGGTGGGAGCAACAACATAATCTTGATAAACTAATATAAAAGGGACCTTGCCAATTCTAGGTGGATGGAAATCTAGAAATGCTAGCTGACTGGTACACTATTGAAGCAGTAATAGCTTGTGATGTCAGATGATTTTGAGTTTGTACTCTCTGAAGAATCCTTCTGTGCTGGGCAATCCTTAACAACAAAGTCTGTGTCAGGATAGTTGGATTGTTTTCCTCCAGGCAATAATGGTCTTCTTCATGCACTAGTTGGAGCTTATGACAGTAGGTATGTACCACTGAACTCAGCTGAGCAAATGATTTTAGCTATGAAAAATGGCAAGAATGATCTAAAAATAAAGTCCTTGTGTTTACCTGGAATGCAGTAGAAGCTGCTTTCCATTGTGCATAGAACGTTACTGGTTTAGTATTATAATCATAGAATCATGACTTTATAATTACATAGAATAGAATATTTTATTCATAGAATAGCATGTTACACATTCTTTTAACTTTTTCATGAAGGACAACTGATGGAATAAAAGTTGAGACTGAAATTTGCAATGTTTAACTGGAATTTACATTGGAAATGGTACAGTTCAGAGTTTAATTCCTACTTCTTTCACTGCGAATTCTTATAGAAAATACTTCATATTTTCTTTAGTCTATCACAGTGCTCAAACATGAAAGTCAGCCCAGCAAGGTCCTTTCATTTCTGTCTACTTTCCTCTGGCAAGAATACATCTTTGCACGTCTCTGGTTTTACCATTGCTCTGGCAAGATTTGGAAGATACCAGTAACCAGTATACTAGAAGCCTCCTGGATGAGGGAAAGGCCATGGGTTTAAAGGCCTGTATGCCTGCTGCTGCCTCCTCTGTTGTGATCAAAGCTTGTTTTGCTGAGCACTGTGTTCCCTTGGTCACATGGATGATATTGGACCCCATCCCTTTTAAGTTCAGCTCCTGGAAATGTCTTGACATTCCTTATTCCTACAGCAGTCTTCCACTTTCTGAACATGAGATGAAGCTGTCCTCACTGCCAGCTTGTTGTTACACTGGATATGCTGGCCAGGCTGAAATGATATACATCATATTACAACCTGTTTTCTGCCAAATTTTAGTCATATATATATTGCTCAAGCTGCAAACCTCCAAAGCAAACACAGAGAGGAAATCAAAATTAAATTAATCCTCTCCAAGGATGTATAAAAATATTGCTGCACTGAGGTTTACAAGTTGAGGGTGAGAGGGACCGTTGGTTGTGTGGGAGTCAGAAGCCACTGGTATGCACAACCCCTTTCTATTGCATTGCTTGTCTGGGCTGGAGTCGCTTAGCATGAAGACCTTAAGGGTTTTTAATGATAGCTAGACAAATGAGTTTGCAAAACCATGGTTAACTATAGAACCATAGGGCGTTCTTGGCAGTTTGCATTCACAGGATTAAAGGCAAATGAGTCACCAATGTCTCTGGAGCCCTCAGAGCGGTGTATTTGCTTCATGTAATGTAGTCAAAACATCTTAGCCGAGACTGAACAAAGCTCTGGAGTCTTCACTTTTGGATGTGGTAGTAAGGTTACTTTAGAGACCTGGTTTCTATTGTGCTTGGTTGAGATGACTGGTTTAGGGACAGTGCTTAGTTCTGTTGTACTGCTTCTTTCCTTCTTAATGCTAGGTTTGGTCTGGCAAGCGGGAGAAATCAGTGTCTCTTGATGACTTTGATGCCAGCTCTCTCTCCCCTGGCACGAGGGGCAGAGGCGTGAAGTAGTGGCTGATTTCTTTCTTGAAACTCCTAGTGGTAATACCTACTCCATTTGCATGTGGAAACATGAATGAAAGGAGTGACTACTGCCTGCAGTAGATGAAAATTAAATGCAATTGCATGGCAGAACTTTGTGCAGCTGCCAAGTGAACTTGAATACCATTTCATCCAGAGCATCTTTTTTTCCTGTTTTTTCTTTTTTTTTTTTTTTTCCTGGAGTTACAGGCTTTGGATTTTGATAATCTCATCTGAAATGAAATGATATGCCCTATTGTATAGTTATTCAGAAAAATATGTGTCAACAAGCAATGGCTGTAGTAAACTAACCTAATTCCACAAGTACAAAAATAGGTTTGATTGCTGAAGTGACAATCATGACCATTCTTCACCAAATATTGTGTACAGGAAGAAGGAAATCAAAACCTTGCCTGTTTTTTCCTAGAAGCTTGAAAGGGCTTCAGGGTTGTAAACCTAACACAGAATGTTATCGGTGATCACCATGATCTACCTGCTGCTTGCTCTAAAGTTTGTTAAATTATTAGGAGCAGCTAAACTGTTGCCTTGGATGGTTTAAATGTATGATTAAATTGTTTTGAGAAGTAAAGCTGTAACTGAATAGCTTAATCTTGAGTTATTCTGGGGGAAAAACTTTGAAAATGAACACATCTGAAGCAGGTGAGTTCAGGGGTTTAAAATGTGCCCTGTTTATACTGCTAACAGAGAGGAAAGCATCTGCTTGCACTCTTGCAATGCTATCTGTTACTGAGACTTTGCTACTACTCCCTGTTGCTCAAGATGAGACTTGCGGAGAATAGTACAGCTTTTCTAGAAGAGCTGCTGTGGTGGAAAGTTACTGCTGTGTCCTGCTGCAAATGAGCTGTCCCAACTTTTGTAAGCTTAGTATTCGTACAAGTCCTGTATGCTTAATTTTTACTGATAGGCAAACAATTTTCCATGGCTTTCTTGTTAAATATGTTGATTTAGGTTACTGGTGGAACTCAGATGTCATTAATCAAGCACATAGTGTAGACCTAGAAGGGAGAGTGTAAGAATTATTGTCTATACTTCTTGATGACTGTGCAAGGACTGACTGCTTGCCAAAATGGTTAACAGAGTTGAAGTAATCTACTGTGAATGTCAACTTGCTGGTCTGCAGATCTCAAAATTTCACCATGGAGTAGAGAGACCTGTTGTGAATTTCAGCTTGCTGGCAATAGGCTTGCTTTTATTTTATATATATAATTGATAGTAAAAGTTCTGAACTCTCAGGAAGAAACTTCTGATGTAATGAGGTCTCTGCTGCAAAAAAAGAGCTGTTCTGGGGAGAATCAAGGAACTGGCAGTCTTAGAACCCGTCCCTTGAAGCTGTCATTTATCATTTCAGTCCATTTTCTCACCCACAAATGACGCAAGGCAGCTATCTACCATCAAAGGCAAACTTTAACAAGACATAAAAAGGTCAGAGTTTTATTTGTTTTTCAAATGGTGAATGTTAAGTTATAATCTTAATGAGTGATTTAACTATATTTTGTATTGTCCTGTATGTAATAAACTTGTTTCTAATTTGAATAAACCAGTATTAAGCACCCATCCTTTTGATACTCTATCACTTGGAATCAAGTTAAGGCTCTGACTTAAACTGTGTCATGTAGTGAAAGCTTGGAGCCCAAGACTGACTTAGAGCACGTGCTCTGCTTGATAGTTAGCTGTGTAGCACAGCAGAAAATACAGCAGGAAGAGTGGCATGTATCTTGCAGTAGTACTTAAAAATACTCAACAGATTTTGCAAAATAGGTTTGGGAATTGCATGATCATAGGGGACTGGAGCATCTCTCCTGTGAGGAAAGGCTGAGGGAGCTGGGCTTGTTTAGCCTGAGGAAGAGAAGGCTGAGAGGGGACCTTGTAAATGCTTATAGATACTTCAGAATGGGCATCAGGAGGATGGGGCCAGACTCTTTTCAGTGGTGCCCAGCGACAGGACAAGGGGCGATGGGCACAAACAGAAACACAGGAGATTCCATTTGGACATGAGGAAGAACTTTACTCTGAGGCTGACAGAGTACTGGAACAGGTTGCCCAGAGGGGTTGTGGAGTCTCCTTCTCTGGGGATATTGAAAACCCGCCTGGATGAGGTCCTGTGCAGCTTGTTCTAGGTGAACTGGCACTAGCAGTGGGGTTGGACTAGATGATCCCCAGAGGTCCCTTCCAACCGCTACCACTCTGTGATAAGAATACAGTTTCTTCCTTAGAGGTCTGTAAACTACACTATTAAAATTATTGCAAGATATGTTCACCAATGGAGGAAAATTTTTTTAAGATGAAAAACCCGTACCTGGAGTCCTGCATCCAGCTCTGGAGCCCTCAGCACAGGAAAGACAGGGACCTGTTGGAGCAGGTCCAGAGGAGGTCCACAAAAATGATCAGAGGGCTGGAGCACCTCTCCTATGAGCAAAGGCTGAGAGAGTTGCGGTTGCTCAGCTTGGAGAAGAGAAGGCCCCAGGGAGACTTTATGGCTGACTTCCAGTACCTGAAGGGGGCTTCCAAGAAAGCCAGGGACAGGCTTTTTAGGAGGGCCTGTTGCAACAGGACAAGGGGTAATGGTTTTAAAGTAAAAGAGAGTAGTTTAGACTGGATATAAGGAAGAAATTCTTTACTATTAGGGTGATGAGGCACTAGAACAGGCTGCCCAGAGAAGCTGTGGCTGTCCCCTCCCTGGAAGTGTCCAAGGCCAGGTTGGATGGGGCTTTGAGCAACCTGGTCTAGTCGAAGGTGTCCCTGCCCATGGCAGGGGGCTTGGAGCTGGATGATCTATAAGGTCTCTTTTGTCCCAAACCATTTTCTGATTCTATGTCATGCCAGTGGGCAACACTTTCTCATTGCTTTAGTATTCTTTCTCTTGCCGTGTTGTAGACAGGGGTGTCTGCCAAATTACGCTGGTTTGTAGAGGTTAAATGCAGGCCATAGTAAAAAGGAATTATGTAATTTTAGGTAGCTTATTTATCATAATCCATTAACTCAATTAAAACTGGCTAGAACTTGGTTGTGGATTACTGAAATGTCTGAAAATAAAAAGGAAGCTGAATTTCCTGAAAGTTAAAATCTAAAATAGAATAAGGATTTTGCTTTGATTTTTCAAGTTCAATGAATGACAGTGGTTAATCAATTAATATTTATTCATTTTCTTTTTTCTCTAAGCTGTTACAAAACTTGTTCTGCAGTTGGAAAGCTCTTCTTATATAAATAGATAACCAAGTGTGCATATTTTGTAATTGTTTCCTGGTAGTGTCTAAAGCAAGTGTTAGTATTGTAAAAAAGAAGCTTCCCTTGAAAGACAGTGTAAAATGAAGTGTAGCTTTTTAACCACTGTAGATTTTGCTTGAAACAGTAATTTTTGTATTCCCATTAGTGGATGTATGCTGGATACATAGTATATATTTATTTATAACATATTTGTAGCCATTTCGTTAATGTATAAATAAGAATGTGCAAGCCTGGAAACTCTTTAGTCTTACAAGAAATGCTAGCAACTCTGGTTTTAGACAGTCATAATAAAGCCCTTAAACTATGGAAAATAAACATATTTCTATTTTCTAGCTTAACTGAAAATTATTCAGAGATTTTTTTTTTTGTGATTACTTTTTTCTTCATGCTTACATTGTCTTATGTCAAGTATCATGGCTTGAAAAGTAGTCTTCTGAGTCTTCAGATTTCAAATGTGGCTTCTTTCCTGTCTACCTTCCACTTTTGTCCTGCATACATAAAACTACAGTGAGAAAATTGTTAACAGTATTGAATTGCATTACTTTTTCGTCTTTTTCTCCCTGTCTTATTTTAGAGGCCAACTTAATGCTCCATCTAGGTAGACTTGATAAATGGAATTGTTCCAAGTCTTGTGTGTGAAAACAAGGCAAGGATAGACTAGAGAGTTGAAAATCTGCCAAAACAAACTGGAGTGAAATAGCTTAGTTCGTCCGGTGCTGCACTTTCTAACACCGTGGGGCTTTTTAAAGGTATTTCCGTTCTCAGATATATGTGGTCCATCGGGTGTCACGAGAGTCAAGGGCCTTTGTAATGAATGAAGCCCATGTCCTGCAGCACTTAGGTGGGATTTCAGTCATCTTGGTAAGGAATAAGGGACTAAGCTAGGCCCAGCCATACTGTTTGACACCATAGAAGCTTGTGGTATTTGAAGTTAAAACTGCTCTTATATATGTAGGCAGCAACAAGTACTACAGGGTCTTAAGACGTCAAGCTAATATAAGTTAAACTCTTTCAGAGTTCTTTCACCTTGGCGTTTCAAATGCCTTCCTTCAGCTTGCAAAGCACTGAAGTAGAATATACGAGCTTCTCTCTAGATGGGATTTGAAGTACTTTGCATTTTAAGTTGCATGTTTACTTTTAAAAAGCATCTTGATAGTTATTTGAGGATTTGTGAGTGTATTCCATTAGAAATATCACGATTAGAGTAAGTTCAAGGGAAAACAAGAAGGAAGGCGTTCAGAAAACCTGATCCATAAGGGAGATCACTGAAAGATTTGTTTCGTTAGTCTAGGATAAGGTTGGGAAGGGAAGAAGAAAAGAAGTGTGTCTTTGAATACAGAAAAAAATTGTACAAAGGAGAAAGGATGAAGATCTTGTCCACACTTGCTATGGATGAGAGAATTTGACTTTAATATTAGATCAAACATTCCTATGTGCATTGAACTAGACTGTGGTAAGTTTTGGTGTCTCTGCTGAGATGTACAGGAAATAAAAATTGGCCTAGATGTTTGTAGGACTAAAGTGAACAGCTAACACTGCTGTGAAATAGAAGAACTAAAGACGAAAAGGGACTGTTGATGACCTTTTGCAGATTCTACCCCTTATCTGCTGTCATGCCAGACTTGTTCACAAATGAACATTTTCCTTATGATAGGGCTAGTTTTAACCTGTAAATTGGAAATGGATTGTCATTTATGAATTAAGACTGTATTCACACTGTGGACAGACTCTGCCTACCTATGTGAAAGACAATATCCTTCCAGCTTTACTGCAAAATTCTGGATTTTACTTTTAGAGATTACTACCCTAAAGAAAACAGGGATTTGAACTGCCTCACAGGCTGGAAAAGCATCACTGACAATGTAACTGCCAAGGTAGTTATCTTGGAAATGGTTGAGAGGTTTTGTAAAAGGTCTCCTGGAAGCCTTCAGTATGTTTGATCTACCTGTTCTGTTGCTAGGTCAGCTTTTATAGCCATTAAAACTGTAATAAAATCTAGAAGAAGGGCACTTGGGGGGCAAAAAGTGTTATTTGGCCTGTCTCTTTGTAGAAACATGTGAGATAGAACTTAGAAACTCTCCTGTGCATGGGAGGTAGTGAAGTATAGGGAAACGTGTTTAGGGCATTCATTGAAAGCATGATGCATGGTAAATGAATAAATTATTTTGCTAGAGCAAATGCATGTAAATAGAAGGGATCACTATTTTAGACGTGAAAGTCAGTACCCTGTTATAGTCTCTACTTCAGGTAATAAAATATGCGTAGCTGCCGTATCAAAACTTGTAGACTCTGACTGAAATGTGGTATGTCTTGGGACATTAATCTCACTGTAAAGTTTGATATAGTTAGAATTTACTGCCAACTTCTGGATGCTGAATGTCGTAATTTCTTTCTCTGTTACATTGAAGTCCTGCCTTTAACCTTAGGATGTGAGGATAATCAATGTAGGAAGAGACAACAGCAGGTTGCCTGTAGTTTCTTGTACAATTCTGTTGGCTTTTTTTTTTTTTATTATAGAATCATAGAATCATAGAAAGTTTTGGGTCGGAAGGGACCCCTAGAGGTCATCTAGTCCAACC
>Ga0065711_1007671_pt1 | contig 23331 bp, 12 predicted proteins | sample Hoacrofraction12_FD_59098 | JGI IMG/M metagenome (GOLD analysis project Ga0065711, IMG submission 59098) | Hoatzin crop microbial communities from Cojedes, Venezuela - Epithelial fraction 12 v2 (version 2) | ecosystem: Host-associated > Birds > Digestive system > Esophagus > Crop | place...
GAGCTTGCTCGAGCATTGCTGAGGCGCAGCCGATGGAGTGCGAAGCATAGCGACGCACCTGGGGTAGGAATGGAAATAGGGTTGGTACCTCGGAGAGGTTCACTTTTTCTATAATTTATAATCTTTATGAAGTTTGAACTTGAATTGTAAAAATCGTGTTGTTAGCGTATCTTTTTTACATATCCGTCAGCCAAACTGTACTCATCTTGGTTAAAATTATTTGCTCCTTAAGTTGTATGTTGGCGTTTTGTTCTTTAGAAGGATTACAGCACTTTTAGCAAGGGCTCGCCAAAGAAATCAGAGAGCATGGAGATGGTGCGGATGGTGAAATTATGTTGCCCGCTCAACCATTTGGTCACTTCACTAGGGCGTTTTCCCAATGCTTGCGCGAATTCACACTTGCTCAGCCCGCGCCTTTCCATTAATTCACTTATACGATTCGAGATGGCAAACTCCATCGCCACCTCTTGCTGAATTTTTGAAGAGGTACCTGCAACCATCTCGCTAAACGATGTTTTTATTTTCCTCATAACTCAAAAATTTTGTCCGTTTCTATTGTGTTCTCAGTAACAATGATTGATCCATCCTTTTCACCCTCTTTCAAAAGTCGATCAAACTTTTGGAGCGTAAGGACATATCCTTTCAACTCATCGTTTTCCTCATAGGTACGCGTACGTTTTACGCCGCCATTACCAAGTATAAGAATCCTATCTGACAACCATTGACAAGAATTAATTCAGCATTGCTCATGTTAGTTCTTTTTCTTGGGTGCAAAGATAATACATTTATTTTACTTATAAGTAAAAAATCTATATTTTTTTTCAAATCCGCCCAATCCGCGTGAGCATTTTTGTGTGTAAAAAAAAAGACCCTCTTCGAGGGTCGCATCCGCGTGGTTTTTTGTAGGAGGGTGGGGCAAAAAAGTGACAAATTGTAAGATATTTTTTTGGATTTTGAATAAATTTTAATAATTTTGCCCTGAAAAATTAACGCTCATAAGATACAGCCTGGCGGGAAAGAGGGCCCCGACGGGTCGTTATCTTATTGAATAGCAAGATATTAGAGCATAGTCCCTCGAACGCAAGTGTATGAAACATTTTTTCCAAACCCTTCTGCTTGCTTTGGCGGCGATGGTAGCTGTGGGCGCGTATGCACAGAGTGAAGCCATCGACGCGGTGCAGCCCGTTGACCAATCGGGCGCGCCGTTCACCGCGCAAAAGGCGACGCAGCAGTTCACGCCCGTGCCTGCCACGGAGCTGACGGCGGCAAAAGATGTGCCTGCCACGGCTAAGCCCAAAATGCGTCGCACCGGCGCCAAGAAGGCTGTTGCCTCGGTAAGCGACCTGACGGGAAAATATGTGATGAGTTACAGCACGCTGATTACCAGCTTGGGCAGTGGTGGCGGAACGGCCACCATCACCAAGGGCACAGGCGACACCATCGTCATTAGCGACTGGTTCGCCACCAACGTGACGGTGAAAGCCGCGGTGGACATCAGCAACAAGACCATCACCATCCCTAACCAGGTAGTCGTTAACAACAAAACCTATGGCGATTGCGACATCGTTGCAATCACCAGCTCGGGGGCTATCGACCGAACCACGCCCATCACGGGCACCTTCGACGACGACGGCAACATCAGCATCTCCTCGTGGTGGGGCATTGCCATCGTCAGCGGCACCTATAAAGACTACTTTATGGCGGGCGGCTACGAGACCGAACTCGAAATCCCCAACGGCACGATGGTCGTGCACGTGTACGACACCACGACGGTTTACAACTGGTCCGTCATCGTTGAGCAGACCGGCAAGAACCTCGTGACGGTGAAGAACTTCGCCAACCATGGCCAGACGGTGGAAATCGTGCTCAAGAGCGACAGCACCGTGACCATCGCTTCGCAACTCACCTGGCCCGCAGGGAACACGCAGGGCGATTTCTATTCTTACGCTGCCAACTGGAGCACCGGCAAAATCACCAACGCCATCATCACCGGCGCGGTGGATGCCAACAGCATCACCTTCGGCAACTGGACGAGCTTCAGCTCCAACAATTACTATACGGGCAAATTGGCGGATGCCACCATCACCGGCATCACCTTCAGCATCCCCGAAAACACTGTCACCAGCCTCGACGGTAGCGGCACCGCGAGCGACCCGTTCCGCATCCGCACGCTCGACGACCTGATTTACGTCAGCGAAACCGTCAACAGCAACACCGACATGATTTACGGTGGACCCACCTATTTCTACTCGAAAACGTATCTCAACCAATACCTTGTTATTGAGAACGATATCGACATGAGCGGCTACCGCTTCGAGCCCATCGGCAAGGGGTATTACTACCGCTTCGCCGGCACCATCGACGGCGGCGGTCACACCCTGACCGGCTTGGATGTCAGCACCGGCAGCCTCGGCTACGCCGGCTTGTTCGGCTACTGCGACTCGGTGAGCGTGATCAAGAACATCGTGCTCAAGGACGCCGACGTAGAGACACAATACTACTATGCAGGCGGCATCGCCGGCATCAGCTACGGCTCCATCGAGAACTGTACCGTTGACGGCACGATTGCCAACACCGGCGTAGGTGCCGGCGGCGTGGTCGGCGTTGGTAACAACGTCAGCAACTGCGTCTTCAGCGGCACGGTTAACGGCACGGGCGGTATCACCGGCGGCATCGCGGGTGAGGTTTATGGCACGCTGACCGACTGCAACGCTTCGGGTTACGTTAACGTCAGCGCGAAAGCCGAGACCTACACCGGCGGCGGCGTGGTCGGCACCATGTACGGACCCTCGTCGAAGGTGCTCAACAGCTACTTCACCGGCACCGTCAACGGCAGCAACTACAGCAACCTGTATGTCGGCGGCGTGGTCGGACAGAACTATAAAGGTGTGATTGACGGCTGCTTCTCGGTAGCGAACGTCTATGGCTACGACACCAAGGCGTGCGTGGGCGGCGTTGTCGGCGTGCTGAATGGTACGCTGAGCAACAGCTACGCGACCGGTTACGTACAGAGCACCGGCTCGAAGTACGCGGGCGGTATCACCGGCACTGTCAGCTATTACGTCAATAGCGGCGACACCGTTCAGAGTAGCGTCGAGAGTTGCTACTTTGCCGGTCGTCTGAAAGCCGAGAACTACCTCTACGACGCCGACACCGAAGTGCGCGAAACCTTTGGTACCCTCACCACCGGCGCTTCGCCCTCGGTGAAGAACGTTTACTTTGACCTGCAGATGGTGGACTACACCTCCACGCAGTACCGCGCCCTCACGAGCGAGCTGACCTCTGCTAGCGGCCCCACGGGCTTCAGCAGCAGTAAGTGGACCTTCACCGAAGGCTACTATCCTCGTCTGACCGCCATCGCCGACAACGACGCGGCGAAGCTTGGCGCATCGGTGCTCGCGCTTGACGAGGACTTCCCCGACAACACCAAATATGTGTCGGTTGATGCCACCTACAAGACCCTGGGCAACACCAAGGCTTACATTTTGAAGAACTCCAAGCTGACCAGCACCGGTTATTGCGGCACGCTGAGCGACGGCAAGTACGTGCTGAACAAGACCTTCGGCAACGACACCATCGTGTTCTACAACCCGCAGAACACCTCCGTTGCCCCGCGCTACATCCTGCTGACCGTTTCGCCCAAGTTCTTCGAGGGCAACGGCAAAGCCAGCGACCCGTTCCAAATCAAGACCAAGGCTGACGTGATGCTGCTCGGCGAGCTGACCACCACCCTCGACCAGCACTTCAACAACGTTTATTTCTTGCAGATGAACGATATTGACATGGAGAACGACACCAGCTTCCTCGGCTTGGCTTGCTCGACGACCAACTCCGCTTCGAACCGCTTCGGCGGCACCTACGATGGCGGCGGTCACACCCTCCATAACCTCTGGGTATATTACATCAGCTGGACCAAAGAGCCCACCGACGACTCCTTCGGCACGCCGAACAACAAGGGCCCGAAGACCTCGATTTACAAGGGCTTCATCGGCAGCCTCGACCAGACGGGCGTGGTGAAGAACCTCACCTTCGCCAGCGACTGCCAGTTCGACTTCTGGGGCTATGCCGGCGCATTCGTAGGTTATAACTACGGCACCGTCGATAGCTGCGTGAACTACGGCACCGTGCGCTGCTACAGCACGACCGCCGGCGGTATCGTTGGTAACAACACCGCGACGGGCGTCATCCGCAACTGCTTGAACGCCGGTAACATCTACGGCGGCTGGTCCACCTACGGCGGCATCGTTGGCTCGTCGGCAGGTGTGATCGAGAACTGTATGAATGTCGGCACCATCGTTGCCAAGCAAATGTCCACGTTCCAGACCGCATCGTCGAAGTTCAACATCGTCGGTGGTATCGCCGGACGTTCCGGTGGCTCGGTACTGAAGAACCTGGTTAACGCCGGTCACGTCGAAGCCGCAGGCGGCAACGCAGGCGGTCTGTTCGGCAGCTACAACAGCACGGCTACTGCCAGCGACTACTACGCGGGCGGCAACGACACCTATTCGTCGATTGACTACGGCACTGTCTTCTCCGGCGTTCCCACGACCACGGGCGCCATCGGTGGCAACGGCTACAGCTCGAAAGCCAAGATCGAGAATGTTTACTACGACAAACAGGTGACCGGCTTGCTCGCAGCCGCCAATAGCGCCGCTACCGGCATCACGGCGAAGAACACCGCCGACCTCACCACCGGCACCGCGCTCGATGGCTTCTCTACCGACATGTGGACCTTCACCAAGGGTCAATACCCCGTGCTGAAGCAATTTGCCGACGTGGATGTGGTGAAAGCCGCAGCCGCTACGATTGTAAGCATCGAGACCGGCCAGACCGTTAAGACGCTGACCGACGACGCCACGCTGAGCAAAGCCACCTGGTCGCTCGCCGATGGCACGAAGTTCAGCATCTCCGGCACCACCCTGAAAGTGCCCGAGGCAACCACCGAAATGATTTACGACACGCTGACCGTCACCAACGGCGCCTTCACGACCAAGTACGCGTTGGTTTCCGTGACGGAGAACCCGCTCGCCGGCTCCGGCACGCTGGATGACCCGTTCCAGATTGTTGACCCGTACACCTGGGATGCCTTCGCGCATTACATGGCTTCGACGGGCAACACCTTCAGCGACCAATATGTTAAGGTGATGAACGACATCAACTTTGCCGACACCACCTTCGTTCCCTTCGGCTACGACGGCGTCACCGGCTTCGGCGGCATCCTCTTTAGCGACAACGCCACTGTCAGCGGCATCACCTACACCACCACGGCGAAGGAGCAAGGCGCAATCTGCCACCTGCTGTTCGGCGGCGAGGTGCACAACCTCACCCTCGGCGGCACCATCACCTCCGCCTACGCTTCGACCGGCGGCTTCTTCGGCAAGATGTATGGCACGGCACTGAAGTGCACCAACAATATCGAGGTGAAATCCACGGCAGCCACCGTTGGTGGTTTCGCGGCGCTCACCGGCAGCCAGTCAGCGTTCGACCACTGCGTGAACAACGCTGCCGTCACCGGCTCTAAGGGCACCATCGGCGGCTTCGTTGGAAGCGCCGAGCTAGGCTTGTGGATGAATGAATGCGTCAACAACGGCGTCATCACCAACACCGGCGCGGCGTCAGCCAAGAACGTGGCGGGCTTCGTTGCCACGGGCTATGGCACGGGATATGTCAACTGCGTCAACAACGGCGAAGTGATTAGCAAGACCGGCGGCATCGTTGCCGGCTTCCAGGCGATGGTTTCTGGAACGGATACCATTGTGTTTGCCGGCTGCTACAACCGTGCGCCCATCACCGGCGGCTCGTCGGTAGGCGGCTTGTTAGGCTCCACCGCGACCAAAGTTCCCGCGGCGCCGATTTTTGCGGTATCCTGCGGCAACGAGGGAGAAATCAACTCCACCCTGAAAGCCACTTATGGCACGGGCGGCCTCTTCGGTATGATCACTGCCTGCAGCCGCGTTACTTATTGCTACAACACCGGCAACGTCAACTCGAAGCAATGCGTTTACAATGGCGGTCTCTGGGGCTACCATGTAGGCGGCAGCTCGACCGACGACATGATTTACGTCAACAACTGCTACAACACGGGTGATGTCACCGCCGGAGGCAACTATGCCGCAGGTATTGGCACGCTGCCCGCTTACACGACCTTGGTCGAGTGCTACAACACCGGAAACATCACTGCCAACCTCGCAGGTGGTGGTATTGGTAACGCCATGGGTCACGAGGTTTACATCTACGATTGCTGGAACGCCGGCGATGTCAGCGTCACCAAGAATGGCGCGGGCGGTATCCTCGGCTACGGCAGCTATCGCGGATATGTGACCAACTGCTTCAACGCGGGCAACATCACCGCCGAGACGCAGAGCGCCGGCGGTCTGCAAGGACAAGGTCGCGCGAAGTTCACCAACTGCTACAACCGCGGCACGGTGACCTCGCCGAAGAACGTCGGCGGTCTGGTAGGTTTGTGCTACAACAACTCGGGCAACGAGTCCACCTACACCGCTACCTCGTTCCACAGCTGCTACAATGCCGGCGTCGTTAATGCCGTCGACACCCTCTGCGGTAACCTCATCGGTAACACCGCCAACTGGAACACCGAGCGTGGTTGCGTAGCCGAAGACACCTATTATGTCATCGACTACTACGGCAGCACCTACAGCAACGACACCCTGGGCGGCATCGCCACCACCGTGAAGGAGCTCGCTGCCAACACCTCCATCAGCGGCAACTGGACCTACGGCGATGAGTATGTTTACCCGATTATCAAGGGCATGGAGGACAACGAATGCGCCAAAGCGTTTGCCGTGGCTGTCGTACTCGATGATGCCGACACCTACGCCGACGTCAAAGGCCGGTTCACCCTGGGCGAACTCGATAGCGTTGAATGGACCAGCGAAAGCGAGAATGTTACCACCAAGCCGGTAACGCTCATTGGCTTCCCGATTGATGAGATGCACTCCGAGGTGACCCTGACCGCTACCTGTGGCGAATTCTCCGCTCCGTGGATTCTGTACATCAACAGCACCGACGTGAAGGAGTCGCTCGCCGACAAGAGCATCGTGAACGAGACCTACTACAACCTGCAAGGCATTGAGGTTGCCGAGCCCGAAAGCGGACAAATCTACATCGTAGTCCGCAACTACAGCGACGGCACCCGCCAAGCCACCAAAGTCGTCCGTTAAGTTAGGAGTTAGGAATTAGGAGTTAGGAATTAACTCCAATTTCCACTCTCAACTTACAAAACTAAAAAGTCCGCTACCTTCCTCGGTAGCGGATTTTTTTATTTCCCCGTGAGGTTTTTTTGAAGAAAGGGAGTTACTCCGAAGCAGTTGTACTCCTTCGGAGTACCTCCTCTTCGAGGGTCGCACCCTGCCGTGGTTTTTTGGGGGGAACTGAGTAGAGCGAGAGAAGAACATCGAAGATGTTCCGCGACCCTCGAAGAGGTTCGCTTGTTTAGCCCCAGGTTCCCCGCAGCGAGCGCCAGCGAGCGAGGAGAACCTGGGGTAACGCGACACCCCACCATTATTTTGGTCCTCGAAGAGGCCCAGGTTTTTTCTTTTTCTGGGCTTCTTCGAAGACCCATCACCCCTATCTCCATTACCCCAGGTTTCGGTCGCTGGCGCTCCCTCAACCTGGGGCTAAACAAGCATACCTCTTCGAGGTGTGCGGGACGTCTCCGACGTCCTCCCTTACCGCACTCGTACATGTGTGTGGCGGGTGACCTCGAAGAGGTCAAACATAGAAAACCCCACGGCATCCGAGCGCCAGCGAGGATGCCGTGGGGTTCTTGCATCGCCCCCATGCCCCGACGTCGAAGACGTCGCACAAAAAAAATCCCTCCAAATCCGCTTGATCTGTGTGAGATCTTTCTATTTGCGTGAAAAAAATTTGGATACAAGCGGGAAAATGATTAATTTTGCGGTGATTATGCGGATTTAATTCGGAGTTTTTCTTCGGACTAATATTATATTCAACCTTATATTATAACCTTTAAATCAATTCATTATGAAGAAAATCTTTACTTTTCTGTTTATGGCTCTGTTAGCGGTAGGTATGACTACTGCCAAAGAGGTAACCTTCGATATTACGTCGATTTATGCATCTACCGCTACCGGTACTGCTGTCACGGGCGACACTATCGACGAAGTGACGGTCACCTACTCCAATGGAAATAATAAACAAAACTCTCCGAAGTATTATACCATTGGTACTTCTATCCGCTTGTATGCTAAAAACACATTCACCATTGCCAGCACAGGCAGTGCCATCGAGAAAGTGGTGCTTACGCGTGCATGTTATGCAGCCAATGTTTTCACTGCATCAACCGGTACTTTTACTGATGAAGGAACCACTGATTTAAACACCTATACCGATGTTGAGTGGACCGGCTCTGAATCATCGATTACGTTTACCGTTAGCGGCTCCACCGGTAACGCGCGCATTCAGAAGATCGTTGTGACCCTGGCTGAAGAAGAAGAGACTGTAGAAGAAGCTTACGTGCTCACAGCTACTTCCGAGCCGAGCTTAGACCCGACCGCTTACTACCAAATGAACTACGACGAAGAGGCAGGCTACTTCCTGGCTAGCGGTGTTAACATTGCGAGCTTATTTCAAGGCAGTGGCTACTTTGGCATCACCACCAAGCTGGGCGAAACCATCGAGGAGATCGCTTCTTATATGCTTGGCTTCGAGAGCAATGGCTACGAAGTGACCAACTTCGTTGGCAACAACTTCGATGAGGCTACCGGCGTAGCGGTTACCGCGGGCGTTTCGAACGCAGCAAAGGTTGGCGCCGGCAATTACGACATCTATCTGTATGAACAAACAACAACGGCTATCGCTCCCAAGCACGTCAACCTGCTCGCCGAAGACGGCAGTTGGTACGTGAAGGTGGTTCTCGCCGAAGAGACCGGCGTGAGCGACCTGACGCAGGTGTCGAGCATCGACAACGTGAAGTACTACAACATGGCTGGCGTTGAGAGCAACGAGCCGATGGATGGCGTGAACATCCGNGTGATCACCTTCACCGACGGCAGCAAAGCCATCGACAAAGTCATCCGCTAGTTTCATAGGATTGGGTAGGATTTAATTATTCCTCCTCGATTTCCAAGTTGGATTGGGTAAGATTCTCTTATATGGGGATTCTTACCCAATCTTTTTTTCTGCGCGAGGGAAATCCTACCCAATCCAACCTGGCAATCAAAAACGCAAAAAATAATCTTACCCAATCCTATGAAACGGAAACGGGTGGTGGAGGGAAAATTGAAAGGTTGGTTTGGGGAATTTGGCGGTTTGCCGATAAATTGCGCTAATATGCTGATAAAATAGACATTTTCGGCACTCCACAGCCCCCCTAAAGCGGTTAAAATTAACGCAATGAAATGTTAAAATCGCCCGTTTTTAACAAATCAGCGGTGATTTATGTTTGAAATAGGGCGTCAACCTCTCGGATTTGGTTAAAAGTTTTAATTTTTTTTATCATTTTTGCTAAAAAACGTAACTTTGCCATTCCAAAAGGTAAGAAAGATTGTTAACTACGTTTGGTATTTACTGATTCCCTGTAAGGGTAGGTTATATAAATATTTAATGTGACAATCGGAATGTTAACGCCTTTTGCGGGTTGACATTCCGTTTTTTTGCCTCTGTGCATAAAAAGAACCTCGAGACTATCAAATGTGCTGCCGCTTAGCGACCGGAAGAATGCGCGGCGCGGCAGTAGCGAATTATTAATCTTTTAAAAGTTTTCTGTATGAAGAAACTGTTTCTACTTCTGACGGCAGTGTGTTTCTTTGCCCTGACATCGTTGGCGGACGTCACGATATCGGGTACGGTGACCGACGCTGCTACCGGTGAGCCCCTGATTGGCGCTACCGTTCAGCCGTTGGGTGGTGGAAATGGCGTTGCTACCGACATTGACGGTAACTTCACGCTTACAGTCCCCAACCACGTGAAAAAACTGAGCATTTCCTACGTGGGCTACGCGACCAAAGAGGCCGACGTGGCTTCATCGATGAACATTGGCTTGGAGACAGCGGGCGCCAACCTCGACGAGGTGGTGGTGACCGCGCTCGGCATCAAGCGAAGTGCCAAAGCCATTGGTTACAGCGCCACGCAGGTGAATGCTGACGAAATCACGAGCACGCGCACCAGCGACGTGATGAGCTCGCTTGCCGGTAAGGTGGCGGGTGTCGCCATTAGCGAGAGTTCGTCGGGTCCCTCCGGCTCGAAGTCCGTCATCATCCGTGGTGTCAGCTCGCTCTCGGGCAACAACCAGCCGCTGTATGTGGTTGATGGTGTGCCTTTGGAGAACAACGCCAACTATTCGACCGACGGCTTGAATAGCGGTTACGACTTTGGCGATGGCGCCAGCGTTGTCAACCCCGACGACGTGGAGAGCATGACCATCCTCAAGGGTGCCGCTGCCACCGCGCTTTACGGTAGCCGTGCCGGCGCGGGTGTCATCCTGATCACCACCAAGAAAGGTGTGAAGCAAGCCAAGGGCATCGGTATCGAGTACAACGGCGGTTTGGCATGGGAGACCCTGCTGCGCATCCCGCAGATGCAGAACGAGTTCGGTCAGGGCTGGTATGGCGAAAAGACCGACGACGAGAACGGCTCGTGGGGTCCTCGCTTCGACGGCTCGATGTTGCGTTATGGCACCGTCTACAACAACTCGCAGCAGATGAAGAGCTACGTTGCCATCAAAAACAACGTCAAAGACTTCTTCGACACCGGTTTCCGCTACAGCAACAGCATCTCGTTCAACGGCGCGACCGACAAGAGCACCTATTTCCTGTCGTTCTCGCACGTGAAAGACAATGGTATCATTCCGACCGACGCCGACAGCTACAAGCGTATGACCGTTTCGCTGCGCGGCAGCCACACCATTGGCCCGGTTACCCTTTCGGGTGCCGCCAACTATGCTTACATCAAGAGCAGCGAGGTGATGACCGGTCAAGGCCAGAGCTCCATGTACAACTGTATCATGCAGACCCCGCGCGACATCAGTATCGCCGAGCTCAAGGACCTGACCAACATGTTCAACACCCCGGGTTACTACTACACGCCTTACGGTGTGACCAACCCCTACTGGATTCTTGAAAACACCATGAACGACTGGGAGGAAGAGCGCTTCTATGGCAACATCCAAGCCGACTACACCTTCCTGGATAAGTTCACGCTGACCTATCGCATCGGTATCGACACCAAGACCAACCAGCACGATTACGGCTCGCCCAACATGGCAACGCTGTTCTACGGCACGCCGAACTACTATAACAGTTCTTCGATCTCCACCGCTACCGGCGAGGTTTATCAGACCGTCGGCCGTCGTCGCGAAATCGACCAGAACGTTATGTTGACCTACGACGACCAATTCGGCTCCGACTGGCATCTGAACGCCACCATCGGTTTCAACGGCAACGAGCGTCGCTACCGCTACACTTACGCGGGCGTGACCAACCTGACCATCCCGACGTGGTACGACCTGTCGAACTCGGCAGAGATCCCCACCGTGGACCAGAGCTCGTGGAAACGCCGCTATATGGGCGCTTTCCTCACCGCCGAGGGCGCATGGCGCGATATGGTCTATCTGACCGTCAACATGCGTAACGACTGGTCTTCGACCCTGCCTTCCGGCCACCGCAGCTACTTCTATCCCGGCATCACCGCCAGCTGGTTGTTCCACCAGTTGCTCTCGCAAGAGGCTCGCGACGTGGTCACCTTCGGTAAGCTCCGCGCTGCCTGGGGTAAGACCGGTAACGACGCCAGCGTATATATGACCAAATCGGTTTACTCGCAAGGCTCTGTGACGTCGAGCGGTTGGGGTTCCAGCTCGTTCCCCTTCACCAAGACCGGCACCAACGCCTACACCGTGGGCAACACGTTAGGCAACTCGTCGCTCTCGCCCGAGATGACCACCGAGTTTGAAGTGGGCTTGCAGATGGCATTCTTGCAGAACCGCATCAGCTTCGACTTCACGTTCTACAACCGCAACACCAACAAGCAAATCTTCTCGCTGGAGATGGACCCCGCTTCGGGCTACACCTACCAGAACATCAACTTGGGTAAGATTCGCAACCGCGGTATCGAGCTGTTGGTCAGCGTCACCCCCGTCAAGGTGCGCGACTTCCAGTGGGACGTAACGTGGAACTTCACCAAAAACAAGAGCAAGGTCATCAGCCTGCCTGCTGAGCTCATCAACGAAGAGACGGGCGTGGCTGAATCGATCATCTACGGCTTGAGTGGCGGCACCGGTTTGTACGCCATCCAGGGTGAAGAGCTGGGTATGTTCAAAGCCTACGTGCCGCAATACATCGACGGCAAAATCGTCGTTGACGCAAATGGTCTGCCGCTGGTGAACAGCGAGCAACAAGTCATTGGCTCGATGAACCACAAGTTCTCGATGGGCTTCGGCACCACGCTGCGCTACAAGAGCCTCAGCCTCTCCGCCTCGTTAGACTGGCGTAAGGGTGGCTTGATGTACAGCCGCACCAAGGGCATCACCTACTTTACCGGTAATGCCATCCAGACGGCTTACAACGATCGTAACCCGTTCATCGTGCCCAACTCGGTTTATGCCGATGGCACCGAAAATACCACCCCGCTCACTGCCACCAACATCTACAACTATTGGAACAACGGCGGCGACATGCTCGACGCTGCGTTCCTGGTGGACAAGAGCTACGTGAAACTGCGTACCGTGGCGCTTAGCTGGGACCTCCCCGTTAAGTGGCTCGCGAAGACCTTCCTTACCGGCGTGACCCTGTCGGTTTATGGCAACAACCTGTTCTTGTGGACGCCTAAGAGCAACACCTTCATCGATCCCGAGAGCAGCTCATTCGGCAACGACCTGTCGGGTAACTACGGCGAATATAGCGCTAACCCGAGCTGCCGCAAGTTTGGTTTCAACGTAAAGGTTAAATTCTAAAAGCAATCACAGCTATGAAAAAATCATTTTTATATATTGCCGCGAGCCTGCTGTTGCTGACCGGATGTAACTTAGACATCAACGAGAACCCCAATTACCCGTCGAGCAACGACGTTACCGCCGACCTGATCTTCCCGTCGGTAGAGAACGCCATCGCCGATGTAGTGGGCGACCAAATGTTCAACTATGCGGGCTTCTTCAGCCAGTATTTTGAGCAACGTCCGAGTGCCAACCAGTACAACGACCTCGCCGAACTCAATATCAACGAATCTACCAACCTGTTCGACCGCTGCTACCGCATCCTCTATGCCGGCGCATTGACCGACATCAAGGAAATCCTCAGCCGCGACATCACCGAAGCCGACGCGTTTATCTGCACCGTGATGCGCGCCTACGCCTTCCAGCTGCTGGTGGACAACCTCGACCAGGTGCCTTACACCGAGGCTTTGCAAGGTAGCGACAACTCCATGCCCCACTGGGACAATGGCGAGGACGTCTATATAGGTGTGCTCGACGAGCTCTATGGCGCCGAAACCGCAATGAATGCCGGCAGCAAGACCATTACGCTGACCGACCCGATGCTCAACAAAAACTTGGACGACTGGTTGTACTTCGCCAACGCGCTGCGCCTGCGCATGTACATGCGTTTGAACGACAGCGACAACAGCAATGCCTATAAATCCCAAATCCTCGAAACGGCTGCCAAACTCAGTGTGACCAACTTGCAAGACGTTACTTGGGATGTTTATAGCAACGCCGAGGGTCAATATAACCCCTGGTACGACACCTACTTCAACCTGACCGCCAACCATGTGGCTGCTTACCCCATCATCAGCTACATGAAGGCTACGGTGGACCCGCGTATCAGCTATGCGTTCAACCCCATCACCTACGACAACTCCTCCTACGAGGGACAAATCCCCGGCAGCAAGACCCTCTTGGGTGAATGGACGGGCATTGCCGTAGGACAGTTGCCCAACTATTTCAGCAACGTGAGATACTCTGTGATGACAGCGTCTCCCGTCTATCTGATGAGCGCCAGCGAAGTGGCATTCCTCCTCGCCGAGGTTTATCAACGCTTCGGGGGAGGCGATGCTAAGACAGCTTACGAAGCAGGCGTTCAAAACGACCCCAAATGGACCTCCGATGCTGCTTTGACCAACTTCTTGGCGGCAGGCGGCAACTGGGACGCTGCTTCCGACAAGCTGGACCTGATTTATCGCCAGAAATGGGTAGCCCTCTTTATGGTGGACCACATGGAGTCTTGGACCGAAGCACGCCGCACTGACGTGCCCGCCCAGACGTCGCTCTCCGCCAAAGAGGTGTACGACGATGACACCAACTACACCCCGGGCGACTTCATCGTGCCTGCTGTGAACTACACCGGTGGCAAGCTCGCCAAACGCGTGCCTTATCCCGCCGACGCGCGCAGCCTTAACAGCAACACTCCCACCGCGAAGCTCATCAGCGACCTCGTGTTCTGGGATAAGCAATAAGTCATTACCACTATCAACTTTCAATAAGCACTGAATTATGAAAAAGATTTTATTATATACATTCGCTCTGATAGTGGCAAGCCTGGCGTTCAGTTCGTGCAACGACGACAACGACGAGCTGACCGACACCAAGGTGACCTACTATGCCGACATTGAATTGTCCGACCCTGACCCCTACACGATGGCTATCGGCTCATCCTATAAGGACCCGGGTTACAAAGCCACCCTCAATGGCACCGACGTGACCGATGGCGTGACCGTGACCAGTAACGTTGACCCCAACACGCTGGGCGTATATTCCGTGACCTACAGCTACACCAACGCCGAAGGTTTCACCACCAGCACCACGCGTACGGTCATCGTTTATGACCCGAGCTCCGATCCCGACCTCGACCTGACGGGCGATTGGGTTGTTGTTTCGCCTTCGACGCGTACCTCGCCGAGCGCTATTGCGTTCAGCGGCTACACCATCACCCTGGTGAAGATGGCGCAGGGTATTTACTACTGCACCGACTTCATGGGCGGCTGGTATGCTCAACGTGCCGGCTACGGCAACAGCTACGCCATGTATGGCTACTTCGCGGTTGATGGCGACAACAACATCAGCGTGCTCTACAGCCACATCAACGGCTGGGGCGACAGCTTGGATGCCACCTCCGGACCGATTGGCTCTTACAATGCCGAGACCAACCAAATCTTCTGGTCTGTAAGCTATTACGACACCTACCTGGCATGGGATATTTATCTCGACCCGGCAGAATAATTGTTTGACCTCGAAAGTTTTTTATCACTATGAATAAGAAAAGTTTATATATTCCGTTTTTTGCGTTGCTCGTCTGCGTTGCGCTCGGCTTGGTGTCGTGTAGCGTAGAGACCAACGTGGAGCCCGGTGGCACTGCTATCGAGAAGATGTGTGGTCAATGGGCTGTTTCGGTTGACATTATCGAGGACTTGGGTGGTGCCAACGAATACCACTATGGCGATGCCTATGGCTATGGCACCTTCAACATCATGACGTCCAACACCTCCGCCAACGAGACCGACAAGATGTGGCTCATCGACAACAACTTCTATGGCGTGAAAGTGAAATTGCCGATCAACTACAGTGGCCGCACGTTCGGTTGCGACGCCTTGCCCTACGATGCCGACACGACCGGCTACGTGACCATCACCAACGGTAAGATACTCGAAGGCGCAGGCACGAACATCCACGGCAATCCGGTGGACAGTATTGTCTTCGACTGCGTGTTTACCGATTTCAACGATGGTTACACCATCCGCTATAGCGGCATCCGCTACGAAGGCTTCTACGAATAATCCTTCCTTAGCCTGATATAAGAGACGCTCCGCCCCTTCGCGGAGCGTCTCTTTTTTGTTAAACCTCACGCAGATTGCGCGGATCAAAAAAGATCCTTCCAAAATCCGCGCAATCTGCGTGAGGTTTTATAGAAAAAATCGCAAGAAAACTTTATTTTTTGAACAAAATGTTTGTTATTTGCAAAAAAACATCTAATTTTGCAAGTTGCAAGGGTAGGTGTGCGCTCGCGCGCCGCCCTCATCCAAACGACAATTATAAACTAAGAAATACGATAATTATGATGAAGAAGTTTTATCTCTTAGGCTTGTTAGCTTGCATCGCTCTTGGCGCCAATGCGGCGGCTAAAGGCGGTCAAGGCAACAACATTTTCTACATCAAGACCTTCGCTATTTATCCTGGCGATAAAGATGTGCCATTGACATTCTGGCTGACGAATGCCGATACGCTGAACACTATGCAGGCGCATTTCTGGGTGGATAATACGCAATTAACGTTCGTTGAGGACGAACCGGGCAAGTTGGATTATTCTGAATGTGACCGACTTTCTCATAAAAATGCCACCGGCAAGCGTACTTATACCACAGCGGTATCAACGAGCCATAATGCAGTGGCTGATTCCGGTATGGTTGCGAAAGGCTATGATATTTGTCGTATCATATGGTCCAATATGAGTGACAACATTACGTTCCTCCCCGGTGAAGGCGAAATAACAATTATTTATTTGGATGCAGCTGAAGGTTTCACCGGAACGCAGTTTATTACCGATGAGGCTACTCAGATGACCGACCCGAAGAACAACTACAATTACTTGGGCGGCTCTGCCAAGCAACAAGAGTTCCACTCAACCTACATCTACGAAGCGAAGGATTTGGATTTCCTCTGCTCCGGCAAGGCGGAAGCCAACACGACCTACTTCGTGTATTCTGCGCTGACCAAAGTGATGGACGTGACCGCAGGTGACTTCTCCATCTATAGCGATAACAACGGCAACTACATCAAACTGCAAGGCGTAGATTTCGATTTTATCGACAATTATGGCGTTCACGGCATTATGGGCGAGGACGTTGTTAACGCGAGTCTCACGCCGGGTCATAACTTAGAGAATGTTTACGCCATCGTGGACAGCGTCGTAGAAGGCTTCACCGGTGCCGGATCAATAGCGAAAGCCGAATATAGGGTGGGCGCAGACAGCCTTGTTGTCAAAGCCAACGAGCCCGCTGTACTCGAGGGCGCTTGGAATGGCACCTCGCTCCGCGGTTGGGCCGGCAATAATGGTTCAGGTAGCCAGAACGTGGATATCGACCTGACCTACTATCCGGGTGATGTACAATTGGAGAAAGGTAAAACGTATTCAATGGAAGGCTTCTTCGAGTTGAATGAGTCGTGGGATGATTGGAACAATGGCACCTCGGCAAACGCTCCGCGTCGTGCCAAAGGCGCCGGCTTCCAAAACATCAAGGCGTTCTATCCCGTTTACATCGAAAATCTGGAAACTACCGCCGTTGATGAGCAGTCGCTGGGCGACAAGGCAGTCAGCAGCGTGAAGTACTACAACGCCGCCGGCGTTGAGCTCGGTGAAGAGGCTCAAGGCGTCAACATCGTGGTTACCACCTACGATGACGGCACGCGCACTATCAGCAAAGTTGTGAAATAATCCCGCCCTCGTGGCAGAAATACCCCAACGTGCGATACCTACCGTATCGCACGTTTTTTTTTGTTTCCCTCACGCTTTTTGAAAAACCTCACGCAGATCACGCGGATTTGAAAGGATCTTTAAAGAACCTTTCTTCTTGCTGAAAGAACATCGAAGATGTTCCGCACACCTCGAAGAGGTATGCTTGTTTAGCCCCAGGTTGAGGGAGCGCCAGCGACCGAAACCTGGGGTATCGGACGATAAGGGGAAGGGTCTTCGAAGAAGCCCAGAAAAATATGGTGGTCTGGGCCTCTTCGAGGACCAAAATGATGTGGCGAGGGACCACGTTACCCCAGGTTCTCCTCGCTCGCTGGCGCTCACTGCGGGGAACCTGGGGCTAAACAAGCGAACCTCTTCGAGGGTCGCGGGACGTCTCCGACGTCCGTTCCCAAGTGTTTGACCTCTTCGAGGTCACGCATCGGCAGCAATTTCCTCAAAGATACCCAATTTGCAACGCCGGAGGCGTTGACCTTAGCCGTTCTTTGCCCATTCCCTCGATGCGGATTAAAAAAATCGGGGAAAAACTGCGTAATATGCGTGAAAAATAGTAACTTTGCAGGTTGATTTACAAACCACAGAAAAACTTCGATTTATGAATATCTCTTATAAATGGCTTAAACGCTACATCGACACCGACCTTACCCCCACCCGGGTGGCTGACGCACTCACCTCGCTGGGCTTGGAAGTAGGCGCGGTGGAACCCGTCGAGACCATTCGTGGCGGACTCAAAGGCTTAGTGGTCGGCAAGGTGCTCACCTGCGAGGCGCACCCCAACAGCGACCACCTGCACATCACCACCGTGGACCTGGGCAACGGCGAAGCCCCGCAGCAAATCGTGTGCGGCGCGCCCAACGTGGCTGCCGGTCAGAAGGTGATTGTCGCCACGCTCGGCACGAAGCTCTACGACGGCGACAAAGAATTCGTCATCAAGAAGTCTAAAATCCGCGGCGAAGAGAGCTTCGGCATGATTTGCGCCGAGGACGAGATTGGCGTCGGCACCTCGCACGACGGCATCATTGTACTGCCCGAGGACGCCACCGTCGGCATGCCCGCCGCCCAATACTATGGCGTGGAGGACGACTACTGCATCGAGGTGGACCTCACCCCCAACCGTATCGACGGCGCCAGCCATTACGGCGTAGCCCGCGACCTCAGCGCCTGGCTCGCACGGCACGACATCGCCGGCAAGCTCCATCGCCCCGACGTCGCTGCCTATGCCCCCGACCGCCAGGATGGCGGCATCCCCGTGGAGGTGAAAACGCCCGAAGCGTGTCTGCGCTATAGCGGCGTCACCGTGCGCGGCGTCAAGGTCACCGAGAGCCCCAAGTGGCTGAAGGACTGCCTCGCCGCCGTCGGTCAGCACTCCATCAACAACATCGTGGACATCACCAACTTCATCCTGCTGGGTATGGGGCAGCCAATGCACTGCTTTGACCTGGCGAAGGTGAAAGGCAACAAAATCGTGGTCAGCACCGTGGCTGCCGGCACCAAGTTCGTCACCCTCGACGGCGTGGAGCGCACCCTGACCGACCGCGACCTGATGATATGCAACGCCGAAGAGCCCATGTGCATCGGCGGCGTGTTTGGCGGTTTGGACTCGGGCGTCACCGAGCAGACCACCGACGTCTTTCTGGAGTCAGCCTGCTTCCACCCCACGTGGATTCGCAAGAGCGCGCGTCGCTTCGGGCTGAACACCGACGCCTCGTTCCGCTTCGAGCGCGGCGTGGACCCCAACGACACCATCTACAACCTGAAACTGGCTGCCATGCTCGTCAAGGAGCTTGCCGGCGGCGAGATCTGCGGCGACATCGTTGACGTCAAAGCCGCCGACTTCCCGCCCTTCCCCGTCGAGCTGCGTTACGACTACGTGACCAACCTCATCGGCAAAGACCTGGGCAAGGACATGATCAAGCGCATCGTCAAGAGCCTGGAGATGGAAATCGCCGCCGAGGACGACGAGAAGCTCTCGCTGCGCGTGCCCACCTATCGCGTGGACGTCAAGCGCCCGTGCGACGTGGTGGAGGACATCCTGCGCGTGTACGGCTATAACAACGTGGAAATCAGCAGCGAAGTCCACGGCAGCCTCTCGCCCAAGACCGAGGTGGATTTCCGCGACGAGATGCAAGAAATCGTGAGCAACCAGCTCACAGCCACCGGCTTCCGCGAGATGATGAACAACTCGCTGACCGTCGGCGCCTACTACGAGGGCTTGACCACCTATCCCGCCGAAAACAGCGTGCGCATCCTCAACCCCCTGAGCAGCGACCTCAACGTGATGCGCCAGACCCTGCTGTTCGGCGGTCTGGAAAGCATCGCCCGCAACATCAACCACAAGAACCCCAACCTCGCGCTCTACGAGTTTGGCAACGTCTATCACTACGCCCCCGGCACCGACCAGACCGAGAAAGCCCTGGCGCCCTACGAGGAGCACACCGAGATGGGCCTCTGGCTCACCGGCAACAACCACGACGTCACCTGGGCTGACAAGGCGCGCGCCACGACCGTTTTCGACCTCAAAGCCGCGCTCATCAACGTGCTGCGCAATATGGGCGTGAAGGAAGGCGACCTGGTGGCGACCACCGGCGACAACGAACTGATGAGCACGATGATCACCTACGCCAACCGTGGCGGCAAGACCATTGCCGAGCTGGGCGTTGTCGCTCCTGCCGTAGCCAAGCGCTTCGACGTGGAGCAACCCGTCTATTTCGCCCACATCCACTGGAACCAGGCGTGCCGCATGGCAATGCGCAACGACATCAAGTATGCCGACCTGCCCAAGACCCTGCCCGTCAAGCGCGACCTGGCGCTGCTCGTTGACACCGCCACCACCTTCGCCGACATCCGCCGCGTGGTGGAGGCGTCAGAAAAACGCCTGTTGCAGAAAGTGTCGCTCTTCGACGTGTTCGAGAGCAACAAACTGCCCGCCGGCAAGAAGAGCTACGCCATCAGCATCTTGTTGCAAGACAACGAGAAAACGCTGCAAGACAAGCAAATCGACGCCATCATGAGCAAAATCATCGCCAACCTGCAGAGCCAACTCGGCGCGCAGCTGCGATAAATCGTAATCAACACATTATAAAATATATATATCAATATGGGACGAGCATTTGAATATCGCAAAGCAAGAAAAATGAAACGCTGGGGCAGCATGTCCCGCACCTTTACCAAAATCGGCAAGGAAATCACCATCGCCGTCAAAGCCGGTGGTCCCGACCCCGACGCCAACTCACGCCTGCGCGCGCTGATCGCCAACGCCAAAACGGCTAATATGCCCAAGGAGAACATCGAGCGCGCCATCAAGAAAGCCACCGACAAGGACGCCGGCGACTACAAAGAGGTGATTTACGAAGGATTCGGACCTCACGGCATCGCCATGCTCGTGGAAACCGCGACCGACAACACCACCCGCACCGTCGCCAACCTCCGCAACTACTTCAACAAGAAGGGCGGCACCCTGGGCAACAGCGGCTCGGTGGCGTTTATGTTCACCCACAAGTGCTACTTCCACGTGGCGCCCAAGGATGGCATCTCGCTCGACGACCTGGAGCTGGAAATGATTGACTGCGGCGCCGAGGAATTCGACCAAGACGAGGAAGAACTGCTCATCGGCGGTCCGTTCGAAGCCAACAGCGAAATCCAGAAGTACCTGGAGGACAACGGTTTTGAAATCCGCAGCTCGGAGTTCGTCTATGAGCCTGCCGACTACAAGGAGCTCAACGACACCCAGCGCGAAGAACTCGAAGCCCTCATCGAAGTGCTCGAGGACGACGATGACGTGCAGAACGTCTTCACCAACATGCAGGAACAAGAGTAAGCACACGCCCGCCATACAGACGTATGTTTCTTGAAGTTAACAATATAAGCAAGGCTTATACCGGACACGTCGCGCTCAACGACGTGTCTTTGTCTGTGCCCGAAGGCAGCGTGTACGGCTTGCTCGGACCCAACGGCGCCGGCAAGAGCACCCTCATCCGCATCATCAACCGCATCATCGCCCCCGACAGCGGCGAGGTGACCATGCGCGGCAACCGCATGACCGACGAGGACGTGCGCCACATAGGCTACCTGCCCGAAGAGCGCGGGCTGTACAAGAAGATGAAGGTGGGCGAGCAAATCGTCTATCTGGCACGTCTGAAAGGCATGAGCCGCCGCGATGCTGTCACCGCCATGCGCCAATGGCTGCGCCGCTTCGACCTCGGCGAGTGGGAGAACCGCCGCATGGAGGCGCTCAGCAAAGGCATGCAGCAAAAGGTGCAATTCATCGTCACCGCCATCCACCGGCCCCAACTGCTGATCTTCGACGAGCCGTTCTCCGGCTTCGACCCCCTCAACGCCGACCTGCTCAAGGACGAAATCCTGCGCCTGCGCGGCGAGGGCGCCACGGTGCTCTTCTCCACCCACAACATGCAGAGCGTGGAGGCGCTGTGCGACCAATTTTCGCTCATCAACCGCTCGCGCGTGGTGCTGCAGGGCGCCATCGATGAGGTGAAGCAGCAATTCAAGGAAAACATCTTCGCCGTGCAGACGCCCGACACCATCGCGGCAGAGCCGAATATGTTCGACGTCATAGCGACCGCCGACGGCACCACCACCATCCGCCTCGCCGAAGGCACGGAGCTGCGCGACGTCATCAACCTGCTGAACAGCCGCTACGACCTGCGCGGCATCACCGAGGTGTTGCCCACCATGAACGAGATATTTATCAAATCAGTGAAGCAAAGCGATGAACCTCAATAAAGTCCTTCTCATCATCAGCCGCGAATACAAGGCGATGGTCACTTCGCGCACGTTTATCATCATCACCATCCTGATACCGGTGATCTGCCTGCTGGGCATGTATTTCGGCTACCACACCACGGGGCATGTCGAAGAAACCGCCACCGCCGCGCCCGCCGGAACCGACGACCCCGACCTGATGCGCCTGGGCTTGTGGGGCATCGCCCTCGCCTTCGTGGTCTATCTGTTTTTGCTGACTTACGGCGCGATGATTATGAACAGCGTGGTGGAGGAAAAGACCAACCGCGTGGTGGAAATCATCGTCAGCAGCTGCCGACCCTTCGAACTGCTGACGGGTAAAATCATTGGCGTGGGCTTGGCAGGCTTGACGCAGTTCGGTCTCTGGGTGGCGTTGGTCGTGGCGGGTGTGGTCGCCGTTGACGCCAGCTTCTTGTCGGCAATTTTCACCCCCGACGTGGTGCCGCTGTTAGCCTATTTCGTGGTTTACTTCATCGGCGGCTACCTGCTCTACGCCGCGATGTTCGCCGCGTTTGGCTCGGCAGTGGACCAGGCGAGCGACGCCTCGCAGTTCACCGCGCCGGTGATTCTTTTGCTGCTGTTTGCGCTTTACGTCGGCATGTCCGCTGTGGATGCGCCCAACTCGTCGGTGGCGGTCTGGGGGAGCATCATCCCGCTGACCTCGCCCATCGTGATGCTCGTGCGGCTGCCGTTTGGCGTGCCCGCGTGGCAGATTGTGCTGAGCATCGTGCTGCTGCTGGTCTGCGCCGTGGCGGTGATATGGCTCGCCGCGCGCATCTACCGCAATGGCATCCTGCACACCGGCAGCAAAGCCTCCTTTAAACAAATCTTCAGCTGGATGAAACTCCGCTAACCCCCACAAATATATATAATCTCACGCAGATTGAGCAAGGTGGGTGACCTCGAAGAGGTCAAACAAGGGAAACCCCATGTCATCCGAGCGCCAGCGAGGATGACATGGGGTATAGCGTCCCCCTGCAATCCGACGTCGAAGACGTCGCACAAGAAAGAAGCCGATGGGTTGTGCGACCTCTTCGAGGTCGGTCTCATGGGTTGTCTTGTCACCCCACGTCACCTCGCAAGCTCGGATGACGTGGGGTTTCCTATGTTGGACGTCTTCGACGTCCTCCCCCTCCCTGCT
>Ga0065711_1034726_pt1 | contig 23331 bp, 13 predicted proteins | sample Hoacrofraction12_FD_59098 | JGI IMG/M metagenome (GOLD analysis project Ga0065711, IMG submission 59098) | Hoatzin crop microbial communities from Cojedes, Venezuela - Epithelial fraction 12 v2 (version 2) | ecosystem: Host-associated > Birds > Digestive system > Esophagus > Crop | place...
GCTGGGGCGCGGCGGGCGGTGCCCGGCGACCGCGGCCTGCGCTTTAGCCAGTTCGCTGGGCCAGGCGCGCTCTTACCTCAGAGTCTTAAAAGGTCCTGCCCTGCCCTGCCCTGCCCTGCCCTTCCCGGGAGCGGAGGATTCCTCGGTCTCCCCCGCCGCTGTCCCTGCCGTTGCGGGTCCCTGCGGGAAGACTCCCTCGCCCTCTCTGCGCGGTGGCCCCGTGGCCGTGCGCCGCAGCGTTTTTAAAGTAGCTGTTTGGCGCTTTTCTCGCAGTCCCGGGACGCCCTGGCTTTAGAGGAGCGACCAACAGCCGTGAAAGCGCGGTCCGGCGCGGACAACGTCGCTAGGGCTGCCAGCAAGGCCCGCGGGGCGTGTGCCTCGGGAGGTGCTGCGCGGAAGGCCCGGCTCTGCCCTCGTCTGGGCGAGCAGGCGTCACATCGCCTGGCATCACGCTGGGGGCCGGGGAGAGCGGAGTCGCTGGGAAGGTGCACTTCAGAAAAGCACACCTGGGCTTGGCTTTTAATGGTGCTCTAGTACCTGCATCTACTCGGCGAGAGACGTGTTTACCACTGTGGTGAGATTAACTCTGTCAACCAGATGGTTATTTAGCTGCAAAGGACAGCAGCTTGCGAGCACCCCCGAGGACCCCACCGACGCGGCTGACGCTCCTGCTCTGAAGCAGCAGTGAATCGGTGGCATTCCCCACCATTGCTCTGAAGCAATGTTGCTCTGAAGGAGCAACAGAAGCTGAATTCAGAGCTGAATGTTGCTCTGAAGGAGCAGCAGAAGCCCCAGCCTCAGGCGAGGATTCCTCAAGTCAGTACTGGGGATTGGAGTCTCAGCACACACAGACCAGAAAGCAGCGTGGCCGGCAAACAGGCAAAGGAAAACCACTGGTGTTTTTAACTTCATAAATGTAGGCAGGTTCTTGAAGTGTGCGGTTAAGACACGAGAACGTGAGCAGCACAGCATAGTAAGAAAGAACTTGGCAAAACTGCATTTGCCTTCTGTTTCTGTGCCAGACTTCTTACACAATCACGAGACGCTGACTGGTCAGGCTTTGCTTAATTTCCACGTCTGCAAAACCAATTGAAAACGTGAAGGAGAATCTGAGGTTCAGTGTGAAAGCGAAACTGTCTTGCAAAGAGAGATTGGTGACGGTAACGTATGGGTGTGGCGGAGGAGTACGGGTGGCTGTACCCCACGTCAGCACATCTGCGACAGCACGGGTGGGGAACACCGTTAATGCAGGTCTGTTAATGACAGCACCGTTATCACTGACACAAATCCAGCCTCTGCACTGAAGATAACTGCAGAGTTCTGTAATGGACTTTCCAATCAGTTAGAGGACCGCAGACCCCTGGGATGTGCGCCTTGGCTTTTTAAGAAAAAGTTTTGTCACCAGAAAAGCTTGAACTTCCCTGCTGTGTTGCTGGCAAGCAGGAAGCAGGCCAACAGCAAAGCAACGAGCAGATGTTACTGCATGAAAAGAACTGTCACTCTGAAACTATCCATGCGTTCAGAATAAGGCTTACCCATCAAATACATATTCTGAAATCAGACAAGGCTGTTATGTTTCCCTAATCTGATTTACTGGCCAGAAATCTTCAGCCAGTAATTCCTGCCTCAAACTGTTCCTTTCGGCAGGGTAAAGGGTGCCTACTTGAAGAGAAGCTAATTCTGATTTAGAGCTTTTAAGTGACGGGGAATCCACAGCATCAGTAAAGAAAGGCAAGATGCTTTGGCCTTGCTTCGTATAAGGAATTTTATACATTTTATACACATAGATTTAAAGAGATCTAATGAGTCTGTCAGAATAGGGTCAAAGAAGTGGCCCCATGGTAAGTAAGACAGCGAAGGACTACCCAGGAATGGACTTAAAACGCTGGTCTCAGCTCGGGCTGGGGAGCGAGGAACACAGGAAAGCATTTGGTGAGGAGTTCCAACCACGTGGCACTTCCCAGAAAAAACTGTGGTATGCCGCCAGCTGCGCCCTGGGAGCAAGCCACTTTCCTCGCTCATCGTGCACGCCTGTGGAGCAGAGTAGCAGATCCCACAGCCCCAGAAGCCCCACGTCACTTCGACCCGCCTTCCCTTCCAGCAGCCTACAACACTCTGCCGGCAAGGTCTCCAGCCCCATCTCGTACGCACCGCCGACCTTCCGTGGCACATCAGCTTTGCTCCGCTCACCAGGAAAGGCACTACTAACCTTGGATCCCAACTGCGGCTTCGCTTGCAGGTGTTGCAGCTTTACATCCGTCCCCTCTACTCATTCCAACTCACTTCTGCACAGGTTATTGTAACAGAAGCGGAGCCTCTCACTGTCCCCCATCACCGTGAGGAGAATGCAGCATTGCTGCCACTATAGAGAACTCGAAAGATGTTGCAGTGGGGAAGCAGAAAGCTTTTTTGGCATAGTACAGGGAAATCACAACTTACCAGCAATTCTCCAGGACTCTGCGCTTCCTCACTACTCGCATCGTATGAACCACATCAGTGTGCGTTAGGGTAAGAATATTAGGAATTGTGCTGTTTTGTTCATAGCTTCTGAAATGAAGCTGCAACCTGGAACGATGCTTTCACTGTTCTACGTTTTCAGGATTTTTCAGTAGTTGAAAAATGTTGGTTTGTGCCAACCGGCAAAGAGAAGAGCACAAAGAGTCTGCACCCAATGCGAAGGAGAAATCTACCATTTGGCTGTTTTTCAGGTGGAATGAAATACAGAAAATCTTTCCAAATGTAAACGCAATCAGGAAGAAAACAAAACCAGATTGATACACATCGTGGTGGCTGCTTACATAAAATTAGTTTGTTTTTATAGTGTAAACTTAGACTTTATATGCCTGTTAAAACACAAAACATGTAAAATGGCTTTTTAGGTAAACGTACATTTGGCTTGAGCATAGCAATTAGACATCAGTCAAAAATGGGGTTACGGGAAGGAGAGGAAGTGTCTGTGCACGTGCGTGCACATGTTCTGGAAACCACCACTCAGATCCGAACTGAACCTCTTGCACAAGCTATTGACCTAACTGCTGTGATGTTTGCTGGAATAGCCAGCGTACCCAGGAATCGTGCCAGGACCAGCTGCCACAGCACTGTATAGCCCAGCCACAGACCTGACAAAAAGCAAGTGGAAATAGCCCTCTTGGACACAAAGGTGCACCATTACCAGCTGAAGCATCTCAGAGGTGTTTTAATACTTGGCTCAAAGCAGGGCACGGCCCATGCCAGTATTTGCCAAGAGCACCGAGTCACCAGTTACTCTTTCAGCATGGAGTTCTGGGCAGCTACACCTTACTCGACTCTCCAGTTGCTACTCAGCTTAAAAAAAAGTAACTTCTGTGTCGTCTTTTGATGTTTTAGCTTTTAGGATCTAAGCTTTCAAGCTGTTGCCAGCCTCTCCAGTGGCAGGGGACTACATCTCCCAGGAGCAGCCCTCAGAAAAGCACCCGTTGGCTTGGGACCTATATACTGTAGTATTTGTTACTGCTATAATCAGATGATCACCTTCAGAATCGTCTGTGGAGGTGCAGGGAGGCACCCAGAGCAACTCTAACAGCAAAGAGAGCACTGAATGACCTGCCAGCACACTGTGAGAGCGACCGGCGCGTATGCGTACACCTCCGAGATGGCGCTGGTGGCAGAGGTGACAGAGACTGCCAGTGCGTGTGGGGCCAGACACCCACATGTAACCGGCCCTTCCAGAGTATTGGGTTGGGTGTAACGCCAAATAGTGGGATCTTCCACTGAATCTTTGTTAGTGTTCTGTAATTCCCACTAATCTTTTCTAGTTGGTAGTAGTTTAAAAAAAAATTCCAAAGGAAAAAAAATAATCCATGCACTTAAATAGTCAAATTTGGTTAGATTCCAACCAAATGAAATGTTTTAAATCAGTTTTTGACTTGAAAGAAAGCATTTCACAACATTTGAAGATTTTAGTATTAAAAAACCAGAAGGCTGGTATTTCCCTGCAGATTTGCTTAAAAAAACCCTTTTACTTTGAGAATGATAGTTTAACAGACTGGTTGCTTAGTTCTTCACTCCAATATTAGTTCAAAGTGGATTAAAGTCTGCATTGCCCATTAAGGAAATGCACCAGCTAAACCTTTCTGAGTAGGTTAATTTTTGTAACCAAAGTACAGAAGAGTGATGTTACACAGCTTTGCACTAAACTCGCCAGGTGCTGCATTTGCACGCTCTTTGTTGACCCTTTTTAACTCAATGCCATGTACTCCCAATTGTAAGTGTCACTCTTTATGACTTCTCAGCAACTGTATGCAGTACAGCTTTTCACTCCTAAATCAAGATTTTATTATACGATGTCTCAGGTTCCTTAATCACGGCTAATACCTTTACCTTACAAATAACGGAGATGGACGTTTAACCCGGGCAATGCCGCTAAGGAAACGTTGTGCTAGGAGAAGACAGCAGCGTTTCCCAGCACCTTTACACATTTCTGACGCTCGGGCAGCCTGCCAGCGCCAGGGAGTCTGGTGCTGGCTTGAGTCTCACTGGAGTTACAGAGGGGCAGGTGGAAGAAAGGAAGGCTGCAAGCCCCTGAGTTACTAGGTAAGGTCACTGTAGGGGGTCTCGTTCAACAAGTTCTACAAGAAGAAGTTCTACAAGAATACGAAGTTCAGCAGGCTCGAGCTGCGTGCTGAGAGACAGCCCAGTTCTCCAACATCGACAAGCCTTAGGTGAACATCAGCCAGCTGTTGCCTCATCCCCCTGATTTCCCTGTCAGACACCGCCTCTAGTGGCAGGCAAAACTCATCCAGCTCTGAATCGGCATTTCAACTCCTGCAGTTAAGTCTGATGGGTTAAAATCGGTGTCTACCATCATATATAAAAACCACGGTGGCACTGTCTTTCTGCACTGTTGACCTCCTCCCGATGCTGATGTGAGAAAGCCAGAGGAAGTTCCTGAACATATGGGTCAGTTTCAAGTAGCAAGAAAAAGACAGTTTTACATTTGTCAGCCCAGCAGTAGACTTAAGAATTGCCAGATCGCAATACCGTGTTAATTATCTGTTAGTTTGCGGTGTCAGCGAATTTTTTCCTTTAAAAAAAAAAAAGGAGAGAGAGAGATACTCATTCACAGATGGCAAGTCCATGCAGGATGGCATAAGTGTTCGTTAAGGGCGCCTGCCTACCAGCCCGGCCCAAACTGGAGGTTTCCCAAATTCAAAGCACAGCTCACAACCTGTTACCAGTCAGCTTAGTGTAACTGCCAGCATCCCTACTGAAGTGGCACAAATATCTTGCCATAGACAATAAACCACATTCCACAAATGCTTTCTAATTAAGAATGAAATGCCCCCTCTCCTGCTCCCTTCTCTGCGTACCACTCTGTTCCTATAACAGTAATGAATGCTGTTGGAGTGAAGATTTCTGTGCACAGTTTGAGCTGGCAGCACTAGAGTAAACGGTCATAGCGCTGATGGTCTCTGTGCTGACCACACAGCAAGCCTCTCAAGAGAACCATCGTGCAGGACCTGCCTGCCTGTGGGTTTCAATCTTTGGAAGCAAGAGACAGAACGTTCCCCCCACAACCTCTGTCATTTTATTTGAAAGAATAAGAATTTCTAAAAGGAAATAAACAGAAGTTTTCTAAGTAAGTTGCTCACAAGTAGTAGGGGAAAAAAAAAAATGAAAATACTAGAGTTGACCACAGAGATGACAGGCTAGTTCAACAGCATCAAAACTGAGATTTTATTCCAGCTCTGCTGGGAGGAAGCTCAAAAATGGGAAATTTGCATGGTACAATGGACAAAGTTTGGCCAAGTGGAGTCCTCAAGCTAGTGAGAACAGAGCTGCTTCTGGAGCCTTCCTGGCAGTGGTGGTGGGCTACAGGAGGAACAAATCTAATTCCCAGCAGGTCTTTGGGAAGACCAGAATCAGCAGGAGCTTATCCTGGGCAGTGCTGTATGTTGGAGCTAAAAAGAGACTGCAGCCATGCATGTCTTTTCCCTAGCCTCTCATACTACTCGGTATCAGCAAGGTGTATGTCAAAACAGCCTGCCAAAAGCGTTTGAAGCATCCAGCTTAGCTCTCCGAGAAGTTTCTGCATCTCAGCCTGACAAGTGACATCCAGACCTATCCCTGTATTTATCCTGTGATTTTATTACAGCTATGTGGAGAAAATACCTTACCTCAGAGAAGTTGATGTAGTTGAGTATGAACTGCAAGGGGGAAGAGAGGGATTCAAAGAAAAGCAGGCCTAACTACAGCCTTTTCTGTAATGATCCCTCCCTTCTCTTGGAGAAGCAAGTGAGAATTAGAAGGTCACAGGTGAAACCGGCCCTGTAATCACTACATTGGAGCACATGGAGCATAAACATTCGTTCACCAGAAGAAATGGCCAAGCAGGAGTTAAGTGAGCAGCGTACATGCAGTAAGTCAAGAGAACAAGAACAGTCACAAAAGCCAAGAACAAACACAGGTGAAAGTAAAGAACTGGCACTGCTGCCTGGAGTGCTGACAGCACCAGGGCCACACCACGGATAAGAGCATACCACAAATGCAAAGCAGCAACTGTGTGTTACAACTCAGTCTGACTCTGAGCTTTCTTTGTAAAAACAAAAAGGGCTGCAGGGATCACGCGGCGTTAGCACCAGTCAAGAACCAGGGAAACAAGATGAGGACCTGATGGCTAGCAGTTCTTGTTCTCCATGCCACCACAAGTCATCCTGGTATCTGTGAGAAAATGAAACCAGTTCTGTTTAAAACAGAGAGCACCTTCCCCTTCTGTATTCATACACTCCCCTTCTGTGCTCATACAATGAGCTTGTTGTCACAATAAATGCAGCAACAGTGGAAGGAAGAAAACAAAGTTTTAATTAAATTATATAAACAATATCAGTACAGCACATAGAAGTTACTCAAATTCCATTAAGTCTCGAGGTAAGAGCCATCAAGTTTGCAAAGACGAGTACTAACCTTTCAGGAAAAAATAGCAGTAACTCGTGATAAAAAGGTGGCAAGGGCAGAACTGTCTCAACACAAGAGAGAAGGCATTTAGATTGTTTCAGTCTGCACAAGTGGACAACCCAGACCGTTGCACAGGCATGCACGTTGCAGGCTCAAGACAAACCATCCTCGATTCTTGTGGTTCTGAACAGAAGCCAAGTAGGTTGCAGCAGCTGTGTATTTAATGAACTGATGTGATAAAAAGACAGATTGTCAAAGCTGAAGCATGATTAGTATGACATAAAGCTTACAAGGTAAGAAAGTCACAAATGAAACAGTATTTAGACGATTATTGCATATGATTGCATATTAAGTTACATTCACCAGAAGTCCCAAATATTCCTTCCACAGTTCTGACCAAAGTCACAAAAGTTGAATCAAACTATCCAAAAGCCTGAGATTAAGAAAAAATAATGTGCTGATCCTTCTTCTAATCTTATCTTCCTCTGTGATTTGCGTACACTTTTATCTATGCACAACACCACCACTGAACGAAAAACAACTTTAGCCCAACACAGGCAGCTTCATTCTTGAACTGAGCTGAAAACCAGACTTCCTGCACATCCCCACAGTATGGAACAGCCCCCAGCCGTACAGGCAGGGCACAGTATGCCGAATGAATTGCGGTGCGGGAGCTGGAAGGGAACAGCTCCTAAACTTACATGATGTAGAAGCATTGCTATTTTAGAGCATCTGCTGTGGTAAAGACATGACTCAAAGCATACAAGACAGTAGCGTTGGTCACAAAATGCCCCCTCTCTCCAACCCACTCTTACAGAGCACAGGAAATATGCTCTGTACACTCAAACACCGGCTGCCCACCTAACTCATTACCTGCTCTACAACTTCTGCAACAGGAGCTTAGAGGATTGCTACTTGTTCTGCTGCAAAAGGTTTCCTTCAGGGAAGGGTATCGTCTAGGCACACACAGCATTTGACAAGGGAATGGTGTTACTCTCAAAGCAGAGCTGATAGAACACTTAAAATTGTCACTGCCAGCCCAACTCTATTTGTTATACCCAACAGTTAAGACACTCACTGAAAAATGCAGTAGCTGTTTTAGAGGCTGAAGGTTTCCAGGCTTTGAAGTCCAGTCAGAATGCCGCCCTAGTAAGTTCAATGCAAAAAAGTTTACAGTACTCCTAGATCTCTCTTCCCTATTCAGACAAACATATTTTTCTACATATGCCTGTGAAAACTAGGACTGCAGTTCTCTTAATCCCCCAGCCTGCATTCAGGATGATGATGTCTGATTACGCAGACAGTAGAAACTGCTGTAACTAATGTCTGTACATTAATGTCTGTCATGTAACATTTTCTCTACACTGTCAATTAGATTGTAGTACGAAATTTAACTTTCAACTGCCAACAACCAATACAGGACACATCAGTGTACCGGGAGACCAGTAACTGTTCTCCCTTACTAGGCCAGCATATTTCACATCGACTCATGGTAGGAGTAAAATCTAACACAGGAGCAAGCAGATGGTTGCTCTTCCTCTATAAGCTTTGAAGTCTTCTACTAACACACCACACACATTAGAAAACAGAAAGCTGAAAACGGTTCGAAGTCAGAAAGATGACAACCCAGCTATCCCTGAGATCACTGCACAACAGGGGTGGGCATGCTGTTAAGCTGCACCAACAGCACCTACTGGCTTGTTTCTCTCCACTTCAGAAGTCTGGCTACCCAGCAGCCACTCTGCAACACAGCCATCCTGGACACGGGGCCTCAGAGCTAAGCCCAGTATCTGCACCATGAACTGTTCGGCAGTCACAGGGTGACAGGATGGCTAGTACAGTTTTCCCAGCTGGATCTCCCTCCATGTCTTACTGCAAGCTTGAGGCTGTGAAGGAAACAGTATTTAATGCTCTGGGAGAATTTTCACTGGAAAACCGGAGTCTGACAAAAAACCCCAACACTTGACACTCAATCTGTGCATCGTATTGTTTTCAATATAGTGGCTGCGTCCTTGGAAAGTCTTACCGTGCGACTGCTGAGAAAGCACATGAAAACTCATTTGGTAAGACACTGCCATACTAGCTGGAAGAAAAAGAAGCATCCTGCCCTTCCTTTATTATGATACAGTTTTTCCAGCATTTATTATAGGACTGGCAGACAATCATATGCACATCCAAAGCTCCAGGTGAGAAGGGTGTTATTGGTAGTTTTTCTCCTTAGGGTGTGCATCTGTACAGGACAGCATGTGACTCAGCATAAAGGTTCTGCAAAACTAGCCTGCATAAATCTGTAGCCAGCAAGCAGTTTTGACAGTTACTACCTCAAAGCACAAGTCAAAGTAACAAGACAGCAAACCAGAGAAAGGAATCTTTGTGTTTCACTTAAAAATGCTTTTATTATAAAAAAGAAGCAGGCTTAATGAAACATTTCTTTCAGTGAGGAAATATTAAATTCACATTTTACATACGAAAATATTACAAAATAACCATCCAGTGACTATTACAGCGTTTTTTCAATGCTTGGGACTTGGGCCATTTTCACTTATTTTCATCCACCATCCACAGCAATCAAAAAACCAATTTTTTTGGCAATCCTGAAAAGTGTAAATCATATTGTTACCACATTAAAAGGGTCCAGCCACCTGCTCAAGGTTTTAGCATTCATTTGATACCGCTCTTGAGATACATCTACTCTGAGCTGCTTAATGCTGTTTCCTGCAGCGAAAGTACGCGATGACATTTCCCAATGAATCTATGAAGACTGCTAGAATTGAAACTCACGTGAATAAGTACATGTGCTCCAAATGGGTCCCAAATTCTGTAATTAAGTGTTGATTGCATTGGTGATACATGTTAGTATTTCTTTTTGTTGGTGTAAAAATCTAGGCAGTTAATTCTACTTTTGAACCTAAGAAAGGGAAGCTACCCTAAGGCTTAACACTGCCCCAACACACATACGCTCTTAATGATTTTTCTTACATGCTGTCACTACCCAGCAATAAGCTGTCTGCAAGAAATCACAGTCCTTTTAGTTTCTGCCTCATTCTTTAACCACATCTTTGTTTAGTATCAGCCGCAGAGATGATGAAAGCAGCCGTGCTTTTCTGATTCTATTCTAGATCTTGTCCTCTCATTTCTTCACATGCTACTTAATTACAACATAGGTGGAATAAACCATAGCTGCCTTCGGGATGGATATGAAGCTTACTACGAAAGGATCCAACTGTTTTTGCCTGCCCTATAGGCAGAGTTCTTTAAAATACACTGACATTGAATCACAGCCATGAACTTTAAATGACTGCCCAAACAATACAAATTCTTAACCTTAGCTACCAGTAGAGTGGTTTGTGGGTTTTTTTTCCAAACCAATGTAGAATAGTTCTGAAATTAGATAGATGCCTTATACTGCGTTACCTCAGGACAAAGTTTAGTGCTGTATCTTTTAGACTCTCTGTTTTGCAAACCTACATCTCCATAGAAATGTAGATTAATACGACTAGAAATTGGTGTCCTGGGGAAGGAGAGCTGCTTTTGATTAAGTGTTTGCCTGAGTGGAGAAGATGGACAATGATGTCATCGCAGCATCAGTGTCTCCACATACCTCACCGACCAGAAATAACCGGTAGCAATAGCTAAAAACGCTGCATGCTTAATACTTTTCACAGGCAGTCATCCATCTAGTGATAGTTTTCCCCGACAACAATGCAGCTGTTTTTTGAGAAGTACAGCTGCTGCACATTTAAGTCTGGTGAACACGCACCACATGCTACAGTGTTTTGCTCTTGTGCAAAAGCAGCACTTATGAGGATGGCATAAATTCTTTCTCCTGGCAGCCAGTCCCCAGTGCCAACATTTTATAAGAGGGCACCCGTCAGTAGTCACTCAGTCCATTCTGCTAAGCTCCAGACTGCTATCTCCACAGGGCTAAGGGAAAGAGAATGTACTGTGCAGGATGCAAGCACAGGCCAGCCTAAGAATTTCAGGGGATGCAACTTATTTTTCTTTGAAATGATTTTCACACATTTCCACACTCAATAGCAATAAAAATATGCTGTGCTTCGTATTTTATTTAAACAAAGACTGCAGGATTGTTCTTCCCAACCAATGTCCACATTTTAACTTTAGATGGTAACACCACGTAAGAATGTCAAATGAAATCCAGGGTAGCAGATTTGCTAGCTCTAACACTGGCACTTTCCTTCAATTTTCGTTGGCACTACAAGATCTACCTTTGAGACCCTCTGGTTCCGCCAGCCCAGCTAAGGCAGTAACAGAACCTAACGGAAAATCTGCATCAGAAAATGCATTATGTTTCCATTTCCACTTAATGGAAATGATACTGCTTTTTATACTGGTCCTCAAATGTCTCAAAACGTAATGCTGACTTCCTAAATGCCTTAGTTATAGCCAATCTCAAAAGTCCTGGCATTTAACACACAAGTCTGATTTCCTCCCGCTGAAGATGAGACTTTCGGACAGACATTAAAGGAATTAGTGCTGTAGCTTGATACAGCTCTGGAAACTCTGCTCACTGTCAAATGCAAGACTTCAAATGGTTAAGTTACAGAACTCACGGAAGCATTTCTTCCTTTTTCCTGTCCTTCAGTTAACTGGCATATTTTAGGGCACGTACTCCAAAACACTAATCACAGACCCTTACATGGTCCTCACAAAAGGAGCTAAAAAGCTTAAATTAATTACCTGATCTATGGTAACTTGACAAGTTCCCACATGTCAGCTGACCCACGGCACTGGGGTCAGCAAAGAGCATGCAACAGTCAACTAATTAAATTTTCCTTTGAGATTGGAATCTTAAGCTAGTGAACTCATGCAATTTAGTTTTACACAGACTAAGAAACAACAAGTTAAAGTGCCTAAAAAGGAAGTTAAAACTCTAATAATGCAGCTGTCTCTCTGAATTCAAGAGGAAATGCACTTTCATGGAAGCATCTCCATTCAAAAAAGACATCACTCGTATCAAATCTGACAGCCGCTATCTAGTGTATTCCAGCTGTTAAGAAGACCGACTCCAAGTTTAAGAACCTGTATTTGCCCCTCTTGTAGAAGGTCTGAGTAATTTAGTGTCAGATACAGGTCTTGAGTCCTCAGAGCTTTTCTTGCCATGAAGATACGAAGTACATGCTACTGTTTGGGGAAGACTGGAGGCCCCATACAGAAGTAAGCATCAGGGAATAGGTTTGCCTTTTAAAAGGGTCACAGAAATGTGCTTAATGTTCCTTAACCAGAGCAGTCTTAACAGTTAACTTCCTTAGTCTAAGAGAGAGCAGAAATCTTTCTTCTAAATCCAATTTACATTCTCCAGCCTGCCATTTGAAAGAACAACATGCTATGTTTCCCTCTCCCCACCACCCCTATTTTGTTTTCAGTGACGTACAGTTATTTCCACCTCAGTAAAAAAAAAAAAAAAAAAGGGCATCATAATAGCCTATAATTTACTGGATAGTACCACACTCCATTACAGAAATTAATGGAATTAGGTATTTCTTTTAACAAACAAATTCCTAAGCGTCATGAAAGAGCCTTTTTTGTACCAGTTCTGCGAGAACACAGAACTAAGTCATTCTCACTCTAAAGCATTTATCCTAAAACATAAATCTTTAAAGGGCTTCAGTTGATGCTGGCGCTCAGGGATGCAATCAATTCAGAGTTTTTGTTCTTAAACTGGAAATATCATATTCTCTCTGAGCATGTAGCTCCTATTTTAGAACAGGTGAAACATTAAGAGGTTACCTTGATCTATTCCTTCTGTTTTTTTCCTTTTTAAATTTAAAAGTGCATTTTGTTGCTCCTTTACAGCTTCTGCAGGACAGTTGGGTCTTGGCAGCTGATGTCCTGGAGTGGGTCCTGGTCGGTTACTGAAATACTTCTGCTTCAATGCCTTAATGACAATGGAAGAAAAATAACCACATAATTAGTATAAAGTGTCAGAACACCACCTATAAAGAGGTTATAATGAAATAAAGCACTTGCAATTCAGACTTCAAAACTACTTGGACACTTTTATACTAGAAGGTGGCCTTGGGGCAAATCAAGATTTTGTGTTCTCAGTGACTACCCAGAGCACTTTGATTTGTTAGCCAACAGATAATTGCGAACTCTTATTTTTAACTAGTGCTCAGACATCCTAAAAAATCTCACTACACTGCAGGAGGTCTTGTACAAACAGCAAGTTGCTAGCTCTGAAGAGCTTACATTCTGAATAGACAGATGAGACAAGAGGATAAAGAGGGAAGCAGGAATAAAGAAAGATTAAAAGAATATATCCAAAGTCTGGATCAGATCCAGGACCTGGACAGCAGCTGTTCTGCTAACTTTTACGATAGGGCTTTCCCCCAAAAATTCTTTAACTGTGCTGTTTCTACACTGTGAACTGTGAGAAAAACATAGTTTGTATTAGAGCAGAAGACAAACACAAGTGAGCAGGGTTAACTTCATGTAGTGGAATTACATACCCTGTTCTAAATTTTAGGAATTCCACAGCTTCCATAACTTGTGGTTACGAAAAAGAGGCTAAGCTGTCTCTTACGCAATTGTTACTCTTGCTAATACCAGTTACATGGTATTCAATGCCAGCTGTAAGTCATGCCAACACAGTAAGCACAAGTTGTTTCCTGCCTTGAACTGTGGCATTGTCAGTAAGAATGCTAGACTAAAAAAATCATATATATTCAATATTCAAGTCACCATCCTACAGTATGCCCTATAAAATGGCTTCTTACTTATCAAGTAGTACAGAGGTGCCCCAAGCATAGCAGAACTAGTTGTTTGGAAACTTATTATTGAAAGTTCTTAAAGATGGTGACCAAAAAAACCTGAATGTGCTCTGAAAAAGTCTTATAGTAAAAAGACATGTAACACATGCACTAATCCCTTGGATTAGGATCTGCCTTGTCTAACAAGCGATGAGGGAGTCCTGGCCTTAAGAGGACAGCTGTTTCTTACACGCTTCCCTAACAGTGTAAGGCGACAGAAATACAGTTCTGAAAGTGCCAACTGCTGTATCTTCCTCGTAGCAGAAATCAGTATTCTGAACTAGAACATTCTGCAGGATTTTCATTCAAAGTCCTTAATTTCTCCCCATCAAAGAGTAGAGAAACTGAAATCAGCTTCATCCAAGTATAATGGAAAAGGATATTCAGATCAGAATTTCATGTTAGAAAAGAATCAAAAAAGTTTAAAGAAGAGAATGGAGAAAGTAAGGATGAATTTTTTTCAAACACAGAGAAGAAGATATGCTATGTTAAGACTTAAGTTTCAAGCTTCGGGTGACTGAATTTTGGATGTCAGACATAACGACTGTCTGAAGGCCCTGACTCATAGACCTTTTAGTTGTCTACCCTTCGCTCTACGTTGGGAATGGAGATGATCAGTCAGCACTATTCATGCCTTTCAGAGTTCTCTCTATAAAACACTGGAAATACATTTCTAGTATTTCATAGACAGAGCTATATGACATTTCATTTCAAATGTAGCTTACTGGTGTCAAAGCACATTTATGTGATAGTAACAAGAGGTTAATGAACATTAGGAAATACTGCAAGTGTACCATACCTGAGTAGCCGTAACCCTAGTGCAAGGATTAAATGTGAATAAGCCTTGCAGAAGACCGAGCAAATCATCACCAGCTGCACTGAAGATATGTTGCAGTGGCATTCCAGGGAAAGACTTAAATGTGACATAATCTGGAAGACTCGTCATCCCCTACAAAGACCAAAAATGGAATGTATGTTTTTCAAGTTAGAAACAGTTCGGCTTTTCACAGAAAGTGAACTTCATCTGGCCGTCTTTCAGCAAAAGTAAATTACCTTTCAAAACACCTTGCTAATACTTGGTCACTGAAATAAATGTAGGAACAGTAGGTCATAAAGACTTTAAGTAACTTTTACAGTTATTTCACGCTTTCCCTTTCCAAGTGATGTGTCCTTCCCTTGCTTTAGTGGTGACCAGTCCAAAAGGAAAAACTGCCAACGAAGGAAGCATGAAAGAACTTTAGAGCGGGTGCACACAAATATAGTAAAACTTACTCTTTTGTGAACTGATGTGGTGGAAGAGACAAGATTCACAAAAGAGACAGTATGCATTTTCTCCAAGTTAATGTTACATTGTTGTCCTCCTCAAAATTAGCTTATCATCACGAGTGTTTTGAGCTACTGTTGAAATGCACAACCAAAACTTTATCTGGAGAGTGGGGGGAGGGAAGGAAAGTATGCCAAGCAGTTAAACAACTGATGAACTGTATACTTTTTTCTCCTGTAGGTATGAAATCAATCCCACTGTATTCAAATTCGATCACAAAAAAGATCTTGTAACAGAAATAGTATTTTAATAGGGTTTTAAACCTTTGGCTATCACAATTCAGTAAGTATATGCAAGCAAAATAAAATATTAACACTGCAGTGTTAATTACTGAAATGCATAGGTTTGCAAATTCATTTAGGAATGCATCATCTGTCATGCTAGCAAATTTTCTATTCTTTCCTATCCCCACCTACAGCTTAACTCTTTCTCTCCAAAGAAAGCAGAAATGTCATTGCAAAAATCTTCACATGTTTCATTTAGAATCCCGGAGCAACAACAGAATTGCATGGGGTAACTAGTGCCTTCTATGATATTTCTCCGTATGGCTTGTAATTGATGGCCTTGCTGGACTTGTCAAATGCAAGATGAAAGACAGAACTCTGACTGAGGCCTCTCTCGACTGAGGTGTCAAGAGTCGAAGAGCTAACAAAGGAAGTAATTAACTGGTGCTTATCTTACCAGACAAAAGTAAGGGGGGATAGCCCATCACCGTAAACCCAGTGATCTGGAAGTAGCCAGAAGTTGCTTCGGATAAAGCACAGCTGGCCCCCGGATGCGCATACCAAGATGCCCGCTCCGAAGGCGTGTCACACTGCTGAGTCCCGCTTCTGACACACGACATTCCATGCCAAGAGCCAATCACAGAATCACAGAATCACAGAATAGTAGGGGTTGGAAGGGACCTCTGTGGGTCATCTAGTCCAACCAGTCCCACTTCGCAAAAAGATTTCCAAGTATGTAAAACTTGGCACTTGAAAACTCTCTTTGGGAGGAGGAGCCAAGCGAGAACTTCACCTGACGGACAGATCGACAGGCCTGAACCTCTCGCCCCCCCCCAAGAAGGGACGCCTTTTTGGTAAGAGTCGCGCCTCTGACTTTGTCAGACGTATCCCCAGGAACACACGGTTAACTAAAGCGCTAAACTATTACTTTGAGCTCAACTTTTGTAGACAGTGCATTTATCAACAGCAATTCCGAATCTGTGATACCTGTTGCTTGAATAAATTACCTGTTGTTTCAACTTTGTGAAACTGTCTCAGTCAAAGTCCTTGGAAGGGCTCTGGCAGGCAAGTTGAATCTGAGAAGTGGCTACACACTTAACCCTTTAGACATAAACCATCGACCAAGTCTGCGACTAGGAGTGGATCCAGCCGCACCTAGACTCTCCTCTGAGAGGGAGTTTAGAAAGCAAGGGGGTCTTCTCTGAATCTTGTGACTCAACGGGAGGGATCTCCTTTTGCCACTTATCAGACTCCCCTTACCCCCCTTTAACACGACATGGCTATAGTTCCATTTGGTGATGCGTACCATAGTGTTCAAGCACCACTCACACAAAGTGAAAGTGACATGGAGAGGGAGCAGAGGTGGGATGTGATAACTGGTTAGCAAGACCAGAGAGTGCTTCCACAACTCAAGTGCAAAAGAGAGCAGTGTGATCAGGGAATTCCGGACCCCTCATGCCCACCAGCTGGTCCAAGCTGCCTGTATGAAGAAGCCATGCCCCACCTCCTGTCAGCCTGCCTAATAACCACCGTTCTGTAGGTCATTGTGCACCCTGACATTAAGTTCAGCCTGGTATTAGTGAATTACTGCATTTACTGTGATCGCGACCCAGATAATTATGCTCCTGATTTGTATTTGTTATTGCACCATTATTCTCAGACAAACTGTTTATCCCTAAAGCTACTGGTGTGGCATGTGTTACCACATCCTGAACCTGTAACTCAGCTGGGCCACCTCTGGTGTCAGAACTGGAATATGGTACACAGGATCATTACCTGCCCCAGCCTTGTAAGTGGGTGCCCTAACTGGTTGTTCTGCCCCGCCCACAGACAGCAGATTCTCTGACAGAGGTAAGTACCTGTTCCCTTTTCAGAGAATCATAGAATAGTTGAGGTTGGAAGGGTTCTTTAAAGCTCACCTAGTCCAACTCCGCCTCTGCAATAAGCAGGGACATCTTCCATTAGGATCAGGTTGCTCAGAACCCCATCGAACATGACCTCGAATGTTTTCAGGGATGGGGCATCTACCACCTCTCTGGGCAACCTGTTCCAGTGTTTCACCACCCTCACTGTAAAAGATTTCTTCTGGTCTGAACCTACCCTTTTTTAGTTTAAAACCATTACCCCTTGTCCTACTGCAATAGGCCCTGCTAAAAAGTCTGTCCCCATCTTTCTTATAAGCACCCTTTAAGTGCTGAAAGGCCATAGCTTTCTCTTCTCCAGGCTGAGCAGCCCCACCTCTCTCGGCCTTTCCTCACAGAATAGGCATTCCAGACCTCAGGTCAGTTTTGTGGCCCTCCTGTGGACCCGCTCCAACAGCTCCATGTCTTTCCTGTGCTGAGGGCTCCAGAGCCTGATGCAGGACTGCAGGTGGGGTCTCACCACAGCAGAGCAGAGGGGCAGAATCGCCTCACCTAGCTTTTCCCTAGCTATTTTAATTAGAGAAATTCAGAAACTGAAAAACATGAAGGGGAAATTACTCTGCCTATTCCTCTTCATTCACCGTTTCAGAAATGCCGAGCACCATGTGACTGCAGCCAAAGCCTAAGCTGTCTCCCTACAATAAGATTAGCTCAAGCCCAGCAGGACACTCAGCCTGCATCTGAAGACAAGACTGCCTGTGTTCAAAGCGTGCAGGCTTTCGTGGAGAAATCGGAGAGTCTCGTGGTCCCCCTAGTGGCACCACACGCCCCAGAAAAACATGACCAGCAGCTGGAAGCTACAGAAAAGGGAGTTTTTGCAACAAAAATACATAAAGCTTTATATACTGACCAAGAAGACTGGGAAGGAAATACTTGGTCTGATATGGATTCAAACAACAATACATCAAATTCTTGAAGCCCAACCAGACTTACGAATCCCATCAGTTACTGAAACTTCGTACGATGCTAATAGAGGCACTGCAAGTATCTCTACACGCCCTTTCACAAACATACACCTAGACAAATTAAGCAAGCACTATCACACATCTGTTACTGTAGATTACTTAAGATGGCTTGCAAATATGAGGAGGGATACCACATAAATTTCAGAATCAGCAGCTCAGACCCTCACTTTAGGGTCTGGAATCTGACTACAAATTCCAGCAGAAAATAAAGACTCTGTCTTTCGGGCATCAACAGCTTATGTTCAAAGAGAAGTGCCCCAAGATGACTGAGGACCCCGGCTATTCGCTGGCCAATCCCACAGATTTAGAATTGAGCATAGCTAAGTTGGTTATGAATGAACAGATAAAGACCTATCAACCTTCCACTGAGAAATGGTGGTGCCTAAGTAGTCAAAAAGGGTCCACTCATAGGACATTTAATGTTAATAGCTGCTGGCCTTACAGGTGCAGCACTCAGCTCCACACTGTCCTTGCTGTCACAAAAGGTAGTTTCTGCTGTGCCCATTCTGTTATCTTCCTCTCTCCCTGAAGAGGCTGCTATAGTTACCAACAAAACCTGTTGTGCCCCCCTAAGTTAAAAAGCCCCCTATGCCTCTGTGAAAGCACCCTAGCCCAGTGTTAACGGCTCCTGCCGACACCCTGCGTTGCGCTACACATTCTCCCAGCAGAGGCAAAGGCCCATTCCATCAGCTGTAACCTGGAAACCCCAGCCTTGCACTACCCGAACTTATCAGAGACCCAATCGGCACCACAAGCGGCTGGTCAGAAGCCACCAGTCCCTCTGAGGGGCTATGGAGGGTGTGACTTATATGGACTTCAATCTAGTGCTAGATGTCACCATCAATGATAAATTGTGTTTGTGTTGCCTCACTGATACAGGTGCTCAAACTTCTGTCATCAATAGATGGCACACTACAGGGGACCACTTCCTCCATCAGGGCATTCAGGACTTCCTGTGCCCCTCAGCTGGCCCAAGTCACTCACCGTAAGTTATGCCCTACGTCCTGTCAGTCTGCCTGATAAACATGATTAGGCAGGTCACTGTGTGCCCTGACACTAAGTTTGGCCTGGTATTACTGAATTTACTGTCATCTCAACAGAGATAACTGTACTACTAATTTGTATGTGTTACAGTACCATTACTCTGCAATAAACTGTTTATCCCTAAAGCTGTTGGTCTGGCGTTTCTTACTGTATCCCAAAATTAAGTCCCTATAAATTGTTCCTACTTCTGAAAGTCATTAAAGCCTTTCAGACTAAAGCAGACAAGCAATCAAGCACCTCAAAAACATTAAGCAATAACCATAATTTCACACCAATAGCCATGGGAAACTGTGGATACACACAGAAAAGAAACCGAGAAGTTTCATTACTGCTGCTTAATGCTGACAACACTGCTATATTGATCAGAGATTTGCCAAGAGAAACAATAAATATCAGCTGCTTATGCTCTGCTTTGTGAGATCAGGCAGCTGCCTTCCATAAAACTACTCAAGTATTCTGGTACACCCTTCAATGTAATTCCAAACGCTAAAATAGAAAGTATCAAGTAAATCTAACATCAGTCTGCTAAATAAAAGGACTCACAGGCCACTGTTCTTCTGTTGGAGTTCCCAGTGTTTCAAATATCCTTGTCAGCTGGTCAAGATCAGAGTCTCCGGGCAAAAAAGGAACCTGGAAGAAGGAACAATATTTGATTGAATTAACTTCTGAAATTCTAGAGAGAAGCTTTGAGCTATCCCTCATAATTGCAGGGCAAAACATCTTTGTATACCAGCTGCCCACAGAGAGGTACATTGAATATTTGATGCTTTCTAGTGATGTCCAAAAACATTCTGAAGGTTTCTTGCAGCGCTGGCTTGATATCACTGCCTTGACAGCAGAGTGCCAAACATTAAGTTTAAACCACCACCACATTAATGTAAAATAACTAAACACAGGAGAAGAAAGATTTTACACCTCAGTTGCCAGTTTAAAGTCTGTCAGTCACAGAGTTCTCTCCATTATCTGCTCCCTGAGGTTAGGCTATATATTTATTAAAAATATTTAAAGTGAATTATAATTGGATTATACAAGCAGCAGTTAGACTGATGGAATGAGATCCCAGCATGAGGGAGAGAAGTGACACACTAGGATAGAAACTGCCTAATCAGTGTCACATCTCATTTAAACTAGGCAGAAGACAGGAAGGGGGGTATTTGCCCAACTCAACTTGTAGCTTGCACATCAGGCACACAATGCAAGAAAAAAGACTTTGTGACCAAAGCAAAATTATGAAGCATTAGGGGCAGTATTTAACTAAGTAGGACAGAAATACCGTAATGAACACCCCTGCTTAGGCAGTGTACTAAATTTTGGTGTCATGAAAGACCCTTGAAAATAAACTGCTTTTGTAAAGCTCCTAGATGTTGCATTGTCCCTCAAGCCAGTACACTCAGGAAGAAAAAGGACAGATAAAATTTAAAACTTTCACAGTGATAAAACTGAACCATAACAGATCTTCTGCTTTGTGAAAAACCAAAGAATCAACAGAATTGCGCTATTTCTTACCTGCTTTTCCTTGAGTTTAATCCAACTCTAGCAGGTCTAATGCATATTTATGTATACATTGCTAATGCTGCTTAAACAGCCACTTTACATTTCCATTTCTGAACTGCCAAAGTGTACCAGCACGTCCATTTGTGGGATAAACCAAACCAAAAGATTTCTTCTAAGAGGTTTTCAGACAGATCAGTTCCCCAACTGGTTCATGACACAGCCACACAAACATGTAAAGTACAATGCAAAAACCAAGCAGAAACCTCTTTCTCAAGGAAGATAAATAATACTGCAGGCTACTTCAGGCTTTCAGCTGTGTCTGCACCCCTACCCTCTACTCCCCACCTCACACTTTCATGTCCTCTCCAAAGAGCTGGATAATAAGTGGTCTACTTCAGGAAGACATACTTAAGGACCATTACATCTCTGTACCGTACTCAGGAGTGGCATAGGATTAGCCTGATGTTCACCTTCAGCTTCATTCCAGTATTGTCAACTAGCCACAGCTTAGAAATGACCAGTCTTCTACTCATGACAAATAAACCCACAATTAAGGTACTGGTGATAACTATTCACAGTTATTAGGAAACAAGGTATAAGGGACAAGAGTACACATACATCTGTGATGTCACATTTCTAGAACGATAGCAGATGAAAACTGATACAAGGCCATGTGAAAGAATGACACTCAGAGGACTGGAAGAGTTATCTACTCCACCTTTCCCAGGGCAAGACTGTGAGAGTTTATCACCATTTTTTTACCCATCTGTTTTTAAAGACTTCCAGTGATTGTGATGCTTATGAAACCTCAGTCTATTCCAAAACATAACTTTCCTTACAGTTAGCAAGCTTTTGGAAGTCTTTTCCCCCCTCCTCTTCTTCCTTTCCTAAATAGCCTAACTGCCTTTGCCTGCTGCTGGAAGCCCATGTATGAAGTTGTAATGCATTGAAGAGCAAATAAAAAAGGCTTACATTTGAAGACTCACCCTGAGGAGCAACTCAGCTAAAATACAACCAACAGCCCACATATCGACACCAACACCATACATTCTGGCACCAAACAATAGTTCTGGGGCTCGGTACCACCTGAGAAGAAAACACATTTTGGGAAAATCACCTGGCTTTGCTCATGTCAAATGATGCGTATTGTAGGAATGCGAGAAATACAAAGCGGATATCGCTCACATATTTTTCAGATACTGACGAGCTGTACTCTACCCTGCAAAGTGTTTTGTTTAAGAAAGACTGAACAAGCATTCCTTACCACGAGGTCAAATATAACCACAGATTAAATACAGCTTCAACTGTGCTGATTAACGAGCAACAAAACTGCAGATGTGCAAAGGAGAAAAGTATTTAACAGGCAGTTTTGCATGTTATAAACCAAAATTTTCTTTAAACTTTATGTTGAAGAAGTGACACAAAGACAGAATTCCTTCCAGCTTCCAAAAATCTCCATGCCAGACCCAAGTATACAGACTAGTTTTATGCAAAATGAACCTTTACAGTTATTTAAAACAGCTACTTCCACTGCCTAAGAACAATCCAGTTTAATGCAATAACCTGATACAGGCTGCATTTGAAACTGCTGTATCATTTCTGCGTTTTGAATAAAGGTGTTGAAACAAACCAGCTTTGCCTGACTAGTTTTAGCATTACAGCAGACAAAAGGAAATACCTTCCATATTTTGCAGTCCTGATTCTTAAAGCATACCTTTGTGTTTTCTTTATGAGGCTCTTGCCATTACAGTCGTCTCACACGAGCTAAATGCCAGACTTTGAACATGTTGATTTGACATGACGCATTTCCAGAGACAATGCAAAACAGCTACACCATCACTATGTAAGAAGCAAAATAGAATGTTTTACCTTGTTACTACCTGGTGTGTATAAACTCTGTTCGGGCTTCCAAAAGATTTTGCCAAGCCAAAGTCAGCCAATTTTAAAACTCCATTTTCATCTAACAACAAATTATTTGGTTTAAGATCCTGGCAGTACAGAAAGCAAAGAATGAATTTTGTCAGTGTTGATAACAACAGACATATAATGAACCTCCCAGCAGGTATGCCCTAACAGTAATGTAAAATGCAGGCTTTTGATTCTATCCTAAGGCTACACTGTGAGGAAAACAGACATTAAAAACCCCCAGGAAATCAAGTATTACATTATGCATGAAAATCATTGTGAAACACACCCAATTGAATATTATCATATTTAAGCTGCAGAGTTTAAAAAGAAAAAATCCTTCCTCTAGATGTGTTCCAGCTTTGCTGCAGGAACAGCAGTTCTGCCTTAAGTGTGTAGTTGTCAAATGAATAATAAAAAAACATTGCAAGTGTTTCAAATAACTGTAGGAATTGGGAAAGCGATACAGTTTAATACAGTAACAGTGTGTTGTGGGTTAACCTCTGGCCAGCAGCGAAGCACCAACACAGCCACCTGCTCACTCCATCCTCACACAAACACCACCACCCCCCCGCTCCATATAGAGAACAGCACAAAGGCAAGAAAACTCTGGGAGCGATATACAGGCAGTTTAACAGGTGAAGGAGAGAGGAAAAAACAAACTAAAAAAAAGCAATGCAATGGAAATCAGTCACCACCTGCCACAAGGGGACTGATGCCCAGCCAGTCTCCAAGCAACAGCCACCC
>Ga0065711_1004493_pt1 | contig 23330 bp, 10 predicted proteins | sample Hoacrofraction12_FD_59098 | JGI IMG/M metagenome (GOLD analysis project Ga0065711, IMG submission 59098) | Hoatzin crop microbial communities from Cojedes, Venezuela - Epithelial fraction 12 v2 (version 2) | ecosystem: Host-associated > Birds > Digestive system > Esophagus > Crop | place...
TTTTTTTTTTTTTTTTTTTTTTTTTTTTTTTTTTTTCAGTTGCGAGTACAAGTTTAGTGCAGAGGTAGCTTGGCTGTAATTCCTCCCACCCAGCCCCTCCGTCTGGTCGGAGCTCCAGGCGCCCGCGTGTTGCAGCTGCTCCTCCCAGGCTGCTGTCCCAGGAGCCTGGCACAGGGGAGCGGAGCTTCCTCACAGCCAGGAAGCTGCTGAACAGCCCAGGCTGGAAGAGAAAGGCAGCCAGCAGTAGCCAGCTGGCTCCTGCAAAGGCACTGTAGATCATCGATGCTGATTAACCAATGCACTCATGCAAGTTAGGTCTTGCTAGGCTCTTCCCCGTTCTTCATGGGAGGAACCTCACACCTACACCAACTCCAGTTTTACTGCTGCCATGAAAAAAAGCCTTTCATAACATAACTAATAACAGTTTAATTGTTATTAGGTGTAAGGTCTATTTTTCAATCTCAAAGCAAGAGTCACTAATAATGCAGAACAGACTTTAGAAGTTTGTGCTTGAGGGAGAAAATAATCGAGTAATCTTCACGCTACCTTCTTAGCCTAGCTGAACAAAGAAACCCACCCCAAAATCAGTAGGTGCCCACGGCAATAGCTCAGTGAGATATACTGTGTTTTGCTTGCTGTCCTTTCACAGCTGGTCAAGAGTAAAATCTAATTACATGGATTACAGTAGACTTAGTAAGTACATGTGCTAAGCTATAAGCAATTACCCCGCTGGGCGTTAAGGGAGTTACTCTCCTTTCTTTCTCCAAAGTTGCTCTTTCTCTACTTTCCCAACAAATTGCAGAATATCTTCAGCAAGAAGTTCAGGTTCCTCCAATGCTGCGAAGTGGCCACCTCGAGGCATGAAACGGAAGGAAACGATGTTGGTGTATTTCTTCTGGGCCCAAGCCTGGGGTGTGTGTGCGACTTCATTAGGGAAGGAGGCAATGCCAGTAGGTACTTGTACTGTGAGCCTGAGAGGAGGGAGAATAATTTTTATCTTTCAAACTCTTAACTTGGCAAGAAATGTAGCAGTTGGGCACACTGGTGTTAGGCAATTAAAATTTGACTTCCAGATCCTAAATTTGAACATTCAAGAACACTCCCATTCCTGGGGGAAAAACAAAACAAAAAAATCTAAAAATCTAATTTTTGCATGCATTGATATTAAGGCATTTTGGAAGGGATCCAGGGCATTAGAGTTAGAAGCATGGAAACTGAGAAGAAAGCCCTAGGAGGTGGTGAGTATCGAGTTTCCTCAGGCGGCCTTCAGGGCTCAAGAGTCGCGTATTGAGGGCAAAGCACACAATTTGACAAGGGCTGGAGAGAGATTTACAGTGACAATCACAACTCCAACATGTTGAGGCTGTCGGGACAACTGGAGGATAGGCAGGGGAAGAATTGTCTTGAACTGCTGCAAAGGGGGAGGAGAAGGGAGGAATAACAGAGAGTAAATCTAGACTAGTTCAGAGGAAGCATTTCTGAACGTGAGACTTCACCCTGTAAAGTAGCTCTTGCTTTTAACTGGCACAGACATACTCTATGGAACATTTGGCACATTAGTGAAGTGCAGGGAAGCGACTGGATTTGAGGGAAAAGCATCTTAGAAAGTAGAATGACCCACACTTGTTAAAGCAACATTTTCTAGATTTAAATATCCCACACACATAAGCTGCATTGTCAGAAGTGACAGACATTAAAATTTAGATACAAATATTGTTGGGCACATCCCCACTGGAAGTCTGAAAACAGGGTGCCTAATTTTATGTAGGACTTTGAGACTCTTTCCTCTAGGTACCTAGAAGCTCCTGTGGGCTGAACTGGAGCAGGATACTGCCCACAGTGTAGCCACAGCAGCTTTGAGAACTGAGTCAGCTTCCTGGGAGCATCATTTCACAGCTAAATAAATACCATAGCAGTGAACTGTGGTTGCAAATACCTCAGGGCAGGTTTAAGCCTTCACTATTAGTCAAGCTGACACAAGTAGATGCAACCAAGCTGCTGTCTTAAGTGCCTGCGCAGCAGGAACATCAGTCTTAATGACTTTCAAATGATGCAGTTTGTCAGTATACTGAAGTTGCTTCCGAAGGTAGGACTTAAATCTTTTGCAGAAATAGGCAAAGTGTGTCCACAAAAGTACCAGAACTACAAAACAAATAAATTATTTGGCTTGGTCACAGGCTAAATTTGGTAACTAAAGTAAAATCTGGAAGTGCTTGCGCATGCTTTTCCCTAGTCGGGCACACCATGAACGGAGGTCCTCAGGCAGTGCCTCCAGTCCGATCTCCTGCCTGATGGTTCAGGACTCTTACCCAATCACCATGTTTTCCAAGCACAACACAGAACGTCAACTAACAGACTTGTCCTGCAGAGGAACACTGTGATATGGCATTGCTTTTCCTCAGCATTCAGAAACTTGCAGCAGCTATTAAGACATAAGCAACCTGTCTGCAACTATAAAATTAAGTTCAGGGCAAAATACTTGAAGAAAAAAACCCGCTTACCTTTCATGTTTCTGTGTACCTATCCCCTTCTTCATATTTTCTTTGTAGAAACGCATTGAGGAGACTATACAGCCTGACACCCAGTAGATCATGACATTGGTGAGCAGATCATCCAGGCTAAACTTCCTGAATAGGTAAGTCCAGAGATCGCTTAGTTAGAACTGAATGCCATTTTGCATTGCTTTAGCAGGGACTTGACTTTGGTTTGGTTTTAAGAAAAAAAGTTACAGGAAAAAGCAGTTAACTTGGTTAAGAAAAGAGTTGAGAGGTAAAGCATGTTACTCCCCCTCCCTCTGTCAGTGGCCAAGTAAGCACGTTAAAGGCTTTCAGACACAAACTGCGAAGTGAGGTTTTTAACTCCTGCGCGGAGGGCAGACTCCAGCAAGCACCTTATGCTGCAGCACAGCTGTCTGTACTGTCCATGGACTGGGAGGGTAGGAGCAGAAGAGCACACGGAACAGCTTGCGCTGTTTATTATTCATAATTTGAAATACTACCATGAGCGTTCAACAGAGTCGTCACATCAACATGTGCTGCAAACAGTGCATGTTTCATATCCAATTATTAGCTGTACGCAGTGCAAACATTCTGTTCAAATCCATTGTCACTGGACCTTGTTATAACATGTCCCTTTGCTCCACTCCTGCCAGGTACCTCAGTAGTTTTTGAAGGCGACATCATCTCAGATTTCTGCCACACACTAAGAACAATGCTTTATTAGCAAATCATACGTAGATGAAGCAATACTGATCTGTTTCATAGAGAGTTAAGTATTAGTATTAAAACGAATCATGAGTTCTGTTTCCCAGCATCTTAATGTGGCTTAAACTTGTGGTTTTCTGTCCTAATGAGATTCTTCCACCTAAGTCAGTTTTTAATCCCCAGAAGTTGCAGGGTGCCTCTGTCTTCTAGATCAGACTGGGAAGGAGTACATCAGCCTTCACGGCCCACTTGCTTCTTTGCGTGCTGTAGCACAGCACTGCACCATTTATCATCACTACAGGCTCCCTAGGAGATGCGAGGTGATCAGTTCAGACAAACTTCTTTAGCTATGGCTCTGGGCTTAGCCACCTCACCCAAAATGGCAGAAGAGGAAATGCTTACCTCTCTAGTCCTCCATCCTCTAAATTGCGGAATTCCAGATCAGTCCATGTAGAAAACTTCTCCAAGATGTATGCGGCCAGTCCTACAGGAGAGTCATTCAAACCACAGCCTGAAAAGGAGGAGGAAAATTTAACAATTGTGATATCTGATTACTGAACTCAAGACTGTTACAGAAGCTGCCCATTATAATACAGGGTAGATAGATAACTTTACAAAGCTGTTCCAGCAGCTGTGTTCTTAAATAAATAAATAAAATAGTAAAACAAGTTAAAGCCATTTATTGTTGAATCATAGACTGCTAGTGTCTGCAACAGGCTCTACGTTAGCTCACACTGTATGTTTTTTGAACTGATGTAACAATATTGGATTTCTGCGGGCTTTTTTTTTTTTCTTGTAAACTAATAAGATTAAGCTCTGTGTGCCAAATAGGGTTTGCTTCCGTTAACCTGGAAGTTGTCATGTATTAAACAGAATTACAGGGCCAAACCCACATCCCTACACATGACCAGGAGAATTTGCACCTTTATCTAACAGCAAAAACGCTTTAAGGATTATTAGAAAGTCATTAAGGAAGAGCAAGGCTTTACTAAAAGGTCTGTCCTCTGAATTAGCAATAGCCAACAGCCTTCATGCAGAACAAGGCTTAATATACTTTTAATAGTTTGTTTTGCTTGGACAGAAAAAACACACCTGCACCTGGGACTTTGCTGCTACATCCTAGTACTATGAAATACAGTGACCATAAACTCTCCCAGCTGCTCAGAAAAAAAACTTAGAAAAAGCTTTTCCTGAGGAACAGCAATATATTTGAAGTTCTACCCATGCAACCCAACCTTCCTGAAAGATGCTCAACACCACAGCTAGCACAGTTTCATCAGTAATTGCTATTTAAACATTGATAACTGAAATACCAAATGTTTGAAAAAGTTTTACTGAGCATGCTTTCCAGATCTGCAAAGCTAGACAAGCAACAGCCTGTCGTCATATACTGACTGTGAACAAAGAAGAGTACATCAGTTTACATACAGGAAAAACTGACATTGATCCTAACAGTACTCTGAATACAGGCACTGCCTGCTTTAGTCATTTGAAAGTGAACCCACGCTCCATGCGTTTCCCAAAGACTAAGTGTAAAATCAAATCCATGCAAGCCTGTTTGATCCAAAGCCAGCTCTGAAGCAATCAAGAGCATTAGCAAGCACAGTGTGTACATATATATATAAAATCTATCTCTGTATCAAGAGCCAGAGACAACTTCCTTGCTTAGGATAGCTTGCAAGGTAGCCCTGTACGACCAACGGTCTCAGGAAGACTGTGGTAGCCTCCATGGCCGTGCTGCTTCCAACTACCTTACACTCCCTTCTTCAGCGTTTTATTCCCTACCGGAACCAGCCACGTTCCTCTCTTCTTTATCCTCAGAACTGCAGGAATGCTCCGGCTCCAGCTCCCAAAACATGAACTGGCTGCTGGTTCCTGGTCTCCGCAGTCTGCTCCGACCAACCACGCGTTACCGGTACGGGCAAGAATCAGCCAGAAAACCACAGCAGAAGGAGCACGGCTAGGCATCTTTCAGCTACCCACTTCCCCATCTTTTCTTACAGCACAAAAGGAATAAGAAACTAGTAATTTATAGAAACGAAAACTCAAAGGAAGCAAAATTATTTAAAATCCAGAAAATTACCATTTTGCCTACACATCTGAAGAATATACCTGCTTCTGTAGGTAAGCTTATGGAAAACCATTAAGTTTCATTAGCTATGTTTTTAATATAATCTGCAAGTGAATTGCTGCTGCACTAAACTAAAATATATTCAGTATTCTCAACACAGTTGTCCAACTCAGTTACAAAAGATGTTTTTAAAATAGAAACACTTAATACTCAGATACTTAAAGTAGTTAAGCAATCTGAGTGACTAGCTCATCTAGAAAGAACACTCACAGGTACACTTTCTTTTCCTTGAAAGTCTGCAAGTGATTCAGAACAATGAGTGAAAATGAAATTTGATTTTACTTTTCAGGCATTACTTATGCCTATAAGCAAGCTACATTGTGTGCTGAGACAGCTAAAAGCTTCTTGTAGTTTACATCATTTGAATGTGATCCATTCTCTGGGAAGAAACTCTCTTTTGCTCTCAGCATAGCTGCGTTTGAAATAGAATTACAGTCCCCAGTGATAGAAGAAGTGGAAAAGTATTAAATAAGCTATTTTATTTATGAACACTGAAAATGAGGTCAGTGGCACTTGGTGCATGCTCAGTTTTGATGTGCAGATTTACCCTTTCTCAATGCAAAAGTGAGCATAATGCTGCATACCCATATATAACCTCTTCTGGCTTGAATACAGAAAAGGACCCCACCTTTTAGAACCTATAACCTTGCTACTTCAGCTTCCCTGAAAAAAATTATTTTCTGCATATTTTAAGCAGTACGGTTTATTTCTGTGAAAGTATACCTCAAATGAAGAGCAAAGTATTCTGAGCTCAAAAAGGTTTTTTGTTTGTTTTACCAACAGTATCAGGTTTTGTAGCCTGTATGTGAGCGTAGCCAGACTCCACCAAGATCTTGTAGAGCCCTTTTTTCAAGAAGGGAAACATCCGCCTAACATCTTCATCCTGAAAGCCGAAGAGCCCTGGAAGATAGCGGCCCAGCAGAATGGAGAGCAGATGAACGAATCCCATGTTCGTAACTGTGGCTAGATTTAAATGGAGGCCTTTCACATGGCTAAAAATAAAAACAGAAAAAGCCCCCACAAATTAACAAAACTAAAACATCATTCAAAATTGTTATATTTAAAACATTATTTAAAAAATGGACCTGCTTAAATTCTGACCTGCTAAATACATCACGACCTTAGCTGTATTTTGCAGTGTGGCTTTTCACATGGAAATTACAAGTCAAAGGGGCAAATGTCAGTAATCAGCACATGCTCCTGGGCAGTAAGCCACAAATCCTCCCTGTGTTACAAGTACTTATCCCACTCCAGACACCAGTGGGGCCATTACAAAACCACCACACAACTGAAAGAACAGGTATACAGTATAAACCGAGGCATGTAATTTTGGATCACTGCTTAGCACTGAGAACTGAGGGGAGAAACTACACAGTGCTCACATGAGGACTTGACAGGAACTCTCAAGTGCACGAGAAATAACTATTCAAAGAATAAAACAGCTTTGTGCGCCAATCACGCAGCACTGTACCAAAGGGGTACTCACTTGGGTGCTATCTGGGCCAGATTGGTGCAGATGAGCCAGCCCCAGTCACCACCTTGTGCGTAGAACTCGTTGAATCCCAGTCTGAGCATCAATTCATAAAAAATAGAAGCGGCACTTACAGAATTAAAGTCTGCGTTAAGAAAAAAGAACACTGTTGTATTAATCCCAGCTACACTTCTGACTGTGCAGCATTTCTTCTCCCCATAAAGGCAAGTTCAAGTTCCTAAAAAGCTAAAAGTATATTTTCCTTGCCCGTCTGACAGACTGTCTGGAAGCCCTTGTCACATCATCCACGCAAGCTCTAGAGAACAAGCAGAAACTGTGAGGAGAAAGCCAAGCCTTCGTTGCAGACTAGTGTTCTCCTCACCCCACCAGCTGCCCACGCACTTGCCCCACTGAGGGGTTGCCAGACTCCCTCTGAACTGTGGTCATACTCCAGCTGAGCCCCATCAGAGGCACTGAGCACTGCCCAGGGAGCGTGTTTCCATTTTGTCTACTGCAAGCATAATCTCATCTTAATGATAGTTGGAAACTTTAAGTTTCCACTGGCAATGCACCTCTCCACATGCTGATCACATAAATCATAACCAGGGAAGAAAAGCAAAACCAGTCTTCCCCAGATCATTCACCTGCAAACATAATTAAATACTAAATTCAGTATCACTTTAAATACTACCTTGCTCCAATCTGTTGCAGCTTCTGTTTGTATAATTCAGAGCACAAGCTGAACAAGCAGGTATTTGGCTGCAATCTACCATGTAGAGACATGAAATTATTTGTTTCAACTGTTGCTTCTCACCTGCCTGTATAAGGCTGTTGAATATGGATTCAAAACACCCAAGAGGAACAGTAACAAGTTTATTCCTCCTGCTCACCCCCACACAATTCATTGACTCAATTACAATTCGTGAGTTGTCACTTCATAACTTTTTTATAGTCCTTTGTAAGTTATCTATACATTGCTCCTGAAACTAATCAAGAGCGTGACTTCAGGTGACATGATCATCTCCCTCCTCCCACGTGACACAGAGGATCTTTGTTTCCAGACTGGGAAAACAAGAAGAGCCAGGAGTTACTGTTCTGATAGCAGGGGCTATCTCGCTGTGAGACTAGGCTCGTGTTAGTTCAGTTTCTTCTCACACATCATACCTTTTTTGTGGGGTGCTTCTGAGAAACCATAACCAGGGATAGATGGGCAAATGACTTCAAAAATGTGTTCGCTGCTGAGGCCGTGGCTGGCAGGATCCGTCAGGAGAGGGATGATTTTGTAAAACTCGTAAAATGAGCCAGGCCAACCATGAACCATTAATAATGGCTTTGCAGACTGGCCTTCAGGCAAATGAGGAGGCTTTACGTGAACAAAATGGATATCAATGCCTGTAAAAATAAAATAATTAATTAACATGCCCAAATTTACCATGACACAAACTAATCACAGAACAGATTATGAATAAATCTTTTCTGAAGTGTCTTTCTGGTGAGCATGCAAACACACTGCACTTCTCTGGATCCATTTATCCAAGAACCTTAAAGTACTTTATAATGGGCAATTAAGCAGCACAGCAGTCAAATGAGGTCGGCGTATTTCTGTTTTAAAATAAATTGGCAAATTAAGACATAGAAGTGAAGCAATCTACTAACAGTAACAGTGACTCACACAGCTTAAAGGCAGAAGAGACGATTACATCATTTAGTCCCAGTGCCCTTAAATTTTCCCCAAATGTCCCCACATGGCACTAGATAGGCTTCAGACTTTTCTTCCCAAAAGACATACAATTGCAACTTGAAGGCATCAAGAGACAGTGAATCCATCATAACTAGCAGCTGTTTGTTTGGGGGTGTTAATCACTTTCCTTGTTTTGTGCATGCCTTCCATTCCATTTGACCATGGCTGGCTTCTGTCTCCAGCCACTGACCCTAAGGATACAGCGAAAGGAATTCAAAAAGCCCTCAGTAAGTATTCTCTCTCTGTGGAGACCTCCTGTAATCAAGTCACACATCTTAACTGCAGACAAACCAATCACGCTGAATCAAGGATCTGAAAACTCGCCTTGCTGAAAGAGAGTTAAAGGGTTCGATTTTGTAGTTCTTCTCTACCTTTTGTCCAATGCTTTCAGTATCTCTTAAGTGTGAACCAAAACAGGAAACTATGTTCTAGGACCAGTCTCCTCACTGTTAAGTAAAAAGGTAAAAATTGCAGTCCTGTTTCCTTTGTGATCCTTACAATATGTAAGCAGTAGGCTTCACACAGCGTTGCGCTAGTTGCTGCAGGTGAATTGCTTTTCCTCAAACCCATTCAGGGCTTTGCCTTCCAGGAAACAATAATTTGCTCTTAGTACAGCCTGAATGCCTCAATTCTTGATGTATTTAAGCCCATTTTGCTCACATCAACTCCAGCTCACCTGCAATCCCACCCTGTTTCGTTGACCGAGATTTCCCCATCCTTGACAATTCCGTGGATTTCTGTATGCTCTGAAAAACGTTCAGGTGATGACAGAAGCTAGGAATCTGATATACGGCATGTCTGACCTTGTCTTTTCATGGCTCATCTCTGTAATCATTCCTAGTGTTGAAATTTCTATTGCCATGCATAATGCATTGTCTTTAGCTTCTTTTCCCTTTCTTATCTCAGACGATACATTCTTTTTTTTTTGTTTGTTCTAAGTGAAGACTTTTTTGCTTATAGCTTTTTCAGCGTGAACCAGGTTTTATACACTTGAATAAAATCTTTATGTTCTAAGCACTATGTAACAGCCATTTATTGTCCCAAATCCATTTTAAATATTATGGTGAACCGCCCCAATTGAAATAATGTACAATTACGGGTGCAAGTAAAAATGCAGAATCTCAAACTTGAATTTTGCCATCATGTGAGACAATTGCCTGCTGTGCTCTAAATCCACAACTGTACCCCCAAATGACCCACGCACAACCCTAATACAAACACTGAAAACCTCCAGTCTGATCAAGCTCCAGCACCAGCAGACCTTGGCTGAATGGCCTCTTTCAAAAGGTGTCTGTGTTTTGAATGAAAAGACAAACCATTCACTCACGCCCGTCAGTGCAGCAACCCCAAGGGAAAGGCATTCTGCGTTTCCAGGCCTAGGAATGCTTGAAGTGGTGCAGGANAGCGCATCTGCCCTGCCAAGCAGGACAACCTGAACAGCCAGCAGGCCCAGCTGAGGAGGGCCGCCAGACTGATGCCATCACCCTGACAGCAGCAGCTGGGGAACTACATGGAGCAAGAGGAGGCATCTGTGGGTGTTTTTTGCATGACTGCATGCAAGTCAGGGAACATGTGTACATCTTAAGATCCAGTTCTGTTTCCAAATGCCTGTGCTTGGCTCCCGTTAACATCAGCTGACAACCCATCCATGCGCAAGCGAATTCCATTTGTCATTCCTTGTCCTAAAGGCTTCAGTTACGATGAAGGAGTTTCTGGCTGCATCAGCAGCGGTGCCAATGATCCACACCATGGCAGGCAGCGAGGGAAGGCCCATGGAACACAGCCATAGCATTCTTACCAGTGAGATCTCTTGCAGACCAGATCATGTGTTACTGTTTATTTTTTTAAGAGAAAAAGCCACAAACCTTGAATCTTAGTTTTGAATTGTGGGTACTTGTTGAGGACTTCAACTTGTTTCTTCCAGTTGAACTGGTTTTTCCAGTAGGAGACAACCTTCCTGAGATACACCGAGTTAGTCCCATAATTGAAGCAACTGTCCTCCAGTGGCTCAGTAAATCGAGCCTGGTCAAGTCTCCTAAATAAGTCCTATAGGGAAAAAGAAAGAACAGACATTAAAAACACTTATGTCTGCCATCTTGTGCTCTGCTGTACATGGTTTCTAGTTATTCCCAAATGAAAGGAGAACAGGAATGAAAATAACATCTCTAATGATGCCTGAGCATTTTGCTGATGGTCTGTCAGCTGTTCCAATTCCTTCTCCTCCAGGTGGCCTCCTTCCTATTTACAGCTGTCCTTAACACTCTCTGTCTTTGTTTTGCAGGACTGGCTAACCTGTTTGCCAGGCTGATAATAATACACTCTTCTGACAGCACTGTGGCTTCGCAGTTTCGCAGTTTAAGTCTTGTGGCCTTTCCACGGTGCTTTGCTCCCCAGGTTACCTGCGAGCCCAACCTCACAAGCAGTGCATGGATCTGGCACAAACCTTTTACTGTCCTTCCGAGACCACAGGGCTGGATGTAAACACCAAGGCATTTCGCACAGCCACAAAGTTCGTGAAAGTAGACTAGAGTGAAAGTTTCCCAATGTAGAATAACAAAGTGACCTTCCTACTGCACTTTCAAGGTTACAGGGGATGCCAACAATACTGCAAATTCAGTCCAAAAATCACTCAGCAGGGAAGGAGAGCCAAGATCCCCTTCCTACTGAAAACAGAAGCACAGAATAGTTGAGGGTGGAAGGCAGGTCTAGAAATCTAACCCTGCCCAAACCTCTGTGGGATTTAAATCTGAACAGGATTTTCAAAGATAGTGACAGAGGTAGCTCTCATTCTGAGTTAGGTGTATGCACTGGCTCATGCCTCACGCTGCACCGGCAGTCTCAGTCTAGGCAAGATGTTAGTATGTCAGCACTGGTTTTGGCATTTAGCATGTGTACAGAAAGCATGGATTTTTAAATGAAGTTTTTAACATGTCTTTACATACATGCTTTCTGTCCATGCTCAACACCATTTAAAAATGTTTTAGTAATGTATGCTAGCATAACTTTAACTCCTAGTTTATGTAAAAAATTATTTAGAAACAGTTTTCTACCAATGGATTATGTTGCAATAGCTGTCATAATACAGAATTGCACGTTTCAGAAACATCTGTAAGTTAGAAATTATCTAGCTTTGTGTCTGCAGTATAAAGGGAAAACATATTGGACATCAATGTCCATTGATATTACTAAGGAGGACAAACACAGTGTTAAAAAACCCAAGCCTTACTGAGAAAATAGGAATCCATTATAAATGAATAATATGAGCAATCCCATGAGTACTGCTTGAACTACTACTCTACACAGATCTACGAAATTGTGCAGTCCCTGACTCACACACGATCAAAACCTTGCTACCTGACAAACTCGGCAACATATGTGTTTGTGGTAATTATCACTGTGGTATTAGTGTAGACCAAAGTAGATCATTAATTACAAGGAATCCGCATCCAACACAGCTGCAAACATAAAGCAGTCAAGAAAATGAGATATTCGTAATTGCTTTTGAAAGGAAAAATAAAAAAAGACATTGTTCTTATTCTGGCCTACACAAATCAAGTGAGGAAGGTGCACAAACAGGAACACAGAGTTGAGTAATCTGTAATATGTTTTGCAGGCTTTACAGAGTAGGTTTATTTACTAGCAATCTTGCAATAGCCAGCTGAGAACAAAACTGTATAGCAGGATATGAAATCTGCCTATCCATACCTATCTTCTGAAGTACTGAAAAATCCCTTCCCCCAAGTCCTGGACATCATTGCTCATTCTCATAAGTGTAACTATTGGTTCAATTTAAAAATTACTTTCAAACAAGTTTTGCATTTATTTGGCCATTTCATACTTCTCTCTCCCCAGTACAGAGATTTGCTTACGCTCAGCTCTTCTTCCGTAGTTTCCACCTTAAATGGCCAAATAGTTGTATCTTCTACAGTGTCAGGCTTTTGTCCCTTGCCCCACCATCCCTCTTTGAAGGATAATGTCTCTTCTTTCTTCTTAGAAAGTAAGAAGTAGATGATGACTGCCCCCAGAACCAGGAATACTTCAAGCAGCATGATGCCTGCAAGAGAAGAACAGAACTCTGGTAAGCCAAATCAGATAGTTCAGAGTCACTTATTCTTTACTTCATAAAGAATCTAGAGGTTTACTCACTTCTTAAGACAGAATTTGATCTACACGATGTTGTGTCACTCACAGGACATCAACAGTTCTATAAAATTTCAGAAATAGGATGTTTTAACCTACGCAACTCAGATACGGAGGAATGAAGTGTTTTACATAAAAGATGTTTAGTAAAAACAGAACTCAAAGCAAGTCAACAGATCACATGGCTTAGTCCTCTGATTAAACACAACATGTTGGCTTCCTCAGTGGCTGCTGATTGTTGCTAAACTTCAACAGTAAAGGAGGTGACTGTGGATATAATTCAAATTTAATGCTTTCTCTTCCTCTGAAGCTCTAGATTTTCCACAAACTCCAAGGCAGAGCACCTCTTCAGTAAGGCTTGCATATCTATTGTTATAGATTTAGAAGGAAAAAAATCCAAGACCTATACAGAGAATAAAAAGTGAAAAAAAGCATGAGGGCAGCCACCTTGTACCTCCCAATCAGCCTGGGGGAACGGGACAGGGATATATTTACATAACCCTTGAACAGCAGTGCAAAGGGTAGAAGGACCTTCCCTTTCTTTCTCCCTCTGAACTGTTTTCAAAAGAAAATGAAAGACCACATGCATGCTCTCCTGGCTCTAAAACACCTTCCCCAAGTGATAAAATTCTGTCAAAGTGAAGACCAACCTGATTTCACAGCATATCTGCATAACCCAACTGCAGGGCTGTTGTGTTTTAGTCAAACACCACCATCACAAAAAAATCCATTTTTAATATATTTGAACTGTTTCATGCTGCGAGTAGAAAAAACAGTTACTCAGACTCTTTAATAATTAATGTTTCCAAGCATCCCTTTAAGTATGAGAGATGTTTGTAAGGTGGTTTGGGGAACAGCACTGTCATCATTTTAATGCATAATTTTACAGAATGTCGAGTTTCAAACACTCGGTAAGACATGAAGTATTTCAAAACTTCTGTAGGGCAAGCATTGGTTATGACACAGAACAGTCTTCGTTCTCTCAGAGCTGGAAGGTTTTCTTGGTTTTACTGCTGCAGAGTAATTTGATGCTCTGAAATTGCGCACAGAGTCAACAGAATGGACAAAATTTATTCCTGGATGAAAACAGGAATTGTAACACAGGTTAATGGGAGTTCATATGACAGGAGTAAAACTGACCTGTCTTGTAAGTGCCTTTACGTGACAGGATGCATTTTAGTCAGCCTCTTGAGTTTAATTTTCTAATGGCTGACAATATATAAATAAAACTGTCAAATTAAGCACCCACTGAAACATTTGTAGAGAAGTCAGGCACTATGCAGATAGGACAGCAAGCTACAAAAACATAGTGCTTACATATGCAAGTGCTACAGCCTTGAAAAGTGATCTGAAATTCCTTAATCCTCAGAGGCTGGAGAAATGGAAATGACAGGCACTGAAATAACTTCATCTGTTTATTCATTTCACCTGTCCTTCTGTAATTTCTGTTGTTTGAGGAGGTGCTAGTTTTTCTTCACTATGTTCTCTGGAGCACAAGACAACAATCCTTTCCCACCAACAGTGCACTCAGGCCATCACTTACCCCAAAATTAAAAAGTCTGGCCAATATCAGCTTGCCTCAACACATAAACCAATGCAGTCAAGGAGCCTTCAGAGCACAATTAAATTTTACTGCAAAGCAGAACTGGAGGGGCTTTTAGAAACCTCAGAGCACTTTACATAGAAATAATACCTACCACAGTATTTAATAGCATTGCTACTACTAAGTCTTCCCAGAGAATAGCAGCAACTTCCCTGAAATCACAGCACAGCTCAGGCCATGTCTAGACTACAAAGGTTCACCAGCATAACTATGTAAACACCACACACGGAAAATTCAAACTCTTGGCCAATGTCAGTATGTTTGCAAAGCCCCACGACAAACAGCCATGCCAAGATAAAAGACAGCTGCTGTCAGTGCCAGCCCCGTTGTTCAGGCTGGGTGGCTGGGGTACCTTGAAGAACAGAGGACTTTTTCTCCTGGCTTACGCTGCATCAGCACCATGGCCTCTGCCAACATGGTGCCAGAGGCACAGCACCCAACACAGAACTGCTCTACCCAGGAACAGAATCCCAGCCCATTCGCTAGTGAGAACCTTGTATGTTCTAAGTCACCAGAGCACCCAGAGCTACAAAAATATTTCTGCTCCCCACATCTGCTCTCAAGGAGACTTTAGAAATCAGAATTTTTGCAGCAGAAGACATGGGAGGGATTGTGTGCAAACGTGTATTTTGTATTCACCCTGGAGTATGTGTACAAAGAACTCGCTCTACGAAAAGACATCCATTTTTGCAATTAATTCCAAACAGGCTTTAGGATGAGCTTCTTTACAATCCAGCAATAAGTGCAAAAATCAATATCAGGTTTCACAAAAGTTCTGTCTTCTATTGCAGAGAATTGGGGCCAGTGACAAATTGATTTGCATGAGATGTCATTTTGAATTGGAAGACACTGCCTCTGATACTGGTTGGATTATTTTTTGCTAACAGAGAGAGATCCCAAGGTGCTTTCTATTCAGTCTCTCTCAGTTCCCTTGAAAACGCCTGTAAAATTCCTAATTACAACAAACATAGGGGCCTAGAGCTCCAGCTATGCTACTTTTTTTTTTTTTTCCTGAGTGCACAGGAGGAAGAGAAAGGGCAAAATGCATCAGCAGTATTTGAACTTGCACCAGTTCATAGTACACCCAAAGGGACTGTTCTGCTATTGATGAGTTACTGGAACGCAGCACGCTCCTACCCACCTCTCCAGCCTGGGCTGAGAGGAGAAGACCACTTAGAGCAAACGCACGCCATGATTTCCCAAGTTTGCTATTCAAGCTAGTTCTCTAAAACTCCTATGTGTTATTTGAACAGCATAAAGCAGCCTCAGTCGTGATGCATCTGCACCAGAATCTCCTCCGCTAATCACTACTGAGCTGTTGCGAGATGGAAGTTATTAGCCCCTTACACTTGTCCCATGATACAGCAATACAGCACCACAAATGCAGAAGGAGAAACAACAAAATTTTTCTATACTTGCAGTTTTCAGAGATATAAAAAACAAAGTGTTGGTGTTCTCAGTCTCTGAAGTCTCTTGATGCAACCATGCTGGCATGTTGCCTTTAAAAATGACTACTTCAAAGGGAGTTCATGTTTTGGTTTGCCTTCTTCCTCTTTTTATGTGACCAAAGGCAAGACCTTAGAAGGAGGTATTTCCATTTATTCCATGGTCAAGTACTTAGGCTCCAAGACTCTGCTGTACCTCAGGGTGGATACTGTTTGCAGACAGCGCTTAAATACCTCAGACAGTACTTTTATCCCAGAAAGGGATTCTGTGATTCTGTGAAAGTCCAAGGAACAAGGTTTTAGTTTTGCTACTTTAAAAACAAAACGTTAAAAGAAAAATGTTGAAGTGTGACGGATCCAGTAAATAGCCCCAAAACTAGCTCCTCTTAAAGACGACCAAGCGCATCTCAAGAAATACGTTGTTTGCACGAAAAACCCAAAACTTTCTTACACTATCTCACTGCTCCTTGTTGAAAACACTTCTTTTTCAACATTGTTTGTGTTTTGATTTGCACTGTCCTCTGTTTGTGCATTAACAGCAGAGCAAATAGCTCCACAGGAACAGCACAATTATTATTTGCATCAAAGCTATGTCCTGTCTCCTGCCCTGTCTTCATCAGTATCCAGTAATGGATGCCTCAGAGAGCAGTGCTATTTATTTTTTTAGAGAAGTAACCTATGAAATAGCTTAACGGTACAATTCCCATCTTGTTCTAGTAGCAATCATTCGCCTTGCCCTGCAGCGTTAGAATCCATCTGAAACATGTTATTGGAGAAATAAGCAACTGGCAAGACTTTTAACCTAATGTTTGGAAACCTGTTTTGGCCCAAATGCTACATAGTCCAGCTACTAGGGCTTGAGTGATGCACAGTCCCCACAACACCAAGTGATGCTATTAAACCGTATCAGTGCAAAACATCGAGCGCACGGGTGAATTAAAAGTTCTAAGAGACCATGCTGCTTTCAGACATGTGCAGAGGTGATCATGGTTTAGGGTTAATAGCATTTTCTCTGGAAGGCTGGTTTACTAACAGACTGCAAGGTAGCTCAAAGCACTTAGCACACGCTGACACTGTCAGATAGAAGGTTTATTGATTAATAATTACTCTGCAGGAGAAATAACAGCTCAATTTAGAAGTGATGTTTCCATTTATTTTTGTTTTGTTACATAAACTCCCCCATTAGGTTTTACTGAAAAGCACCCCTCTGCCGCAGCGTCTTTGTTTACAGATCGGTTTGCCTGAAGAGCAGCAATTGCAGGTTACTCTTCCCAACAGATCTGAAGGAAAAACAACCCACTGCAAAACTTCAGAAAGTCACGGCACCTGTAACAGGGTCCCTTAGCACTGACAGCCTAAAAGGGACTAAGACATGGCACAGTCCCAGAAACTGGACCCGCAGTCCATGTCCTACCGTCTCTGGGCATCACATTTTTGTCATTATGTAACACCAGAAACAGACAGAAAACCATGAACTGAGGACATTTGTACAAGAAAAGCTTCCTATTTCTGTAGTTTATGGAGCATTACGACAACCTTCCAAATAGCTTAGCAATGCAGGAATTGCTTTTGCATACAACGGATAGCGTCTCCCGGGTGAGCATAAAATGATACATTAACATCGTAGGAAAGGCGGAGGGGTAGGCATCGGATGAAATAAAGCGTCCTACGCAGGGAAGCAAATCAAAGACAGGAAGTACAAATCCAACAGAGTTTCTAGCTTGTCTCAGTAAGAAATTTAGCATTTACATTTTTTATTGCCATAGGGAGGTGGTACACAATGCTATCTCCAAAACAGCAGGAAGAGATGATATCATTCTGTTCCACAGTCTTTTTCTAGACTGTTCATAACCTGGAGTTAGCCAGTACAGCAGGAATCTAAATAGAAGGCTACAACCAAGGAAAGAAGTCACGTCCCCAGAGAAAGAGAGGCCTCGCTCTCTGTCCCAGGGGCACACCTCCATCGCCACTGAGCACGCCCCGTGCCTGGGCCAGTGAGGCACTGCTGCTCCCTTGCCTCTTTTTGTCTGCTTTGCCCCTTGGACAATGGCAACAGTCAACAGAGAGCCAGTTTAATGCTCTGGGGGAACCCGCATGCATCGCCCTGAGCCTGTACTTACGGCAGCAAGTCCCTGATGCACTTCATTCCAGGGGAGTAGCTGAGCACCTGATACAACATACTCCCACCTAATTATTCCTACAATACTATGACAGTCAAGTGTTATCATCGCTGAAATCTGACAGGTACCGAGACCAAAGCCTAGCTAAGCATAAAAGAAAAGTAGCATGGGACTGAGCTTACTGTTATCTACTTCGCCTCACCCAGTGGTGGCATATTTATGCAACTACTGGCTGGTCAAAGCTCACATCACAATCATCATTTAAAATACTGCCTGCCATATTTTTAAGATGATAATCAATTTACAAGAACACATATTTAAGCAACATTATTTGCTCTTTGAAATCCACGCCCAACACATTCTTATGTACTGCTTAAAAGCATGCCTTGTTTATCTCAATTTTCCTTATTTTGCTTCTATTATGCTTGAACAAAACCACTTCCTTCAAGGAGTCTAAAAAAAGCCTCTGGGCTACCTAAAGACAAACTGGCAGAATCCAACCTAAGATCTGTGCAATGCCTGTTATTGTGACCTGATGACTGTGTGCACCGCTCAGGGGTAAGGAGCTCTAGTCTCCATCTGCAGTAACTTCTGGTTAGGGCTCTACAGACAGAAAAGCTGTTAAAGGATTCTTAAATCAGCACTGTTCAGTCATGATAATTAAGGACAAAAGAACCGTTTAAACTTTCATAATAATGCATATGATAGCTACAACATTAAGGTTAGATCATGCAAAGATTTTATCCTATTTATCTGATCCAGCCTTTACCCTACTTAACGACCCTCAAATTCCAACAACAAAGGTTTTTTTGCACACGTGCAGAGAAGCGACAGAAGCCTGGCATACAACTTGGGGGTGAACACAGCTGAAAGGCGGGTCTCCTAGACAGAGCTCTCTCAAATCACATTACAGTTAAAAAAAGGGGAGGATATCATGCCAATAAAAAACGTTTTTAAACAGTTCTTAGCCCCTGTCCAGCCAACTAAATGATACAGTCCAATAAAATAGACTCCAAAGAACATCTTGAGCTTTACTTCAACATTTGATTTCTAAGGTCTGAAAATAAATTATGAATAGCACATTGTTCTGTTTTAGCTTCCACCGGAGTTTCTAGCAATAATGAGGTTAACCTGCTCATCCTATGTCAGTATCTGCATTTTACCAAGCAGGTGGAAACAAGTGCAGATGAACCCAAAGAGTTAGATATTACAGATAAGGAAATGAGACCAAGGTAATTGTTCCTCAGGCCTTAAGGGAAATTCAGGCTCTATTTTTAGCTTCACCAAACCCTCCAGTACTAAAAAGTTTGCCTTCCTCCCCTGCCATGGTATCATTGCCAATGTTTTGCCCAGTCTGATCTCTAGATAAGACTCAGATTCATCCTGTACTGCTTGGTGGTACGGCACAGCATGCGTCCTTCTGTTAACTGTGGGATTTTCCATTAGTCTCTCTTAAGATTCTTCCATGAAATCGGAGAGGGAAAGTTCTTCTTTTAACTAGCAGCTTTACAAGCTTTCTATATTAGCACTGCTAGAAAACTGTGTTACTAAAACCTTTAATTATTAACATATGCAGAAGTGATGTGTACGTGGTGCCTTAGAGGGGGGAAGAAAAGAGCGCAAATGGTTTGAAATCTTGCACTCCAAATGTAAAAACAAAGTACATGACAATCTTTCAGTTAAAAGAAGGTGTGGAGATGGAAATGATGAATAAAATGACTGCCAGAGGAAATTCCTGGCAACCTGCAAGACAGTAAGATGAGGTGCATGCTGTAAATTTAAATTAGGATCATGATTCCAAGTAGTAAAGGCAGCATGAATGAAAACATGTATGAGAGTGTAAAAAGAAAAAAAAATATTTTTTTAATAAATTGTGACTATGGAAACAGGAGGAGAGAGAAACTTGCTAGCTCTCTATGAAGACTTCATTCTCAAAAGGAACTTTGAATGATTTGAGAGGAGGTGAACAGATGGTAGCCATCATTTTCTGTCAAATAACTGCAACACCAAAAGGATGTGCCAGAGTAAACATGTAACAAGAACAATTCTTGCTACTTCATCTCTCTCTTAATAAAAACTAAATATTTAAGTTCTCTTTGGATTTAAGGGCTTCATCTAGAAAAGTGCACTACCCATACCCACCAGATTAGAGCAATTAACACTCATGATGAAGCAGCAAGAGGACTAGGTCTTTCAACAGAACTTTATTTTTGATTCATAACACATAGCCATTTAACCTGGGAGAAAGACTTGTCTTCTATTAGACAGCAAAGTGTACCCGGGGTACAGATGCAGTGGGCAGCCACGGCATAGAGAACAAACTGGTAGAGCAATACTTATGTGTCTTCACTGCAGAGTTCGAAAGAAGAAAAAAAAATTGACTGCTGGGTGCAATAAATATAGGAAGAATCGCTTGAGGTAGAGAAAGAACAACAAAAAGAAAAGTTTGCTGAGCCTTCAGTTGTGTTGTGGATTACACCTAATCATCTCCAACAGAGACGTTTCAAAAAAAAGTTGGAGGAACGTTGAAGAACAGCTCACTTTTCAGATAAGGCACCTAGGAAACAGCTCCTGTTCTTTACCCCAACAGAATCCTTCCATAAACATGACCATAGATAATTTCCTCATTCTGGCAAACGCATTACAAGACAGCAGCATACACTGTTGAAAAAAAGCAACTAACAAAGCACAGCTACCATGATTCCCACAAAATTATCTCCAGCGCTGCCAATCAGAAAGCATTTAATCAATAACTATATATCTCTCTCTCAAAGCTGATAACACTGTTTAAAAAAAACACACCCAAAAACCATAAAACCCAGAGTATACTGAAATCCTTTTGTTAGCCATCCTGCTAGGTCTAGCATGTCCAAGATATTACAGCAGGTGCCATTTTAGAAATAGATGTCTGTGGTTTATTATTTACGTAAATACCCATTTACACACACAATGATGCTTTTAATTAAAAATAATGTGTTCAGAGGAAGACTTTTTCAGTAGTAATATTCAGAAGGGAAAAAAGTATTTTCAGCATTAATTACAAGCAGACTGAAGCTCTTCAGAGAGAAGCAAGACACCCTGCTTTCCAAGTGACTTCTCTTTAGGGACCTACACAGTAATTAGTGATCTATTTGCCATGTTTGGAACTTGCACATTAAAGAAGACTGCCGTGGTTCTGGGATCGTGCATTGCACGAAGAAAATAGTCTTGCAGGCTCAACAAAGCAGTGCACACTCTATCACAAAGTGTAAGGCTTTACTTCTGTTCATCTGGCCACAAAATTTGAATACTCCAATTGCAATACAAGAAATGTGCATAGGAATATGCAAGATAATCAATTCATTTTGCCTAGAGCTGTAAGCTATACTTCACCTACCACTCTCATCCCTGCTTCGCTACTTCTCCACTGACAAATTACTTGACAAACTATTACTGAAGAAACAAGAATGTCTGGGAGTATTACCATGCCAGAATTATTACCCCAAACCTTTTTATTTATCTGTTGTAATTACTTAGAACAAATGGGCCATGTATATTCTACTAAGAAGCCTGAACTTGTTTCACAGTGCTTACCGTACTAAAACATTGCAGTTCTATGTCTAAAAATACTTGGTACATCTGAAAGCTTTGCTGAAACCCTAGATAGACAAACAGGCTGAAAACATGGTATGACCCTACGGCCAAATACAAGTAGTACAGTAGATAAACAGTGGGGGCAAAAGGTCTTTTAAAACACCCAATAATCCAAAACCTATTTTGGGCAATTCATACAAATTGCACCTGTATTCTGGCTGCACTGGTTATTACCAACTGTGCTGTATTTAGAACTATTTACTTCAACACCTTGATTGCCCCTATGAAAAAAAAACAAACTTCAAAAGAAATAACAAACAAGCAGGGTTTAAGCAAATCATACACAAGGTTTTATATATCAATTCAGACTGGAAAATATGTAGAACAAAGAGTTGTGAACTTGACATTGTGCCAGGACCTTTCCCACAAAGGCTTCAGCTCTGACAAAGATCTAATCCTTGTCCTTGGACAACTTCAACTGTGGATTGATTTTCAAAGCTGCCTAATTGCTTTTGGTGCCTATCTTCCATCGATTTGCAGCAAGCATTAGCAATTTGTGCACTCAGGTCTCAGATTTAGCTTACTTCAGACAGCAGAAATATCCGTTTCAGAGGAGAAGCACGGTATTTCAAAAGATTAGTGCAAATCAAAGTATTAACCCCACATTTGTGGTCGCAGAAGTAAACTTCAGGCAGTGGCTTCTAAGATTGATGCAATCTCCCAGGTTCACCTACAATAACTAGGCAAGGTTTCTTATTTTAGGTAAAGCTCTGCTATGAAAAGAAAACAGATTACTTCAATAGAATTGGAAAATTAAGCGTACGTACTTGATTAGGATATGTTTTAACTGCAAGACAACAAAGTCAAAACCCAGCTGAATTCTGACAAACTGAGCCAAATGTGAGGAGCGAGTGCATCATTTGCTTCGTCTTTGCAGATAGCTCAGTTACGCAACAACATACGGTCGTTAAACTTATAAGATTTTCTTCTCATCCCTAAAATGCTTGTTCAGCAAAGGAAACAATGTATATGGTACGCAGTCAAACAATGTTCAGGTTTAGCAAATGACCAATAGACAAACAAGCAAAAGCAGCTCAACTTCATATCCCTATTTGGAGATGAGTAAAAAAAGCCAAACCCAAGCCAGACTAAACCATTCACATGCCGACAAAGCCGCTTACTCTAACTAAACCAGCAGGTGCGGCCAGATTCCCAGCGAAGACCAGAAGAAATTGTTATTTCCGTAAGTACTGCCAGCAGTAAGGCCAGCGGATCAGGAACCTTACCCTGGACAAACCACCCCGGCTCAAGCGAGCCGTGGGGGAATGTCACACCTCCTCTCCCTCCACAGGAGCCGATCGGGGCCTTCCTCTTCCAGAGACCAACCCCAAACCCCCGCCGGGCCCACGGCCATTACCCAGACGTTAATAATACCCACGGTTCACAACATTTCGACACTAGCGCCTGGCAGAGGGGCACACGCTCTTCAGAATGATGGTATTTAAGGCTCGTAGGCGCGGAGCCCGCTTCCAGCCGTCCCCGCTCCCTCTCCCTCGGTGCTCCACGCCCGCAGGCTCCGGCAGCAGCCGCCGCACACGGAATAACCCGAAAAGCTCCCTCTGTTCCCCGGATGGAAAGCCCAGGCCGGTGCCTTCCTCCCTCGGGGCAGGGGCAGAGGCACCGCGTCCCGCGTCCCCCGTCCCGTCTCCCCCCACGCAGGGAACTTCGCAGCCGCTCCCTGCCCTCGGCTCCGGCCAGGACCGAGCCTGGAGAGGCGAAGCCGGGCGGCGGCGGGGGGACTCGGGACGGCTCCGTGAGGCGCAGCCCTACCGCGAGGGGGTTCGCGCCTCTCCCCTCAGGCGAGGGAGCCAGCCCGCGCATCCCGCCCGGCAGCCAGCCGCCA
>Ga0065711_1007334_pt1 | contig 23329 bp, 18 predicted proteins | sample Hoacrofraction12_FD_59098 | JGI IMG/M metagenome (GOLD analysis project Ga0065711, IMG submission 59098) | Hoatzin crop microbial communities from Cojedes, Venezuela - Epithelial fraction 12 v2 (version 2) | ecosystem: Host-associated > Birds > Digestive system > Esophagus > Crop | place...
GGTTGTGGAGTCTCCTTCTCTGGAGATATTCAAGACCCGCCTGGACAAGGTCCTGTGCAGCCTGCTGTAGGTAACCCTGCTTCGGCAGGGCGGTTGGACTAGATGACCCACAGAGGTCCCTCCCAACCCCTATGATTCTGTGATTCTGTGACATGATGATATTTAAAATAACAAGGACAAGAATGTGCAAATCAAGGTCAGCAAAAAGGTGTTATGGATTCCTATAAGCTGTGGAAAAAACATCTTGTTGACAATGAGAGAGGAGCAATAGTGCATGCATTGTTACTGAGATCACAAATCAAAACCAGCGTGCTACAAGTTAAAAAAGGCAAGGGAGATACTACAGTTTTCCTCTCTCAAATAAAACACTTTCAGCTGTGAAGAGAGAAATAATGTCACTGCACAAGGCACTAGCAAATTTCCCACTGGAAAAGAAAAAGGCGCCACTGTGATCAAGTTAAAAAAAAAAAATAAGAGAAATAAATTTGAACTGGAACAAGCACACAAAATAATTAGTAGGGAACAGAGAGGAGTTTCATACAAGAGAAGAGTTTGACTGAAGCAGCTTAGAAATACAAAAGAACTGTAAAATGAATTGACTGTATCCTACAAATACATGAAATGTAAGCACAAGAGAGAGGAGGACTTACTTTTTTTACCCTTAAAAGCCAGCACTGGCATGAAAGGATATAAAATTGGCCATGAACAGGCTAAGGCAGAAATCATAAGACCTCTCTTAACCACTGGAGGAGTCATTCTACAACCGGTTTTCAATAAGAGTAAATAACTCCAGTATAATAGTCTACTAGACTGATCAGAGTTTAACTTGGTAAACACTGCTGCTTTCAGACTGAGAACCACTGAAGTGGAGGAAAAAAAAAAGTTGTTATATATAAGCATAGCTGTCATGTGAAAGTGAGTTCAAATTGGCAAGTTTTCCTTCTCTTAAACTCACCATTTAATCACAAATATGTAAAACATGACAAATACGCTCCTTAAATTACCACACTCAAAAGTTCCCACCTACCTAATGCTTTCTAAAGCAACCTCCCAATATTTCCTCAACAGAACAAAAAATTTCTCAAGAACCAGAGCTATGAACAGAACAGAAACACTAGAGCGACGCTGAACAGAAATTGCAGACACATCCACTCTGAGCTCAAATTGAATCCATACTGCTTCTTGTGGGCAATACTGTCTGCTCCAGCCATCTGTTTTGAATGAACCTGGGAATAAGAGATTTGGTAACACCCAAAATTTCAGTTAAACAAATAATTCTCTTCCCCTTTGCTGTGTTTAAATGAGATATGCTCCTAATCCCTTCAAATCCCTGGCTGAGCAGCCGACAGACACACCAGGCAGCAGACTACAGGCTTGCCTTCAGCAGAAGCAGGATCCGTTTGCCCTCACCAGCTGTACCCAGCAGTGCTACGTTCCACCAGATGAACAGCATGCATACAACTCCACGCACCAACAAACCAAACAGTAATTTTTGCTGGCTCTCTCTTCCAGCTGTGCCAACTCCATCTGGGTGTAACAGAACAATTCAGCCACAAAATTTCTACCAGTGGGTTCCCATTCCCAAACTGTCCCCCTCCTGTCAGTGGGTGGAGCAGTCACTCCTTCATCGTGTCCTACTGTACACACCTCCACCCAGACCTAAAAACCAGTACAAGTGGGGAGGTGAGCCATAGCCTGGGGAGCCCTTCGCTGTCACTCCCCCAGAAAGCTGCCACTAATGCTCCCATCTGTCACATTCTACCTTTGTCGATCAATGACATTGATCTGTGGCTGGCTTGGTTCATCTGCTCACAAAAAAAATGTTGTCAGCATCAAGGTACTGGAGCAGATCTTTAATGTAATTAAATGTGTGTAGGCAGGGGGAAAGGAAGCATTCACAGGGACACTGCAGAGCGCAGAGAAGGAATTTCTAAATTATCCCAAATCACCACCAATTTAACTGGCAGTGACAGGACACACTTGAAAACGAGGACATGACCTGAAGGCATACCTGTTGCCATGAAAGGGAAAAACATGTAGATAATAATACAAACAGATCAAGAAGAGAGAATCAGTAACAAAACTAAAGGAAAAATGTTGGCTAATCAAACTGTTGGCATCCAACAAAAAATGACTGCCACTTTTCCCTCTGAAGATCTGGAGAATATACAATATTTTTCTGCTTCCCCAACAAATAATTATACAGCTTTAAACTGAAATGCGCTGCACCTTGCACTGTTTACAGAAGGGCACTACTTACTTACTGGAGTAGGTTTCTTTATGGATACAGTCTGCCTGTCTCATTCTCTCTCTCATGTATACACACACAAAATTTCACTGATATCACGCCAATTATTTTATCCGTTATGCTTTGATTTTTATAAATGTACAATTCAAGCATTATATAGGAGGGTAGTGGGAATAAAAGGGAAAAAAAAATAGCACCAGCAAGTTTTCTGACAATAAGGCCTTGTATTACTCAGTATAAATATTTTCACTACATAAAAGATTCACATGACCTAACTTGGGCTGTTGTTGAGGCATCCAAACTGGAAGAGACACCTCAAGGTCTCTTAAAACTGACTGTGGAGGGGAAAGGGGCACACTCAGATCAGCAACTCTGAACAGATATCCCCTTCCCCACTGACTATCAAATAAACGTAAGCACACGTATTTCTAACTTCAGCATCTCAGACAGATGCCTGTATTGGATGTGCTGAACCCAGGCTAAAGTCTGTAGCAAGACTCTTGTTACAGGGTAGTAAAAAATACCTATAAACAGGGTAGTAAAAATGTATCTATAAATGTACATCTCCTTTATTCACAGTAATTGCCTTCCACATTATGAGTTTCTTCTCATCACCAATGCTACCGGCATAAGATAAAGTCGACAACTAAGAGGGAAAACTAAGAGCAACTTTAGTCATTTAGGTATCAGCAAAGTGAAGAAGAAGGATGTACAAGAAGAACTAAAGGTTTTATGACAAACTAAAGTTAAGTTCTCTACCAAAACCAATGAACAAAAGATTCTGAATCTACTCCCTTGCCCCAAATAAATACATGTAAGACTATGAAAAAGATTAATAGAAAAAGTTGCCACACATCACTTCGCAATGAAACTTGCCTTTTACTGAGGGCCTTATCCCTCATGCAGTGATGTCAATGGAAAGACATCCTCCCATGTCAGTCAGTGGCAGGTCATGTGGCAGACAGCAGCCCTCGAGTCTCCTACTTGTTTGCACAGCTTATAGCTCTCAAGGCTGAACATAAGCAACAGACAGTTGATTTCTTTAAACTGTTTTTATAGCTTGAAAGTAAACTTCAAGGCTGCAAAACCTCAAATATTTGCAGATTGATTCAACAAGTCATAGCAATCCCTGCCTGTCTCTACTCTTTCAATCTGCAAACAAAGCCCAACCACTCTGCTCATATGCAAGGAAAACCTGAGCTCCTACACAGCGTATTCAGCATAAAAGATAATTTCTTACAGTACTTCAAAAACATTAAAATACTCCCTCAGCCTTTTTCCTTCTTACACAAAATCTTTCCCGTCTATTCAATAAGGGACCAAAAATATTCAATAAGGGACCAAAAATTATATACTTTTCTGTTCTTGTTTAAGATTAAACAAAAAAAGCAAAACAGAAATTAAAGTATCAACTTTGATGTCCTTGACCAGCGCTGAGTTAACACTGTAATATTGAATTCAGCCTCCAACCGTATGGGAAAAGGATCTGTTCAAAAGCAAAACTGGGCCAATAGGGAATTTCAAAGCCTCCTTATAGAAAAAACAGTCTCCCATTTTGAGTATGGCTTTACATTAAGGGTGTAGCTGTCCTCAGTCTTGTGCAATCCTAATGGGAATTCACAATGAAACCATTCCTCCTCTATAATTAAATCCCAAGAAAGAACGTTCCCAAATGTATTTCATAGGATTATAAAACATAGCTGTGCCTAACATCTGCTTCTGGTTTTAAACTACTCCACACACGTGGTGAGATTCAGTTTATACATGGGGCAAAATTCAGTGTGTAAACATCTCCTGCAAATCCAGAGATCCAGGCAAGGGAACCTAGAGAGCTACTGAACTGGCCAGATGTAGATGTTGTCTATAGCTAAGAGTGTGCTGAATTTCCCTCTAGACTCTTTCAACCAGCCTGGCTAGATCACCATTGATTATAACAGAGCTTTGACAAGAATGTCCCATACAGACAGAGATTTTGGCACTTGTTTGCTTTGTTGCAGAATCAAGATGCATAAAGTGCCCAAGGTATCCCTGCTCAGAAGCAGGGGACAGCAGAAACTACCATGCCTAGAAGAAACTACCACCACCTTGCCAAACACCTCTGAAGGAAGCTTATGCTGCCTCTTACCAAGGCACTGGGAACTCCTACTTTAAGCTCAGGGTTCAAACTGTGCACATCTCACATCTTTGCTCTGCGATCACTGCTTTGTCTGTGTCTCACATCACATCCCTGCAACCAGAAGTGCCAAATCCCAGACACCTTCGCAAGTCCTGTTCCCCAGCATCATACTGATATACGAAGACATCTACCTAACAGGTGCAAGTAGAGAGTGAGAAGTATGACTGCAAATTAACATACACATAAACCACTTAATGAAGACCAAAATGTGACCATAAAACAAACAGGTTTTGCCTCTGTGCTCTGTCTTTGTCCTGTGTTTCCAGGACCCTACAAAATCCTTAGTCATGCAAGTTCATTTTAACATCTAAAACCTCTAAAAACGGAGAAGAATGCAAAGAAAAAATGAAAGCCAAGCTCCAACATACAAATACAATTATAGGTGTTTTTAGCATACCAGGCAATATTCTTCCAATAAGAGCATCTAGCAACCAGAAAGACTCCTCTTCATTCTTTGTAATAAGAATCAGGTAGCCAGCTACGAAGTTCATACCCTGAAATAGAAAGCAGGGTTTTAAGATGCACACACTTAAGAGTTTCTAGTTTATTTCTTTTGATTAAGGGCTAAATTACTACAGTTCTACAAAGTAGGCATATTAAGCAAAATCTAGGAATAAAGGCCACCAGCTGAGTAAGCTGTTAAACCTGCATGACAACAGCTAACAAGAATTATTAACACAGATAGATCAAGGAGAAGAAAATTAAAAGAGCTTAGGAGTCTATCATTTNCCTCCAATTTTCCTTTTTTTTTTTTTTTTAAATCCCAAAGCCCTGTCCCCATGCAACTGAAGACTGCTTTGACCAGAACCAAAACACAGCTGTATTAGACATGCAGTACAAACACAACACATCTGCAGGTAGACAGTGTGGCTGCAGAAGGGAGAATGCCTGACCCAGTCTTTAGTAAAAAGTTGCAGCTCCAGCAGCTTTTACAAGCTGTTGCTGCTTACCCCAAAAGACTGCATACAAATCATTCGCTTACGTTTATGCCTCCAGTACTCCACATGCCAGTCACCAACGAGCCACTATAGGTCCTGCCTTTCAACGTGCAGACAGAAGCTAAACACCGGGGGAGGGGAGGAAGGGGGGATTGGAAAAGCTACCAGAAAATATGTGAAAAGTAGTCACGTTATGACTGGCCAAATTCCAACTCTGCAATTTTCGTAACCATTACTGACACTCTCGGACCGGAGAAGTGGCATACAGAAAACTGATCACGAACTGGTATTCCCTGTAAACACATTACCTCTGTCTCGGGCATTTTTTTTCTTGTATCCACCATAACACTGCTAAGTTATGGCAACATTACTGATTTACATGCACAGCAGTCCACTTCCTTAAGCATTTTTTGAGTATGTCTCTTCCATCGTAAACAAGCTGACAACCATAGTAACACAGACAGCAACATCAGTACAACAACATACAAAAGTTGCACCTGAGATGCAAGCCCCCTGCAAAGCCTTCCTAAGCTAACAGAAAATTATCTTTAAATATTTACAGGCTATGAAGGCTGGTGTTGGTTACATTGCCTTCTTTGGTTTCACCCCTTTCTTTGGCCTTCCTGTTCTCTCTCTCTCTGAGCTGAACTTCTCCAGCACGTCGATGGCCACAGGCGGCAGCACCACGGTCTCTGGGTACCTGCAGCACTGCCAGTCACAGCTGTGAGCCAGAGGACAGCTACCAAAAAGAACTCCCCTTGCAGCCTCTGGAAGCTACAATTTCCTCACCGAACTCATATCCCATTTCTTGCATTCAACAGATTTGACTTGCCTGTCCCATCTCAGAAGGCCTTGCAACACTCCCAGAACACTGAAATATTAGGATATTGCATCTTCTCCAATGTTTCATTTTCAAGCTTTGAATCACTACAGCAGTTGTTACACAAACAGCCTGGATAGACCTTGCACGGCCTAACACAGTGCTTGCCCCACTAGTTAGGAAGGCAACTATTTGTTTCCATGCTGACAGTCAGCTTAGTAATTGCATCTGTGGTGACAAGACCTTTTGGCATTTAACATGGCATGCACAAAATGCTGCTCTGGAGCACAGCCTGACAGGACACCGAATTTCCCTGGTCATACCAGGGTAGGCAGTGCTGTACCTCTGTCACAGCATGACAATGCAAAGCCTAATACACTCCCAGATGCGAGACTTCAACGCCAGGAAGTACCACAAAGGTAGGGAGGTGATCGCATCCCTGTACTCGGCACTGGCGAGGCCGCACCTGGAGTACTGTGTTCAGTTTTGGGCCCCTCACTACAAGAAGGACACTGAGCTGCTGGAGCGTGTCCAGAGAAGGGCAACGAGGCTGGTGAGGGGTCTGGAGAACAAGTCTTAGGAGGAGCGACTGAGGGAGCTGGGGCTGTTTAGTGTGGAGGAGACTGAGGGGGGCCCTTATTGCTCTCTACAGCTACCTGAAAGGAGGTTGTGGTGAGGCAGGTGTTGGTTTCTTCTCCCAAGTAACTAGTGATAGGACAAGAGGCAATGGCCTCAAGTTGTGTCAGGGGAGGTTTAGACTGGATATCAGGAAAAATTTCTTTACCGAAAGAGTGGTCAGGCATTGGAACAGGCTGCCCAGGGAGGTGGTTGCGTCCCCATCCCTGGAGGTGTTCAAAAAATGTGTAGATGTGGCACTTCAGGATATGGTTTAGTAGGCATGGTGGTGTTGGGTGGATGGCTGGACTTGATGATCTCAGAGGTCTTTTCCAACCTATGATTCTGTGAAATGCTCCAGCATTATGGAAACATCCCGTGAAGAGCCTTCAGTCAGTAAAAGCTCTGCAAAACACTTTGAATTTTCTAGGGTTTACCATGCAGTAGGTATCACTATATCTATCTCGATAAAGTCTGCTGCTTCCCTAGCAGAAAAGGTAATTTCCTGAAACTCTGCTTAATTTCTGATGTGCCTTGGAAAGCAGATGCTGGCCTTTGGTTTATGTTCAGATTAGTTAGACAGAAAACATAACATGCATTCTGTGAGGAGACCAAAAGTGAAAAGAAATCGCATAAGGCTTTTTAACTCATCTTCTTCTATCTCCAGTGTTCATAATGCCAAGTTAAAATGAAAAGATTAGCCCACTGATTAAACAGTTAATGTACCAAAACTTTTTAGTAACAAGGAGATATTCTGGGTAGAAGCTAGTACAGTTTTGAAGTTGTATGTGTTTGTGAGTACAATTACCCCTATACAGGAGCCTGACACTTGCAAAAGAGTATTCACAGTTCTACCTTTTCTGTTATTCTCAAAATATTAAACATTCTATTTTAATAAATACATAATACTGAAAATAATAAGAATCATTCATCTTTACTCCCATTTTCCATGTAATTTCTGTACTAAAACTGGTTGGGATGCACAAAAAGAATTTGTTTTACTGACTTCAGTCTAGGTTTAAGTCCCTCTAAGTCTTCTACTCTGAAGATTTCAATAAATACAATTCATATTCTTTTAACATTGAAACAGTTGTATTTACCATACTAACCTCCCCAAGTAACATGAAATATAGGTTAGCATACGTGGTAAGGAAGGGGAGGAGAGAGGACTTAATAAGTGAACTGAAAACACATTTTGCTCACGACAGTTCCTGCTTCTTTATGATCCTTAAAGATGGCCACTAGGTTCTTGACTGTCATGAATCAAATTTATCTTGTGTCCCACAGTAAACTTTACAGTACTTGACAGTGACAACATGAGCTTTTCTGAGCTGCTATCTAGGTGGTATCAGGTTGAATTTCAAACAAATTTTCTTCCTGTTTGCCTGTCTACACTGGAAGATGACATCAAAAAACTACCACCCTCCCAATTACGTGATGTCGCATGAACACTGGTCTTCCTGCATTCTGAAAAATGTGACAGTGAAAACAAAGGAAATTGAGATCTCGTGATGCCTCGTACATACCAAGGACTGTTTTGGGAAAGATGGCAGGAGGGAGGAAGAAGGAAAAGCAAGCTCGCTTTCTCTTCCTGTCCAAAGCAACTAATCTTGATACAACCATGTGTGATAAAACATTTATTTTGCAGCTAACGAATGGAACCAAACATGACCAACTACGCTACAAAAACAGCAGTGGAGAAACTCACAAGTACGTTTGAACTTGCCTGAAGATTGCTTCATTTTTTGCTTAATTTTTTCCCTCCCCATGTTCATTTTACAAACAGAAAGTTTGTGGATCTGCTGCTAAAACCACACATTCAAATGGACAAGAACAATTGCCATTGGTGAAATTCAGCACTGTTTAACAACCAGCGATTACATACCTGACAATATCCTACTGCTTTATTATGATGCCCATATGCTACCAATACGTTGTAGAGTGTATGCTGCAAACAGGGATCAGCAGTTTTGCGGAATTTTACATTATCTGGAAATGTTCTGTTCATGTCTAGACAAAAGGGAAAAAAGACCAAAATTAAGAGCCATTCTCTCCTTCACTTACCAAACAAACTTTTTCTGCTTTTCTGATGTACAGCTGAGACTCCACTCACTAAAACTGCAGTTTTGGTGGATGAATTTTCAGAAACAGCTTTACCTCATTTTGGCTAAAAGGCCATCTGCATTCCAGGACAATCTATTCCTAGAAAGATAAATCCTATTAGTGTATAGAAGTCAATTTCAAGCAGGACTAAAGAAATTCTGCTGAAGATTGGACTCTCTCAACATCTGGCTGCAAAGGCTTAAATGAAAGCAAACCAGACATTTAGACTGACAGAAACAACACATAGCAAATTTATCTAACCAAGTGGCATGAAATGAGCTGCACCTCTAGGAAAGCATATTCTCATTAAAAAAATGAGATGAATTTTCAACTGGCTTTCAGCAAACTTTTACCAAACAGAAAAAAAAAAAAACAAACCTATGCCTGCAGCTAGTGATTTCCACTTAAAATCACAGTATTTTCAAAGTTTAAGTTTCTCCATGATGTGACCATGAGAAAAGTTGTTTCTTCACTGGCACAAGATCACCGAGAAGGAGAGTGATTTTCCATATCCAAGCAGCAGAGCACATCCCACATGCTTCAAGCTCAACCCTAAACCAAGTAAGGACTATACAATTACTCACATTTCAAAACATTCATTTCTTCCAGACCAAACATGAACAGTAGGACTCATGTCTCCTCACAAAGGTCTAAAAATTAGACATGCAAGTTTGAGCTAGTTACCCAAAACTCCCTTTAGTTGTTGGAAAGAAACAGGCAGCGTTACTTTTTGGCCTCCTTCGCTCTGTGAAGAGGGAACCCAAGGTCACTAGTCCAGACTTGTGCATCTGATTTTCAGAAGTTTAAGTTGGGGAGAAAAATCCTATTCAAAAATAACTCTGAAGATTTTCAAAACCCAACACTTTATTAGTTTAGTAGGTGTGGTGTTGTTGGGCGGATGGTTGGACTTGATGATCTTAGAGTTCTTTTCCAACCTATGACTCTATGAGTAAATACGAACAGTTGTTTTGGTTATATTTAACAACAACAAAAAATTGAGTTAAAGTTACAAAAAAAAAAAAAAAATCAGTAACAGCACTAATGTACAGATATTTCTGTCCTAAGAGTTATCACTTCTTACCGGTTTTTCCTACATAAAGGAAGAAGTCTGTTACAGCTTTGACACAAAGCTGAGTTGTAAGCAACCACGGAAGAAAGCCCCTCAAAATCATGATTAGTGTCATGGAAGTCACAGGCATTAAAAAGTTATCATACTATCACTATTTCTTCCTTTTAAAAGTGAACAAATCATTTACAGAAATAGAGCACAGGAAAATACACCTCTCACGTGACTGAAATGAAAAACACAAGGAAAAAGACAACTTTTAACAGGGACTTGAGCAACAGCCAGACAATTATCGGATAAATAAATTTATTTTGCTTCTTCTTGGTATGAAAAGCAGCACAGTATTTGCATAACCAGAATTTGTTCTTTATTAAAGTGTACGACGGATATCAGAGAAAAGATTAATGCTGAAATTTCAGTTATAGCTCTTGCCATCAGCTATTTACAATAAAGGTGAGAGGGGAGTAGGAAAAGTACATCACATACAGAGCAGAGACTACTCAAACTGAACTCATATTTTGTTTCACAACCTGAGGAAGGTTGTAGTTGAAAGAATCATCTCAAATTTGCTTTCTGATTGCAGCGCGTGTTTTTCCCACACGGACTGCAGGAAGTCTTCCCTAATTTTATGAAGGTTTTTAAACTTTTCTGTATATTTAGTAACAGTATTTTCGGGAGGGGGGGTTCGGGACAAAAACAATCCACAAGAGCTAGAAGTCTTTACCCTTAATAAAAGATATGGGCCATGGTCACACAGGACTCCTTATGCCAGATTATTATCTTGCGCATACCAAGAGTGGGGTGTCCCGCTTCCTGTCCATCACCCCCCTTCTGCTCCATTTGCACGCTCTCCCTCCTTCTCCAGCTCTGAGGCTCCTCTGACTACAAGGTGAGAGAAGTCAACCCGCTCCCCAAGCTCGCACAAACTCATGTTTTACTGTCGTACAAGACGACTGCCAGAGATGACTTCAGGCAAACAGCAGGAGCAGGTGAGAGCTGTTCATGTGATTTGAGCACTGCTTTACTACACTTGTCTCAGAGGAGATGTCCTAACACCTCCTACTCCCACTCCATGCAGCCCACCCTCTGACCTGTTATCCATTAACCTACTTCACTCTTGATAGACGTTAGCATCCAAAGGAACACAGCCTCAAACCAGACCAGTTTGAGGGGAGGAAAAAAAAAAAATCAGAATTGTTTTCAAGCAGGAAAATGAACATTAGAACTTTATACTGCTAGATAAACCCCAAAACAACAACCATCCTGTGGTTGTGTGCAGATCTGCTCGCTATAACCAAACTAGGTATAGCAGCATGGGACCCAGAAGAAGGCCACAAAGAAAAGACTAGCTACTCCTTCGCAGTAAATTCAGATTACATCCCAATAGTTCTTTTTTCAGATGATCTTTCAGGTGAGGTGGCTGTGTTGTGTTGCTGTGAAACAAAACACAACAGCTTTCCTTTTATGTTGATTTATCTCTGTGCAGCAACCATGAGAAGACCATGGCTTGTTTCTGTAGTATTTCTATCTCTCCTTCAGTAATACAAACATAGGCAGAAAGCCACACTAGCCTCAGTTTACAAAACAGACATTATTTTGGCACCTGGAATCATAATTGTTGATGCTGTTTCTGGAGCTGAGAAATTTAAATCTCCAGTCCAGAAAACTAATGCTTTTGTACCAGTCTTATGTTTTCCATATTCAGGGTACTTAAAATTTTAGTCAGGCATCTACAAGTCAACCTTGCTATCCCATCCTTTCAGTTCTTACCTTCATATCCAGGTGCTTCCCACTCCCAGACAGAGTGTCCAGTAAATTAGAAAAGTATTTTTATAATTAACATCCTCTGCTCCACTTTTGGTCACTTCTTTGCTAATGCTACATCTGTAATTTACATGTGCTCTGAACAGCTTCCAGGCAGGTAATTCTTTTAAAAAAGTTTTTTTTTTTTTTACTTAGTAAAGAGCAGAACAAAAATTCACCTCAACTGCTAACTACAAGCATTCAAAAACTCCACTGCAAATGTCCAGAATAATGAGGTTAGGTCATCAGTTACAACTTGAAAAAATACCATACTTAAGGGGTATTTTAAATTTGTTATAACCGGGTGTTTAGGACTTATAACTAAACTAAGATCCTACAACTACTATCCAGTCCACGCAGCCAGATTCTTATGCCAGCAATCACGAGGTGCAGTGCAGGCTCAGGTGACTGACTGACAAATACCAGACCCTGGGTTTCACAGCACCTACAACTCTTCCTCACGAAGCGCAGAAGTGGAAATGTGGATATGAGCTGCATGTGCACACGAGGACTTGCAGACAGAGACAAACTTACTCTGACATTCAATGGCCTGGCCTAAAGTGGCCTTACTGCAAGGAAGTTACGTCACCTCACACTCCAGCCTTTTTGTAACCAGCAGGTAGCCTTTGCATTAGGAGGACAGCCACATTTTATCCTGCCAACATCATCTGGCCTACTAAACTTAATTATAATAGGGCACGAACAACAAAGCTCAGTAGGAATGCATGTCCTTCTAAATGTGTATGTAAACTAAATCATGAAAATGTCCATCAAAATTTAGAGACCTGCATTCTTTAAGTTCTTTCTTCCATGCTTAAAGCAAGAAGTCTGCTCCCTCGTACATCTCTTTTTTAAAAAAAAAAAAGTACGTTCAAACAGCAAGTACCATATAAAATACCATCAGCAATAAGGCCCATCAGTTAAGAATCGGCAAATTAAAGGGCAAAAATGGTGAAAGGACAGTTTAGATTTATTTAGCTGAAAGACTTTTATTGCTATTACTAATTGGATTTTTCTTTAAAAATTAGACCATTTCTCTACACAGTCTACCTGCACTTTTTAACCTGATTATATCACATTAAAGACATTCCCATATTGAAAAGTTCCAAATGTACATGAAAATTGTTTGGAGCTTCTGTGCACGTAAAAGATAAAGCACACATTGGCTCTTACACATGTTTTAAACTGAATTTGAAATAAAGTCTTTGGTTGGCCTTGTCCTCCAGTCCCTCCTCCTAAAAAAAAAAGAAAGCGTTGTTGCTGTTCTCTTGTTTTTAAACCGCAGCATCGTCCTGGGCTATAACTTTAGACTGCAGGATTAAATACAGCACAATTGTCTGAATATTCTGGAAACTGCAGACATGAAAAGCGCATGGCAGCAACATCTTACTTTAGTTTACTGTTGAAAACAACTACAATGATGGGGAAAATAAGAGAGGCAGAAACAAACCGAATGTCAGAGAACAATTCACACTGAAACAGCCGTCAGCTAAAGCCCACCATAAAATTTGCAGAGTCAACAGGAGCACTGATTTTATTACACACAAAGCTTCCATTCACCTTAAGTACTTTGCTCCTTCCATCCCTCACGCGTTCACATTGGTTCTTTCTTTCTGAAGGGAAATCTATCACTCTGGAGTCTGAGGTCCTATTTTTATTTTTTTTCCTCTGATAAAACCCTCCAACCCATTTTTCTTTATCCCTTCCCTCACTGGCTCTTTGTTAGTTTTCTCTTCTGCAGTTTTCCAGTCAACGCAGTAGCTCTTCCAAAACTTTATTGCCTCCACAATTCACCAGTAGATCTTTATCTTCTTCCATTATTTTTCCTCCCCCACAGAAATATTTTTATTTCATGGTATAACCTGTGTGAAAAGCCACCTACTGCCACGATATGACCCTCCATGTCATTGGCTAGTACTGGAAAAGAAATTGTTTGCAACTCCCTCTTGCAGCAATTGTACCTCAACTGAATACAGTCTGATCCTTCTCCAGGCCCTTACCAAGGCTGGCTTTAGAAAGTCATCTTCTTATCTCCCTCCGTATTTATAGTTTGAGCTCTACTGTTTCTAATTCTGAGCAGGATATGAGCCTCAAGATTTCTGGCTGGTCTTCATGTTTGGAGGAACTTCAAAGTTTATGCTCCAAAATGCCTTAGCAAGGCACACAGTCCCAAAAGCCCACAGTGCTGCTGTTGCAGTTGTGGGGAGAGGCGGAGGAGAAACTCAGCATAAACCAAGAAGTGTTCAGATTGTTATCCAACTCGAATAAAAATCCATAAAGCCCCAACTTTAACTACCTAGCGTTTTCAAGTGGAAAAAGATGACAACTGCACCTGCCATTCTGAAAAAAACACCTCAGCATTGTTCTTGTCCAGAGCACGGCTCAACCTCTTGACTCATTAATTGGGCAACTCAGCCAGTATCAGCTACTCTATGAAAGCTCTGCTGCAGCAGGATGAAAAGTTTCAGGACAAATATCAGTTACATCAAACTTCTACTTGCCTGTTCTCCCCTACTGCCTCTTTCAAACACTCACGGGACCAGTCTAAGGTCTGGTTGCCCTCATACCCTGTCACCAATATTGGCCACAGATCAATATTCACAGACAGCACGCATGAAACTGGATTAGAGGAGGAGGGGTATTTCTCCTCATACACTTCTTTCAGGGATTTACATTTAGTGTTTAGGATTTCATGCATCAGGTGGACTTCCTCACCCCTCAGCTTGTCAAACTCCTTTTAAAATCAGTTCATCCTTCTGGCCTCAGCAGCACCCTCCAGGAACAACTGTCACAATTCAGTGACGTGCTCTTCTAAAGCTGCAGCCTGGCAAATTTCATTCACCGTTCATATGTTAAAAGAAACAAGTAACAATTGCTCTCCATTCACCCTCTGTACACCATTTATAATTCGTATATCTCTACCAGCAGCTTCTTCCTCAGGAGCCTTTTTTCTCAGGCTGAAATCCCAGCACACTTCATCTGCCTCATACAGACACTGTACCACATCATCCTACTGGGACAGAAGGAGAAACAAATCCAAAGGCAGGTCTCATGGAACAAAGCTCTAACTCTTCAATCACTTAGGAGACGACATAATAACTTTTTCCAGTTTGTTCTCTGTTCCTTCCCAAGTAACTTCTAATCTTCCTTAATGCTTTCGACCACATGATGAACCTGGAAAGATCTGTGCTGTTAAAGACCTTATGGCTAATCTAATTTACATGTTAATTCAGCACTTAAAGCACTACTACAGAAATGTAGGTTTTCCATGACATAGCTTGATCTCTAACATTTAAGGACACAGGACATATAAACAGAGATAAACAGCATTATCAAGACAACAACCTGTTTTGATTGCTTCAACCAGCTTGTCATTCTTCTCTTCTTCGAGCAGTTTGTGGTAATATCCAGGGTTTTGTTCCATGTTGGTTTGGGCCCCACTCACAATCATCCAGACCAGTGCACGGTGTTCATTGGGGATGCCTTTCCTGATATATCTCTTCACTGCAAAACAAGAAGTTTGGTGATTTAAAAAAAAAAATCCAGCGGTATTTTTCATTTGGACATGAGCAACAGAAAGTTGAGAAGTCATAGGAAAACTCTTGACTAGAGATCATTGCACTTTCTCTCCTATGCTGCCACTTGGGATAAGCATTTCCTCCTCAGCTACAGAGCATACTTTAGATTCACTTGTAAGTTCTTGCCACTCAGACTCCCAACACAGACCTCCAGACCCAGGCTTTCCTCCCTGCTCTGTTCCCCTGTTAGGGTTTTGAATCCTTTCCTCCTCTTCCCTCCATTCCGGGTGGACATATGAACAGCAAAGTTTCTCCCTGATCTTCGTCCTTTTTCATTTAGATGAGCACCGACTTCTTTTTTCCCCACATTACGAACGGCCTCTACCATGATAGCCCTTTCTGTTTGCCAGGTTATGCTCTAGCATAAATGGCTATGTTGACATAACCCTAGGATTTCAGCTCAGCATCTAACCACTGAAATCACAGCAGACACTAAGAAATACTAAATATGTGGCTATTGTCTAAATAAGCTTCTGCAAGGACTGGAGACGTGAGTGAGCAGCAGATGATTTTGCCTAGAATAACTGGGGAAGTGTTTTCAAATCTGAAGTACCTCTTATCTCCCGCATCACATTCATCATCAGGGTGTGCTTTGGTTTTGTTTTTTTTAAGCAGATGATTCAGTCTAAATAACTAGGATGCAAGATTGCAGGAAGAAGCATTAGGCTAATGACAGCCAAAGCAGCTTCCTCCTGGGAATGGTACGAAAAATATTAATAAGGAGCCAATGCTGCTCCTTAGTACACAATTCTAAATCAGCATTACCCTTTCTGACACAAAAAGACAGTCAAATGTTTGAGATCCTTCTGCTTTTTCCAGGGAGAAGAAACTGACAAAGGAACCAGAGGTTTCTTACCACATGAATGAATGATTTTTTATTCCACCCACACACAAATATCATTACCTAATCTGGTTTTATTCAATCACAAAGACCTGTAACTCCAGATAAATGCTGCCTGAATTAAAGACCTTAAAAACAGCAGAGCAAACCAAGGTTTTACAACTACTCAGCCAGTCACCTTCTAAATACATTACACCTGATTGCAGCTGCCTATCCTTTAAGCGCCAAAGCTGCTTTCCCAGTGCCAACAGAGAAATCTGTGCATCTCTAATGGGCATTTCACCCACCCAAAATCTGTTACTTTCTCTCTAAGAAACACTGCTACCCTTAACATTTGCAATAAACACCTGGTCTTCAGGGTACAGTCTTTGTTTTGCTTTTCGATGATGATTTACATTATGGGTTAGAGTTTCTACTGTTATAGCTGTAAAGTAACTTTAACTACAACCTCCTTTTAGACAGACTGGAAATAATTTATTTGCTTCTGTGATTGTTTAATAATCTGCACTTCATCTTTTTTACAAGACTTTGAACACTAATGCTCAAGAAATCCTACAGATGGACGTAGAAAATGCAGGAATGAGTATGAGGAACCAGTCCCATTTAGGTCAACAAGGAGGGACGTTCGGATGAGCCTGCGAATGTCTCTATAAGCCAACTCACTGGCTGAATTACTGAGTTATCATATTCTAACATATAATTCCAATTATTATGTTTTTTTTCTGGAACGACTGTCAGTTCTGAAAGCATAGCCAACATCCACATCCAACAACACACATTAAATTCAAGAGAGGACAAGCCTCTGACACTGGCACAAGGGGAAAGCAGCCCTGCAGCACAGCATACACTCATTATTCCTCAGCGTCATTGTTCTCATGGCAATAGACAGCCAGAGGCTTGTATTGCCCCAAGTGACTACCTAGCCCAGCTTCCCCACTCCCTGAGGAATGGAAAAGCCCTTTAAATGGTGCTTTTCTTCCCCACACCATTATCATACTTGCCAGGATCTGCAAACTGGCATACAGAACCAACAAAGTAGTTTTGAAAACCACGACAGCTGCAATTAAATAAGTTTTATATACACATATATTACATATACATGTCATATTATATACATAAAATTATATTGTTTTAGACAAATATGTATTTATTTTGTGTTCTAGAGGCCCTCTTCCACATTATCCTCAGGAACTTTTAAAAAGCCCACAACAGCCCACACCGCAGAATATCCTCCCACGTTAATATTTAAGAAGCTTTTACAGATGAAGCTGCATTGTGCATGTGTCTCCAATCACACATCTGACTCCAGCTGTAAACCAAGGGCTTGATCTCAAAAGTAGCACTGCTGAATACCATCAAGCTCTGAGTATCTGCACTCAGAATCACTCCCAGGGCACTCGCAATGTACACAGCAGTCCAAGCTTTAACACACTTGCCATAAATATCTTTATGTGAAATTTTGCCTCTTCATTAACAAAATATGAAACATCACCAATTATTTTTAAGCAAAAAAAGTAGCCCCAACAACTCTATTACCTCTGATATCTGGTGCCAATTTACAGAGGTTTAGAGTCACACTTACTAATATGTTTTTCTTGTTAACAGAGAAAGCAACTATATGATAGGGAAGTAGTCTAGCAGTGCTGACAAATACCCAAAGTAAATTCAAGAGAAAAACATGCAGAAAACAGCATTTTCCAATATTGGGGAGTACTTATAGTAACAAGATTATTTTTGAATAAGTAAATCACTTTAAACCTGTCTGTCCTTGTTTAATGGTAGAATATGAGAATTTTTTAGGTTCTTGCCTCTAGATAAAGTTGTATTTCTCTTTTCCCCCCATTAACATTGTTTCACATACACCACAGACAGATTAAGTGTATGTAGGAAAACTCCATTTAAGAACAAAAATTATCTCATAGAAAATATTACAAGAGTGTGATTTTGAAAAGTGTCTGCACTTTTCAGTTACCAACAATTACTGTTGTATGCTAAAGAACCTAACCCGGACCCTAGAGGAAAAATTCTACAAAAGAGCTGAAAACAGCATACAACAAGGAACTGAAAGTTTTATTTTATGAATACATCACAGAAAAAACAAAGCAGATCTGTGCTGACAATGTTCAAGTTACAGTCAAACACAAAACCTCACTTTCTAAGACGCTCCTTCCATCCTCCAACCCCGGGGCTGAACAGAAGTGCTCCTGTTACAACCACTGTTTAGTAACATTACTTTCACCTTCCACTGTATTTTATCACCCTGAAAGACTTCTACTACTGGTCAGTTTTCACTAATCCACCTACCACCAAATTCTTTTATGTAGCACGCGTTTGGTCAGAATCAATCCACTTTGGGCAACTATGTCAGACACTTTGTTACCTGCCTGTAAACAAGCCAGAGCAGAAAACTGTCTTTTGGTCCCATAAAGATAACAGCTGAATGGACAAAAGCAAAAATTAAGAGGATGTCCGTAGTGATGGAGGTAGAGAAGGCACGTGACTGAACACTGACTGAAAATTCACACGTGCAAAGGAGACACTGAAGTTAACAAGGGTAGAGGGGGAAACAAATGACCACAAAATAACAGAGAGACTCGAGAATGAGCAAAAGGAACCATCAGCCAAAATTCCCATGAGCCTCCCTGCCGGAAGGCTGTGATCCAGAACAACAGGATACACTAAATTACTGTTGTTAAAATGTAGTCTAATTATTTTTCTTTATGGTAGAACAGAATTACATGCATACCTGGACGCAAGGCACACATAGCAGCATGTGAACACGACACACTTACAAACTGGAAAATTAGCACAAGTCATCACTTCTTCCTGCTCACCCAGACAGGAATTATGAGCTTCTCTGTGTAAAGACAAATGGGTGTGGAGCAACTGAGATACCACACGGACAATGCCTCTCTCACATCTACTCACAGCAGGACACATTTTGAAAAGGCCCCAGCAAAACTCAAAATAAGGATACGGGTTCGCAGGCACAGCTACTGCGTTTGGGGGGAAAGCATCAAACCAAATATTCTTCTCAGTTCTTGCTTATGGCCAACTTGCAGAAGAGGGGAAGTTAATCAGAACCAGCAGCTCCTGAGCAAAGCTTGGAAGCAACAAAGTCAGGTCCTGGAGGAGTGAAAATCAGTGCATCTCCAGGCAGACCTTCTGCTCTCTGACTGTCTGTGGGGAAATCACCACAGGATCATCGCACCAAAACAACTGCTTACATAATTCTAGGTGCTTATGCCACAGATTTCGATCTTAATACTGATATAAGAAGGGAAGTACTTGGTACAGGTTAACCTGTTGCTCTTCTCTTCTGAGGTTATCAGTTGACGATAATGAGGGAGGCTGATTATAACAACTTTGAATTTACACTCAGGCTACATTTCCTCAACATTATTTATCCCAGTCGCTCTCCTCAGAATTACATATTACATAGATACATGAGAATACATAGTCTACAAATTCAAGTATCTTTAGCAAAAGTTAGTAACATCAAAGGTGATGCACCAGCCCGCAAGGGTTTGCTGCAGTCAAGAGTCACTGCCTGTGTCCACTCAGTGGATTTATGGTATCCCATTTTTCACAAACAGTAGCCTGTTAGAGACGGTTAACGCCATGTTAACAGTTATTGCCGTTACACAGGCAGTGGGGCAGCACAACTGTCAGTACTGAAGCCCGGTGGACAAGTTGAGAGATTTGGTCAAAGTTTTGGCTCCGAAACAAGACCAAAGGCATTCACACTGTTTGTATCACAGGAGCATTCTGCGTCTACAATGCTGGAACAGGCTACACAACGGAAGAGAAATGTAATGAACTCACAGAAATTGCTAAAAACTGCCACTGTCACAGTTCGCACATTTTAAGAAAAGGAGGACATCAATTAAAGTCCAAGATTATTTCTTCAGAACAACTAGAAGACTAAATTCTGCAGAATCTCAAAGTCTTGACTAATTCAAAATACTGTACAGTTATTGCTATATTCAAACTTGACACCCTAAACAAAAGCTTCTTTACATTTGGAAGAAAAAGAAGGGAACAGAAGTAGCTGCTTTCTAGTTAGCAGCATATGATCTAGCAGCTATAGCTCAAACCTATGTTTTCCAGGATTCCTCAGCCTTAAAATGGACATCCATACACTAAACACAGTGTTATACTTCAAATGTCTCGCTAGTTATCATCCTACTCTTGGTGCCAAGGAAAAAAAAAACCCACACTAAAACAACAAAACCACCAGAATTAGCAAAGTCCATACCTGAAGCACAGCTCTAAATATTCTGCTATGTTACAGTCAGTGTCTGATGAACTTTTGCTTAGTTTTATTCATTTCAACATACTCACAGAGAACTGTGCTCAACTCCAAAAGACTCCTAAGAGAAAGCAAGCTGTATAGCATCATTAAGAGCAAAGAGGAAAATGTAGATGCTTATACGAAAAAATAACCCAGAGAAAGAGTGGGAGGAAAAAAACCCCACCCTTTAGTCTCACAGGATTCCCTGCCACCTTCTGACTCCATTTATTTCTCCCTGTTGCTCTTGCAAGCTGAAACAGAACTAGAGGTTTTCTTGCTTTTTCAAGTGGCTATTAACAGTTTCATCAGCATTTTATCCAATGTTGCATTAGCTCCTGTGCTAATTTTACTTTCTTTACTTCATAAGGCATTTAGCACCAGTTCTTAGTACACACCTTTTTATAACTGTGAGATGAATGTCCTTTTACAAAAAGAGGATAAGGAGAGCTAGAAAATCTCAGCAGTCTAAAAAACTGGCAAGAGTCAGAAACTGAGAGCCCTAAGATCCTGATCCCTGGGGTTCAATACAGTGTCTTCAATACAGTGTCTTCTACACAATCCCACGTCTTTTTAAAGAGAGCACAGAGCAGCGTGCAATACAACAAACAGCTGTAAAACAGCATCTTGAAGTGCCAGTGGCCATAACCTCTGGGTTACAGATGTAATAAGATATTACAGCATATGACAAAGAAGGATGACTCCTTTGCAAGCTTTGAATCAAATCAACCATCCCCGTAACAGCAGCATACTTGCTTATGTATCATTACTGTTTATACTACTTTTTTTCCTTTGAAGACAAAAATAGTACTTAACATTCAGAAATGCAAACCAATTTAATATGGTTTATATTGGTTCCAACATAATGTACTTTTACCTGTGAACAGACCTACAGCTCACCTTTTAAACTCTTCTGTATACTATTTTTCCCTTTTAGAAGCTTGGACCATTTTATTGCTCTTCTCGTGAGTACCACTAGATACCTGGAAAAGAATGCTTCGTAGGATGCATAATCAAAGTCTTCTGGCCTTTCAAACCCATATGGATCAACCCTACAAAATAAAAAAGAATTCTTGTACAAACGCTTCTACAAACCTACAGCTGAAAAAAAAAATATATGTAAGTATGCTTTAAATAACTTCCAGCTGCTATTTCTAAAAGCAGCTCAGAACTCCCTCCTCCCAGCAAAAACCTGCTTTACACAAACTATTACACTCCACTTAGCATATCAAAGCTGTTGAAGTAGATAAATTTAAACATGTACTGTTCAGTCAGCTTTACAGACTTCACTACTTTTAGAAGTAACGAGTTCTTAGAGCAAAGGATCCGTTGAGTGCAAAAGTGACCCAAATTACGACCACGCAGAAGTCTGGGAGGTGTTTTTCTCCATAACACAAACAGTTGAAAAGTATGAAGGTATAGCACAACTGCTCAAATATGGCCTGAACTCACTTTCCACACAGTTCTGCACAGAAAAAATGACAACAAAACAAGTTACAAAGATTATTTTTTAGAAGGGCTTATTTTTGCAATTATAATCATGAAAATACACGGTTTGATAAAAACCCACAAATCCTTGTGTCAACCTTCTTCATATGTAGCACCAAAACTGCTTATTTTATTATCTTTAAGAATTTTTCAATGTTACGTCACGTTACCACAGGCAGCATGGCACTGATGGGAGTTTCAGCACCACAAGCCTGATTCCGTTCTAGCTTGACGTATCAAGCCACCTTGCTAAACAAGATTTCCGGCAACTTCCTGGGACGCTTTACACCTGCCAGTCATCGCTCCAGTACAGAGAACTCATGGGCTTTGCAGAAATTAAACTGGCAGAGGGCCCTGTCCANGCAGAAGAGCTTCCAAGACAGATATTGGGGCTTAACCTGCCCAAACACCGCCCGTTCCCTTCACGTAGAAGTTTGCCCACGGAGCGGCACCGGCACAGCCTTGGGTAAACTCCGGCTCACGGGATCATCACGGGTAGTAAAGCATGAATCAGAAGAGGAACATTTTAATCTCCAGACCTCAGACTGGCATTACCCAGCTGGCAGTTAGCAGAGTGACTTTTGTACTCACGGACTCCTCAAGTTTGACAGAAAAAAACCCACAGGTGTAAAACCCACTGCACCCCCCTCCCAATACAGGTTTCTCTGCAGGCAAAGAACGTGAGGACGCCCCAAAAATCCTACCACCTCCACAAGAACACCTCTCGTATTTATGTCTGCGACTGTCCAGGCAGCGACTGCAGACCAAGTTCACGCTCAACCCCACTCCTGAGGCAGAAAGGCAGAGTAAAGAGCCAGGAAGCACGGTCTGAAGGGCGCTACCTTCCCTCACCGCCCTCCAGCGAGGGTCACCGCTGCTCCCGGGGGCCCTCAGGCTAACGGCCGCCGGCCCGCGTCGGGGCTCCCCCCCGGGAGGAGGCCTCTCCCCGCCGCGCCCCCCCCGGCCGCTTCCCGCCGCCACCTGCGGCCACCGCCTCACAGCCCCCGGCGCTCCGGGAGGGACACTTCGCTCTCCCGGGCCCCAAACTCACCCTCTGCCCCAGCCCCTCGCGTTCCTCGGCGAGACCCCAGCAGGGGGAAAGCAAGCCCGCCGTAAGGGACGACCCAAAATACCCGAACTCCCTGCGAGGCGCAGCGAGTCACCGCTCCGGGCTCCCTCCCTCAGCCGGAGCCAGCCGGGGCGGGGGAAGCGAAGCGCCGCCGGCAGCAGCAGCCCTACCTGTACGCCCAGTCCCGCCCGTCCTCTCGCCTCTCCATCGGCCTCCCCCCGTCTCCCTCGGCGGGGAGCGCGGCGCCCCGGCCGCGGCGTGGGCTCCCCTCCAGCCGAGCAGAGCCGCGGCCG
>Ga0065711_1034727_pt1 | contig 23329 bp, 8 predicted proteins | sample Hoacrofraction12_FD_59098 | JGI IMG/M metagenome (GOLD analysis project Ga0065711, IMG submission 59098) | Hoatzin crop microbial communities from Cojedes, Venezuela - Epithelial fraction 12 v2 (version 2) | ecosystem: Host-associated > Birds > Digestive system > Esophagus > Crop | place...
GGGCAGCCTGTTCCAGTGCTCCGTCACCCTCAGAGGGAAGAAGTTCTTCCTCATGTTCAGACGGAACTTCCTGTGCTTCAGTTTGTGCCCATTGCCCCTTGTCCTGTCACTGGGCACCACTGAAAAGTTTGGCCCCATCTTCCTGACAGCCACCTCTGAGATATTTGTAAGTATATATTAGGTCCCCTCTCAGCCTTCTCTTCTTCAGGCTGAACAAGCCCAGCTCCCTCAGCATCTCCTCTCAGGAGAGATGCTCCAGTCCCCTCATCATCCTCGTAGCCCTCCGCTGGACTCTCTCCAGTAGCTCCTCATCTTTCTTGAACTGGGGAGCTCAGAAATGGACACAGTCCTCCAGATGGGGCCTCACTAGGGCAGAGTAGAGGGGGAGGAGGACCTCCCTCGTCCTGCTGGCCACACTCCTCCTGATGCATTTCAGGATGCCATTGGCGTTCTTGGCAGCCAGGGCACACTGCTGGCTCATGGTCAACCTGTCGTCCACCAACACACCCAGGTCCCTCTCCGCAGAGCTGCATGTATGTCCTGCATACAACCTTACTGTTTTCCGTACAAACCTTCCTGCTGAAAATCTCCAGTGTCCAAACTGCACACCAGTACTGTTCTGGGATGAGAAGACCACGTAGTAATGGAGTATATTTGTTGTAATGTGCGTTTCTACTAGATTTTAGGTTACAGAGGCAACTGCAGGATTTGACTGTTTTGCTCACTTTAAAGTGGCCTCCACAACTGTGCAATGTGACCCGTTTGTTTGGTTTCTGTGCAATTTGGGTGCAGTTTGCCAGCAGTGCTGAAATTGTTTGGCGTTAACTTTGCGCTTTTTAACAAACGTGGTTTGGTGCTGCTGCTCCAAAGTTAGTGTAATGAAGTGTCATCTTCTCAATTCTGTCTGCTCAACTTTGTAATTCAGGTGGGAAATCATCTACAGGGAAAATTTTTTGACCTCTTTTGCTTTTTTTGTCTGTATTAATTCAAAAGAGTGAACTTGTATGTCATTTAGGTAATCCATCTCTGTAACTGTAAATTTGACAAAAAAAAAATTCGATGTTTCCAAAGTAGTGTCCCAAATGTAGTGAACTAGCTATAATATATTTCAGCTTTGTTTCTTAACCTGACAGTAATTAATTTTCTGTGTTTGGAAGACACTGAGCACTGTGGTGGAAAGTACTGGAGCTTTAGACTGAACCCCACGTGAGTCCTAGTATATCTCTCCTTAGTCACATCATATCTTGTGACAAATAACCTCATCTTTGTCTTTGGTGGAGCATCTGAAAGGAACTGAAATTTCAGAAAACTATGCTGAGTAACTACTAGTTGCTGAGAAGCAAAAAAAGGAAAAAGAAAAAAGAAAAGGCTGTCATATACCAGTTGCGGAATAGTTCTCTGACTTCTCTGGCTGATGTTAATGATTGGGATATGGCTGGCCAAGCAGAAGACTTGGGTGAGAGATTTTGCTGTCATGAACGAAAACTTAAGGGGGTAGAAAACAAGAAATCTGTAAGTATTTGCAAACAACCTTTTCTTACTCAAAAAAAAAAGTGATGTAAAAGAAGTTGGAGGAAGTCTCTGATCTATTCATGTTCTAGTGTGTCTACTTTTCTAAGGTCTCTCCTGCCTCTTCTAGAGTACTGTGTTTCCAAGTCTAGTTGCAGGGTACAGGGCAATGCTGGCTTGAAGAATTTCAGCTCCTTGCCATTTCATTGTAGGGTGTGCGGTAGCACTTTCCTACACGACTTGTGCGAACACTTACTTTTTAAAGTATCTTTAAACTGGACTGTTGAGCGTTAATGGTTAGAAGTATATTTTGATTTTGTGAGATCAGTTGAAGAGCTGTGACAACAGGAGCAAGTAGTGGGGCGTGTGGGAAGGTAGGTAAGGTGTCCACAGACATTTCTGAAGCAGCTTCACTTTGAGACAGAGGAGGAACATGTTGAGAGACCCTCTCTGCAGCTCCGTGTGCTGCGGAATTGCCACTGTACTAGCCATCCAGCCCAACAGCCACGTGTAAAGTGTATGATATTAATGTGAAAATTAAACTGGATTACAAAAAAATACTGTTTGGGGCAGACTGAGTGGAGAAAATTGTAAATTGATAGTAAATTGCATAGACAAGTCTCCTGTTGTTGTTCTTAGTAGTGCTGCTTTTTATACTAATTTTACATTCTCTTCTGATTTACTTAAGATGTCTGTTTAACGTGTAGCCTACATAGGCTCTAACTTTGGAGCAGAGCTTTAGAATTCAAAAAAGCTTCTACCTTCCCTGCTTTCATTTTTAGATTTCCAATGTTGGCCTTTTTAATGCTACCCTGGAGAAGTTGGCTGAAGGTTATTTCTTCTGCTAGTTGTGTGGCATTACAGCATGAAAAATCATGTGAGGCCGGAAAAAGAGTGACTGTTTCTTGGTGGCGGTCTGTTTTCCACGTGGTTATGGGTTTTCTGCAACGTCTTTGGAGGAGAGCAGTGTCCCTTGTGCTCACTGTAATTCCAGTACCCACTGTATTTGCGGTCATCAGAAGGCTGTGTTTGTGCTTAGGTAGATCTAGCAGTGGCCTCTGCAGCCCACTCAGCAGAGATTACGTTGTCTTTCATGTGGGTGCCGCTTCAAGCCGTTCTGTCATCTAGTTTCCTCTTATCGTCACGTTCCCATCTCTGATAAACCGTCTTCTTTCTGCACCGTGGTGAAATGGTTGCGTGCAGCGTTGTTGGCAGCTGTGTGGTAACTTTCTTTTTCCGGTGCAACTGCTATGTCTTCCAAAAGGGTGTGGATTTGTGAGGAACGGTGGTTGGGAGGAGTTCGTGCTCACTATGGAGACAGTCCACATCTGCATCACTGACTGAGGTCAGATCTGGCTGCTAGCAGCAGAGCCTGTGCTCACCCTGTTCCCTGCCTGGTGGGCGCCTGAGCCCACACTCCTTCAGCTTGTTTACTCTAATGTTCTTTGAAACGGAGCTTGAGATAAACTTTCTCTGATACTGAAAGGGTTTTTTTTTTTCTTTTTCCATGCTTTGAAAAAGCTTTCAAAAACAGCAATAAATATCTTAAGTTGTGAGTGTATTGAGAAATGGCAGTGAGTTTGAGCCTAAGAGGTGTTATAAAAGAGGTGTTATAAAAGAGCTAAGGCTTACTGACGTCTCTGTTGTTGCTAAGATAATGAAAAGTAATTCAGAAGCTTTTCTGGCTCTTTGGGTGTGATTGTATGGTTTTTAGACAGGAAGGTGTTTGGGGATTCCCTATTCCATTTAACAGATTTCCATGTCAAGCCTACAAGCTGATTTTTGACTGCCAACCCCGCAGCAGTTACGATGTGCTGTGGCAGCTGAGCTCTGCTCTCTTTCTCTGTCGCCACCAACACGCTATCACTTCAGTGGTGTTTCTGCCAGTTAGGCAGGCCCACAGTTGCACTTGGAGTAACACCTGTGAAAACTCGTTAACTGCTAGAGAAATTTCACTGGTGTCACTCTAGGGAATAGGAAGGGAGCTTTCTTTTTTTGGTGACCTAGGGCTTTTTCCCCTTCTGGCAACCCTTTTTTTTGGGTGTATGTGTTTTTTCTTCTCTAAAACTCATTTTCCTTCTGGCGTGTTGCTGGCGTTTGGCCATGAGGATGCTGTGAGGCATGTGGGAGGAGCACCTCCCACCATCCATCTCGCTATGGATGTGGGAGGAGCACCTGGCCTCTGAGGGATAGCTGGGCTCCGATTTGGAAGGGAGAGTTTTGCACGCTGAGCAGCTGAGGAGCAGAAGCACGAAGTGGCTTAGAGTCAGGTTACTGAGATGCCATGAGTCGGGAGGGAGCCATCCTGTGAAACGCCGGGCTGTCCGTGGCTGCCTTCGAGTGCTGGCCTCCTAAGGAGCAGCCGCGGCTGCCTGCTCTGGCTGGGCGCGAGACCTCTATGACAAGTCTCGCGACAAGAAAATAATGCTTGCCAGACCTTGCTTCTGGCAGCACAGGTTTGCTCACCATGTACAATAAGTCTGTCTTAAGACCTCTTTCCCCAGAATGCAAAGGGACAGTTAAAATCTGTTGTTCTTCAAACTATTCTGCAAGGTCAGTTGTGGCAAATGCACTACCACGCTGATCTCTTGCTCTCTTGTCATTCCTCACTGACGTGTTTTGCCTGTGTAAAGAGCCAAGAGAAACCCCCCATCAGAGCGATTTTTCTTTGTCTGACACTCTTAACATGAAAAAGAACAAAATGAAGCATGACACACAGGGGGAGAGCACATTGTGCTGGCCTCCCCGAGACAATTTGTGTTGAGCTGAAAAGCTGGTGGCTGGCGGTAGGAAAGGCAGGCTGCTTGCTGTTCTGCTGGCACAGGGGGTGAGGGCGGAAAGCTGTCGAGAGACACATGGTTGTCCAGCATAACAGGTTTCATTAGAGATGCACACTTCTGTGAGAGAAACAATAGCAGGCCCCGCTAAGAGAAACCTCGCTCCAGGTAATGTTTCAACTAGATGCAACTCATGCAGATGAATGCTTCTTTATGACAGAAAAAAGATGGAAATGCGTAAATGGAATTTGTGTTCTTGAGGCCAGAATGCTGCTGTGAACTGGACTGGTAACAAAAAATGCATCAAAAATTAGTTACAGCTTTGCTTGCACTACTGGAGCTGGAGTCATTTTTGTCTGTTCCCTTGAGGAGCACACCTTTGTCAAGAAGGCAATAGGTACAAGAAAATTTCAGGAAATAGTGCTGTTTAATATTTGAAGTCTTCACTTGAGAAGTATGTGTCTAGAAAATCAAAGATCAAAGTAGGCTGTGGCTTGCAGAGTGAATTGCTTCAGGATTGTGTCTCATTTATTTTCATGTGCAAAAATACATAGTAACTAGAACAAACATATCTTCCGTAAGGCAGGCTGTCACTTGTGGACAACTTTTTTTTTTTGTTAGAATACCGTCTAATGCAGGAATACCTGACCAAAACATTCCGAAGAAAGCTGCGATGCAGAGTGAAAATCAACCAAAAGCCTTCTGTACCCTTCCAACATGTCAAGAGTATTCCTCACTAAGCATCTGAAATCTATTACATAAGGAGTTAACGCTTGTAGGAACTGAATTTCTTAATGTTATCTTTGAGGAAGTCAGGACAGCAAAGGGGGTGCAGTAAAATAACACTCAAAGGGCGGAGGGGGAAGCGATGTGCAAAGAAAGTGAAATGCCGCTGGGTGACTGGTTCTGCTTTTTTCCAGGCCCCTGCTCAACTTCATTTGGGATGCAGGGAGGTCCTGAGTAGAAGGAAGATGAGGAACTGAATCTAGAGAGCACGCTGCTGGTAGTAGCAATGGGGAAGAATCACAAATCTGCTGCTTGCTCGTTCTTAACTCTCTGGAGCAGAGTACGGCTGAGGGGTGGACTCGGATACCACTCTCTGTAGGGGTACTACCCTCTCATTTTCCAGCTCTAACTGGAGAATACAAGCTTTCTGGGAGAAGATTCTTCTTAAAGGTCCATTTACAAAGTCATCTGTGAGGTCAAAAATCGTTGCTTTATTTTGGAACTGTGTTGAGACATGGTGCATTCCTTAACCAAGTGTCCCCAAGTTATCCCACTTATTTCGTCTCTGGTGTAGTATTGCATATCCAGAATATATAAAGCAAGAGGGTGGAGGGGCACATGACCAGATTATGGATGGCAATTTTCAGTTCAGCAGTGCAAAAGTGTACAGAAGTGCCCCTTGATTAAGACCATAATTTCTAAAATGTTTCCTATAGCTTGTGCACTTCTTTGCTCTCAGCCCTTGCACGAGAGGTTTCAGTTGCAGCTTGCAGAGACTGTTACACTGATGTCCATGTGACTGCATTTTTATTCTGATGTCTGACTCTTAATCTGAGTAGAAAGAGCTGCAGCGCTGAAAGCTGGAATTGATGTGTGTGAATCTTTTGTAGACTGGCTGAATTACTGTAGAAAGTGAAACTTTCCTGATTCGACGTTAGTGGTTATAAATACATAACTGTTTTGAATGACAAATCTCCTGGCATCCTGTTAGTCAGAAATGAACTTAGAAAAAGGCTTTATGTTTTGGCACAAAAGCTGATTTTTAGGAAATAACTCCTTTTAGTAATGCTGATAGAGACTTCCAACTCTTTTTTTTTTTCTTCTTTTTTTTTAGTTGTATTTATTCTCACTGATATTCATTGAGCATGTTTCCTTCGATGTGTAATGGTTTTCATAGCTTTCATAAAGGTCATTGAAGTATGCCTGGGGATTTTGGACTGCTTTGAAATACTTACTGTTTAAGAAAGGCTTCAAGGTGTTGTTAGGTCAAAGCTTATAGAAGAGAGTTTCTGCACACAGCATCCACTTGCAGAAGTGCAGCTGGAGTAGAGGAGGCATTCCATGCCCACAGAGGATTGCAGAGACAGCTGCTGCTTCGGACGGACGGACAGACGGCTGCCTGCACACATGCTGCCTTGCAGTGTAGCCCCAATCCTGCTGTGCATAAGCAAGTTGCTTTCTCTAGCAAGTTTAAGCTTATGAGTTATGCAGTAAATTAATCTTTCATCTCAAGTACAGCTTGGAGTGAAAATAAGGCACCACTTGCCACTCGAGGAACTTGCCCCTGAATTAGGCTCGATTAGTAGTGGAAGTATGAAAGTTTGAATGCCAGATCATGGAATTCAGGTAAGTTCTGGGTGTTGCAGAGTGCTGCTGTCTCAAGAGATCCTTAAGTCTGGATCACTACATCATCCCTGATCTTTCTTAAGGCACAGTAATTTTTCTAACTACGTTCAGTAAAATACAGATTTAGAGCGTTTGGAAAAATGCACTTTTAACAATGAGCTGGTTTATATGAAGTATAAGCCTAGAACAAGATGACATCTCTAGAAATCACTGAATCCATTTTTCTTCTTCAAAAGATCATCAACTCAACTGACTAGAAGTGTTAAAAAAAAAAAACCCAAAATGTTTATGGCATTCTTTGTAGCAGCACTAAAGCACTAACACTGGAAAATGAAGCTTTTAATGCTCTTTCTTAACTGAATGCATATTGGTATCTTTTTCATGATGAGTCAAAGTAAGTGCTTGTAGGCAGAAAGCATGTTAAAAGCAGTGTGAGGAAAATAAGATGGTTTTTGAGAGGAAGTGGATATCATTAAGAATCTGGAACACAAATGGATGCAATTGCAAAGGATAGTGGTGGTGTTATGATTTTATTTCAGTTAAAAAGAGCCAATAGATTAATAAAATGATGATGCACCTATTCTTGTTATTAGTTTGATACAAACTTTTTGATTTTCAGTGATCTGATGTTGTTTCTCATTTTTAGGTTATGGAGAAGTTAGCCAATCAGCCCTCCAAAGATTTGACGTTTTCCCCTTCTTGCAAATTCCATTTGGAAGTCTAACTGGAAAGCTCATTCTTGTTCTGCAAGGAGCACTCATGTGAATAAAATGCACGCTTAACCTGAGCTCATGCAATTATCCAGCGGTCGTGCTCCAAATTTGCTGCCTCTCTAGTACTGCACAACAGCACTTTCAAATCCTACCAAGGGAAGAGAACACCGTGTTTTTAATGCAGGGAGCAAACCAACTGGCTCTGGCACTAGTGGTTTTCACCCATTACTTTCACAAGTACACTGTGGTTGTTGTAGCACAGTGTTCTGAACCGAAATATTTTCCATGTTAAAACAAATGCCAGAGTAACAAAGAGCAGCAGTCTTCAGTTCAGAATGTTTCAACGTCTTTATATTTCAACATAAAAAAGCATAGATTGAGTTGCTAGGTCACGGGCTCTGTTTTGCCTGGAAGGAATGGGGTTAGAGAGTATGTGTTATGTTAGAGTTACAGCAGTTAGGGTGGAAATGGTTTAAAAAAAAAAATAAAGTAAAAGCTTGTCACTGTCTTCTCCCACCCCTCCCTCCAGCTGTTGAATCTGTACTATGCACTCAGATTGGAGAGCATATGAATGCCCCAGCCCTTTCTGTCTTTGGAGTAACTTTGTAAAAATTATACAGATGCTGTAAATCAGAGCTATATGCATTACAGCCAAAGAACAAGTAATTTCCTATGATTTTGGATAATTAGTCCATTTAGTTCAGTTGTGGTGAGACTGGTGATTCCAATGCTTAGAATAATTGGGAATGGGAGAGAAAGAAGGTAAAAAAACCTAAAGCAAACCAGTAGAAATTGTGTTTACATCTTTGAAAGAATAGTGGATTGGAATTAGAAAGGGGACCTGAGACTTGATACGCAACGGAATTCCTGGAAGTGAAACATCTTAGCAATTACAGGAACTTCAGACGGTTTGTACTTTAAATGGGGCAGGACTTAAAAATGGGACTGGTCTGGGCCCAAAAGCAAATGGATAGGTAAATGTCCAAGAATTTCCTACTGAAATACCATTGCCTAAGGAAGAGAAATTTTGTGTGTGTGTGTGAGATGGGGAGGAAGGGAGAATACAGTGAGGGTTCGGGGGAAGAAGGCAGATACTTTGTATGTGGATGCGGGTTAGGCGGCAGGATTTGTAGATTAATCTTTTTGCCAATGCTACAGATTGATGAGTAACCACATGATGTGCCATCTGCCACTTAGCTGTTAAGTTAAATTTAGACTTCATGCGTATATGTTTTCATTTTTTGTTTATGCCTTAAAACACTTGTTACAAGTGTTATTCAGCTATCTAAATAAAAGAGAGTAAATAAGTTTATAAGTAGTAGAATTGTATTTTTTTTTTAGTATGAGGTGTGTAGAAGCTTTAAATTATTAACTTACTGTTTACTGTTTATTCCTTTATTTAGATTATAGTAAAGAATTTGTTTAAAACTGTTTTAACTTGAACATGCTATGAGTTCACCTGTTTCCGGTGAGCTGTTCCATAGTTGAGAACTTAATAGGTTCTGACTAACTATTTCTCTCTACATAATAAATAAGCTCTACTGAGTGTTAAAGGTGCTGGGAAAATGCGAATGCCACAGTTAGGCTGCAGCGCTCTGTTTAATCCAGAAAGCAAGCATAATTGTCAGGGTTGATGGTTTTTTTTTATGCCAGGTATGTTTATTTGATGTGGTTTGCCATTTTTTTGTGAAGGTAAGCTAGGCGAGTTGGAAGGAAAGCAGATGTTGTGCCTAGGACAGAGTGTATGCAGCAGGAGGGTGATTTGTAAAGGGCGTCTCTCCTAGGAAAGGCTTTGTGGGGAGTACTGGTTTATTTCTTCAGCTGTGCTTCGGGAAGAGACCTGATTACCTGTCCATCCCACTGGAGTCAGGTGAACGTGTAAGCACAGGGAAAAGCAATAAAGAATAGAGCAGACTTGGAAAGAGTGAGGAGAAATTTGTTTTCCAAGTTATGGACACCATGGTTTGAATGCCTAGATCTAGCAAGGTACAGGAGAGGTGGACTCAATAGTGCTGAGGTTGGAGGCGAGGGTGTAGATCATAGAAATCTGGAATTAAGAGGGCTTAGCAAGGGAAATAAATATAGTGATCTGACAGTTGTGAAAACAATGAGGAGGAAACCTTTCAACTGTGTTAAAAGAGCACAGCAAAGAGGACTGAAGGTGGTGAACACCAGAGATAAACAGCCTATGAAACCAAACAGCTTATTCAAAAATTAGTGCTTCAAAAAAGACAAAAGGCCAGCAAGTGCCGTTTCATTTGTATTGCAAAACTTTGGCCAGGAAAGACTACTAGCAGTACAGCAAAACGAGTGGTGCGTGTTGCACAGTGTCTCATAACGTTGCCACAGTGTGCCTCCTGGGGACAGCAAGTCTTGTTAATCAGGTGTATTGTAACCAGGAGATCAATTCGTGGTGGGGTGAAGGAAAGGAAAGGAGGGCAAGTAGCAGGAGGTGCTCTGCTCCAGCCTCTCTGAAATCTTGGACTTGTCAGTTTTGTTGCTCCTGCCGCTATTTGTAATAAGGAGGTGGAGTAAACTCATGAGATGGTTGCAGCTGATTGTTTGAAGCAACAAAACATTTTATTCAAAGGTCTTCACTGGAAAGCAGATGCAGTATTATGTTAAACAGATGGGAGCTATTTCCAGGAATCTTCAAGTGCTTAGCAAAATGATTCCATCGTATTGGTGCTGAAAAGAGAAATACTACCCAGAGAAATAGTTTGAAGACTTCTGTGTGAATGCTTAGATCTTCTAGAATATCCATCAGTATTATGTCTTACACATATACATAACATCTTGTATGAGATTGTTCTGTGTCATGTCTCAATCATAAAGTAATAATTTCATATGTGGTTTTTTTCCACTTATTTTGCATCTGAATTGCATAAATCCCTCTTCTGTTGGCCATGAGAGAGAAAAATTACAAGAGTTATTTTCAATGCTGTAAGAATTATGAAGACAACCTGAGAAAACAGAACTTAAATTAATTTTACAGTTATCTGAACTGAGGGAAATTGAGCTGTAGGAAATTTTAATTTCCCTAAAAAAAGATGAAAAATCAATAAAAATGTTAAGCTGACTTTCAATGATGTAGTGTATAGAAACATGTAACTTAGCTTCAAAGGTTAAGGTTATGGGCCGTGCAGAGGCTTCAAGATGCATCTTTCATGCAAAGCATTTTCTTCTGAGCAGGTCGCTTTTGAAGGACTTTTGAGATCTCTTTTATACTATTGAGTTGTTATCTGCCAATGTGAGTTTACGGATGTTAACTCTTATTTAAAGTCCTAGGTAAACTTTGTTATTTAATATTTTTAAACAATCATGAAAAGCCTGGTTAAACCTTGGCTGTGTCTCACAATTACGTGCTTTGTGTGGCCATTCAATTTAGATAATAAATATTTGTTGAAGTATTGTATATACAAAAGGCTCATATTTGGTTTGTACAGAGCTTTCCGTTCTTCGTTGCAGCTCCCGTGTTCTTCTTCCTCAATAGTTTGAACCAAGACCAGTGGTATCTTTAAATAGAGACGTGTTTGTGTTCAGTACAGATGAAGTCTTCAGAGGTGGTGTCCTTCATGTGATTTTTTTATATTAAATTTGCTATACACCTTTCTGTTTTAATGTGTGGTTGTAAATTAATGTCTTTGCCTTTTTTTGGGGTAATTAAAATGTTCTTGAACACCATTTACTTTTTCCTATACTGTAGTGTGTGATACGTCATGACTCAAGTACCTACTTAAACATACCTTTACAATGGTGAAGTAAACCGTAGTTCAGTCACATCTAATTAAGTATCAAGGAGGTAGACTACATAAAGAAAGTACAAAAGGCCTCTGTTTCAAACAGAACCTGCCCTGCTATTTTTTTCAAGTGTTTTCATAACTGTTTTCACAACTCTTTTCACATTGAATCACACGATAAAACCTCACTAACTCTGCTTTTCGTAATTCCTTCCACTCTTCTTCCCACTGCGAGGTTGTATGCCAACAGTCGGGAATCGTGCAGAGCAGATGTATGTGCGTCTTCATGGGGAGATCTGGTGTTACTTGGTCAGAACACATTTTGCATGCTGAAATCCTGTTCAGCTTAGGGCCCTGACTTGAAACAAAGCGATCCTTAAAAGAAAAAATATGAAGGCACTCTCCTTGGATAAAAGAGGACTGCACTCTCATTTGGTTACATAGCAGCCATACTTGGCAAGGGCTGTGCATTAGCCTTCAGGCAAAGTACATCAGCAGGATGCAAATATTGCAGGCTTTGACTCTCTTAATTTCTTTTTCAAGGTGCTATGTTTCTAACTAAAACCCTTTTCAAAGACAGTAACTCAGTTACTGCTTACAAAGATAGACTATATCAAATATCTGTTGACGGTGTAGTGTGTATAAAATAAACTACAAACAAAATGTCCTGCATTCATATTTTATTTTTGTATCCTGTTTTTACAGTGCTCTTGTCATGATGTATAGAGAGATACTGACATATTTACATGTACACAGAGAGTGGGTGAAAGCATTTACATGTATTGCATGTGAGCAGGAGTAAAAGAGCTGGAACTTTTTTCTTTTAACTCAGCCTTTGTTCCACTTCACAAAATTAAGCCTAATCATCATGAGATTATACTTTTTCTAAACTTCTTGTTTCTAGATGCGAACAATTTTTAAGTCATCTGGAGTCAAAGTTTGCTGTCAGGTTGCTGATACTTGGAATCCACTTTCCATCCTCTCTGGGTGATGGATTGTACTAGTTAATAAGTGCTTTTCAGCTCAGCAGATATATGCACAGGTGTATGCATGCATGCACGCTCCATCAGTTTAACTTGTTTTGCATTAACCATGTTGGAAATACTGTGTCGTAGTTTGAGTAGAATGAGAAAATCCCAGGCAGATTAGCCCCTTTCCGTTAGGTGAGTGTGTTGGGGAAGGGCCATGGGCAGGTGTGCTTGGTCTTACTTTCAACATGTGGGTGCAGTACACTAAAAATATTTCAAATCTAGCTCTCTTTCTTCATCCCCTTTTCTCTGAGCGAGCCAGAGCCATCTGATTAATCTACTTGTGCTTAACAGTAATTACTGTTCTGGGGAGCTGTGTTCAGTGAGATGCCGTCTTGACCGCGCCTGTGCATGGGTAGCAGTCTGTACAGTGAGCCTTGGCAATGCCAGTCACACCCGTGATCACTTGCCTTTTCTAATGCGTGGCCTGGGAAGTGGTGTAATACGGTGATAGACTGGTATCATGAAGACACTTGGTAGCATAGTCTTCCATTCAGTACTGGATACACATGCACACATGTACACAGACAAAGAAGGACTAGTCTTCTCTGTTTCCATCTCTCTCTCTTAGTCCACCATCCCATGTAATTGTTCTTCTAACACTTTTCATTCACTACTCGGAGCAATAGAAAGCACATAAGAAATAAAAATAAAGAATAATGTTCTTTTTTTGGCATGTGGCATCTTTCTTGTGCTCTGTCACCGACGAAGTTCTTTGTCATGCTGTTGCTATGTCCTCCCTTAGGACTAGTGGCTCCTCTGCGTTTCTAAGAAAACAATGAAGAGACTAAAAAATCACTTTTCTGTAAGCTTAGTAAACATCTAGAGAAGTCCATTAGCAGCCTAGTGAAATTGCAGAAAGCAGCAGAGCAACAAAGACCTCCAGCTTCATCAGCATAATGTGCTGAGGCTGACAGCACAAAAAGATTTCTGCAGGAGATAAACGCGTAGCTGAAATGCATGATGAGTTGCTGTTAGAATAACCGAATCGCAAAAAGAGGAGACACGAGCTTACAAAAATGCTGGAGAAAATAACATATTGGACAAATTCCTTGCTTCTGTGATTCTTCACTTTCTGGTCCATCCTGCAACCTGACTTCAGTTATATAAAGTTATGTTAGGTGGTTTAGTCTATGGATATGCTTAAGAAGTTAACTTAGCCCACCTTCTGCTTACAGTGTTTGAAACCTCAAATTCTGACTGCTTCATCTTGTGATAGCATCTGTTGTAGATACCATCAGAGTGTTTTTCTTTCTGTTAATTTCATTAATAAGTTCAAACTGTATTTGAGTAGGTAGCACACCAGAGGTTTCAGCTGATTTAGACAGACGAAATTGGTATCTGATAATGCAATGTTTTTTCTAATTGAAAATATTTCATGAAGTAGTAATACAGATCATTTGAAAGGTGGCTTTTTTTTTTTTCTTAAAATATTGCATAAGGGAAGAAGTCCTTTTTATGATTTGGATGTTTTGGTAAAATAGCTTGAAGTAAAATATTTGATGTATTCATACTGAAAGATAAACTATTTTATCGTCACATACATTGAGTCACTATAATGGGATCAGGGTACTTATGAAACTTGGTAATATGACAATGAAAGATACTCTTAAGTAGAAATTAGGAAAAGTAATTTAAGAGACACAGAGTTTGTAAGTGTGTAAACACATCTGTGCATAACAAGGAACGCAGAATTTAGGAAATACCAGTTGTCAGTACATTTGTGTGTCTTTGCTTTGTAGATCTGTCTGATTTTCCCCTCTGCTTCCCTTTCCTTGCTGTCCTTGCTCTTTTTTGCTTTGCTGCTTTTCCAAAATATTTCTTAGGAAAGCGTATCAGCATGCATTTTACTGATGGGTATGAATTAAAACTTGATTTAAACACTGTGCACACTGGAAACGTACTGCACAAGTGGATAATGTGTGTTACTATTCTGCATTTGTACTTGCAACACTCTACTGTAATTTAGTTTCATGGAGAAGTTTAATGAAGTCCTTCTATTTGCTTTTCTATATTAGTAGTTGGAACAGGTCAGTCCTAGCAGTGGTCTCTGTGGTGCATCACCAGATTTCAGCTGGTTTATTCTCCTGCTCAGTCACTCATATAGCACTTGAGGAGTAGTTTAGCTTAAATGCTGTTACCACATTTAACTCCTCTTTCCTCTCTTTTCTTTAGTTCTGCTTTTTTCATGTGTCTGCCAAAGTTACTACTTACATTGTGCTATGGCCAGTGTGCCCTTTGCTATAAGGAGTGTTTGTGTGCAGCTGAAACATGCTTACAGTGATCCACAGGCTTCAGGTGCTTGTTTCTCTTTCTGCTACTGACTAATTAGGTGCTGTTCCTTCATGTTACATAGTGGTGAAGTAGTTTGAGTGCTGCCACTTAAGACTCACTATGGACGGCAAAAATGTATTTCTCTGCCAGGGAGGCAAAGCAAACAGCTCAACCATCAACTGAGAGGTGTGTGTCTGTGTCAGCACTTGAAAGAGTAAACTTGTTACTTACCTTGAAAACTGTTTTGCAAGAGCTGTTAAAAAAAAAAAAGAGAAAGAGATAGATAAATAGCCTTATCATCCACCTGCATAGCCTTCAGATGCAGCTGCCCTGCGATGTTCTCAGCTCCGTGTTGTTTGCCGTTTCTTTTCAGAGCTCTACAGTAGTCAAGAGGGCTTGCAGCTAAAGAAGGCCTTTGGCATTCTCTCAGCATCTGTGCTAGAGAACTAAACATTGCAGGGCAAGGGAAGGAGCACAAAAATTGTGAGCGCTGTACAGGTATTTCTGACTTCCAGAGCCTAAGCAAATATGTTATGAGCTTATCAGTCAGTGCTGCATTCATTCTCTATGTGGCTGTACTCTTTGGTTGGCTGCAAAATTAAAAACGTGACTTGAAGAAAGGGCCCTTGTATTCCTGAACTTGCCCTCTGGGGGCGGAAGAAAAGATGTGCCATGTACCCTTAGAGAAACTCTTACCTGGCAAGATACCTTGTTTTAGAGTATCCCTGTTTCTTTATCTGCTGAGATCAGTGAAGATTTTTCCTTGCAGGTGTAATGCTGGTAGCTAGTGCCAAAGCTGCTGTTCATGAAACAGGTTGTCTTTTGAGCATGGTGCACATGGCACGATACCGCTTCCCAGTCACATCTGCTGGGAGTGCTCTGTTAACCTGCTAACCGTGGCTTACCCCACCCTGCTGATGGTGATAATAGGTTACCTTCTCAGTGGGGTAACGCTTTGTGCTAGTGACTCTCAGGTGCGGTACTGTAAGCATTATACACGCAAGAGAGGCTCTTAAGTGCCTCATAAAGTTTACCATCTTTTGCAAGACCATGAAGAGGGAGAGAGGAAGCAGGGGGGAGAGGTTGCTTCTATTTTGTCATTGCACCTGAACTGCAAACGTTTTGCTTGTTTAAGAAGGTGGAGAGGGACTTCGTGTAGCTATAACCCTTCACAGTGTGTGGAGAAGTCTTTCTTTCCATTGGAGAAGACTCATTTAGGTACTGCTGCCTCACTGGAGAGTTTTGTGAGAGTTAACCTTATTAGCAGGAGCAGCTCAGGTGCCCTTGAAGACAGACAGCAGTACCTGGGTGGCAGTGGTGACTGATAGAGCTGACTGACCCTGACACGCTGCTGGGGATGGAAATCACCTGCTCAGTCAGCCTTCCCTGCTGCCAATGTCTAAGGAAAGGCGGAGGTGTCCACAGCCTGCTAGTAACTGTCATATTGGGGAGAACTAATGGCTTTATGGTTGACTTGCAGTTTCTTTCAAGGGTTAATCTAATAACATTTTGTAAGTCTCGCTCTGTTGGATTAGCATAATTTTAAAAAGGAAAGCAAAGAAGTAGTAAAAACAGCTGGATCTTAATAGATTGCATTTTCAGAGTTGAGTAGTGAATACCAAATTTTTAAAATAGAACGAAAAGTGCTGAAGTGACAGAAGCATGTCCAGACATCTTATTACTCTGATGTCAGCCTAATGCCTTTTACTTATTCCTGTCCTCTGCTCCTGTTGTCTTTTGAATGCTGTCCTCGGAAGATGGCATGGAGAATTCCCCTGTGGTTGCCCTAATGTGGCAATAAATATGAGAAAATTGGTCCCTGGGGGTTACTTGAGTATCTGTGTGTCCAGCTTGGACCTCTTTCAGAGGGTTCTTGGAGCAAGAGTTTCAGTCCTCGCAGAAGGAGCTGGCTTGGAAGGGCTGGTGGAGAAGGCTATGAGTGGGGAAGAATACAGGGTGTCTGCCACCTCTAATCACTGTGATCATCCTTCTGGAGAAAATGAAAGGACTTTTTTGCTTTTTCCCTTTGATTCTAAAATGTCCGTCTCTGTAGTTAAAACTGTCCATAATTGATGCTAATAAGTGGTAGTGTTGTGATACCGCTAAGGCAGGACCAATAAAGGGTGGAGTATAGGTGCTTTATTGGTGATTCCATCACCTTTCTGCACAACTTTTGCATATATGTATATATGTGTGAGTGTATTGTAGAGGGCAACATGTGTCGTCTTGTGATGTAAAAAAGATGGAGAAAGCAAATGATAAGGTAATGGGATAAGTACTTGTTCTGAAACAGATCTGAAAAATCACTGAATGTGGAGATAATCATGCCAAGTGTCCCGAAAAGAGTGGATTTAGGATAGTAATTAACTGCTGGTTGAGTAAGAATTACAAGATTGCAAAATAAATTACTGTTATTAACAGAAGTATTTGTTCTCACATCAAGTTGTCATCCTGCTTCGCTGTTTAACCTGTTTCTGCCATGTGGAAAAAAAAAATATGCCAGATACTTTATGAAGCGTGAGTTTGTAATTTACTACTTTTTTTTTTCAGTGCAATTCTCTCCTAAAATGGCAATCATTTTTTGACCCCACCCATTTTAAATCAAAGCTTCAAAAGTGAGGGAACTTAAACTGAAGGGCTTTTCTGGCTTTGAAGGCACTGCATGAATGAATGCTGGATCTGAAAATGTGGGATCTATGGGAGAATATTACTGGATCTAGATGTGTTAGCCCATACAGAGCTGACTTATGACAGCTTGTCATTGCAGTTTTACAGGTTAAAGCCCAATAAATACGCTTTGATTTACACTACTCCTCTGCTTTTAAAATGGGATTTAGAGATAGCTGTAAAATGGTGTGGCTTAGTGATCCCAGGCATGAAGTAGCCCCATTGATTGCAGCTTAAGTGTGATCTGTAAGTGCAATGTTTAATAACAAGCAACTAATTGTGGTGTTAGCTACTGAATACCAAAACAACAATAATAAGATTACTTGGTGCATAACTGGCACTTACTCTAGATACTGGTTAGTTGATAACTTTGTTGTGCTCGTGAGCAATGTCAAAGATTTCTGGAGCCTGACATCCTCATAAACCATGGATGGTACTAATCTATAAAGTCAGGTGGTGTTAAACACTGTATTGGTCTTCCGATAACACTTTACATTGAATTATGGTAGATCATGACATCCTTCAAACAGGTGGTTGTAACTGGAGAAAAAAGTAAAAGACTGAAAAAATAAAGCTATATACCTCAGAGGAGGAGGAGAGAGGAGATCTACGTGTCTTACCTGGTCCCCTTTGTTTCAGTAGGTCAGCCTCATGCTGTAACATCATAGCTGACCCATTGCCAAAAGAAGATTCCACAGCCTTAGCCTTAAAGGCATTGGAAGCATGAAGTGGCTTTGGGCAATGGTGTGGTTCAAATACGAGTAATACTGTGGAAACATCATCTATCTTTAGCTTACAGGTCCATAGCCAGTGCATGTTTAAAAACACTTGCAGAATGTTCTTTGTTTAGAAGGAACCCTAAAATGCATTACTCTCTTCAGTGAAGAAGCGCTAAAGGAAAAATTATTTCATGGGCTAAAGACTGGAAATTCAAATACCAGATTTTTCCAAAAGTCAATGATACATGCTTTGTCAGTGAAGCATAGATAACTCTTAATCCCAATCAACTGTTATAATTAAGTCTTCATGGATGTCAAGAAATATTTTATGTCCATGTACTTCAGAGTCACTTTTCAATCCCAGCCTCTCAGAGTTCATGTTAGCAGCAATTTTGTTTTTTAGTCTTTAGGGTTTTATTGTTGTTTTTGGTTTTGTTTGGTTTGCATTGTGGGGGGCGTTTTGTTGTTTGTTTTTCTTTTTTTTTTTTTTTAATGAAGCAGTAGCTTTTGCCAAACTTAAGAGGTGAGCATCAATAAGAAAGTGGTCAGCCATGTAGCATTCAAGCCTATGGATGAATCATAAGCAGAAATATTTTTCTTTCTGTATCAGGCAGTTAGGCTTCTAGCCTGAAAGCCAGCGAGGTGGCCAAAAGGCAAGCAGTGCTTTTTACTTATTTCTGGTCTGTGAGCTTGAGTATCTGTTCAGAGTTGTGGTGATGCCTATGTCTGTCTACTGCCCAGCTTTGCAGTTTCTCTGGAACTGTGAACTTTCTGAAAAGCTGACGGCTTTTTAAATAAAGCTGAGTGTCTCTGTGGAGATGTGCATCTTGTGGGGGAGAGTGTGAGAGGATTGCTGCTTTCCCCCCCACCTCCATAAGCAAGGACCAGAAGACTCTGTTTGCACTTCTTTGCAGTGGTGCAAACACCTGAGTGCGTGCTTTGCTCTGGCTGGCTGTCCAACAGTGCAAAACTGCTCAGGCCTTGGAGATCAAACCCCGAGCCGCTGTTGCAGGAAGAGTTGTTGTGGCGTTGACCTGACCGAAGCAGGGAGGCTTCATGTACCATCTCGTACCTTGTCCAGCCCTCTGCTGCAAGTTCAGGATGACACAGGTCTTGCAGAGGTCCTGTGCCTTGTCTGCCAGTCCCATGTGAATGTCTTAGGTGTCCCAGAGCACCTCAGGTAGCAGTAGCTGACGGAGTTAAGGCAAGTGAAGCAGGTCTTCCAGCCTATGTGTACGGGACAAGAGGATATGGTGTGGTCTGGAGCGCTGCTGTCTGCGGTTTGTAGTAAGAACATGTTGGACCCTGTCTGGTGAGCCTGGCCCTGGACAACTTTGTGCAGAACTGGGGGGGAGCATTTAGGGCAAGGATTTTTTTTGTGCAATTTTTCATGCAACATGAAGTCATCACACAAGTTTGTAAACTGATTTCATGAAATAATGAAGAATGAAACTTGAGTAGTGATCCTAACATTGAAATAAAACCAAATCTCAAAACTTGAAAGACTCTTGACTGTGGCTCTTGGCGTTTACTTCTCTCACTGCCCATGGCTGCATTCAAAGTCTTCCCAGCTGGTCGTGGCTACTCTACAGTCCTTTTCTGGGAGTTCACAGGAGAGGATCTGTCTCTGCCCTGCCTTCTGCAGGTGACAGTCATTTAACCTTGCCCAACTGCATGTCCCAGTTCAAGACAATTTGTCACTTGGGGTTCTGTGTGGGTCAGCATAGTAATGGTGGTAGGGGTGACCCAGCTGCATAAAGTATTCCCAGCTGATCAGCCCTCTAAATTCAAAAATCATGAGTGTGCTTTTCCCTTACAACATCTTATTATCATATTATCTTTGTTTCTTGTTGCTGGTCAGTTGTCATCTTCTATTTTCTCTGTCATGCATTCTTTAATTATTTGATTACTTTGTTGGCATGTTCGGTACATGTTCATTCTCCAATAATAAAAGTAGTATTTTACATTAAGTTCGTGAGTGAGATCTGTAGCTTTGAATGATTCATGCTTGGTACTTTGTCATTATGTTATGCCCGTTTTGCGAGTGATGCACCTTTCTAGAGATCTCTCTGTCATTTATAATTAATTAACCACTAATGCAGGTTAGCTCCTCTTCCAGATACTGAGTGGAGTTATCCATGCCTACATGTTACATTGCTGTGTATGATGGGTTAAGCCTACTAGGCTCAGCTTTGATTTAATCACTGTTCGAAGTCTTTTTCAGGGGACACCACTTCTTCAGTTAAAAGGGTAGGCTAACCTGAGAAGATTTGCTCACTGGTGTCATTCTGTAATTCTATGAATTCTTCGTACCGTGAAATAAACCAAGAACAGAATTGCTAGAGAATCCAAGAGATTAAGAAAACGTAAAAGGAAAACTCAGCAGTATTTGGAATCCTGTTCTTGCTTTAACTCAACATTAGATTCCTTTACGTTTCTGATCTGAATCATTGTCTACATCTAGCAGCGACAGGCTTATACGTCCGTGATAACGTGCTGGAGGCAGAGCTTCCTAGAGTTTCTTCTGGTTCATAACACAATCACATGTTTTTGTTCCTCAGTACCTCGGTACTTTTCTCGCCATCAAACTCTCCTTACTTAACAAGATGATACAATAACTAATTCTTGCTATTACTGTATTTAGTCAGTGCTTTTGAAATTTAAAAACAAAACAATGTCCTGAATCCCAGTATAGTTTTAAAAGCTTTAAAAAAAATACCTGGAGGATAGAATAAAGTGAATATTGACAGATCATATAGATTGGCAGAAACTAAGGACTGTCTCTCTTGCAGAACAAAAAAAAATATCCTCAACATGCATGTGGAAGGAGAAATGCAGAAACGATTATTTTTCCTCAGTAATCTCTGATGCACATATTCGTCAAAAATCCCAATGGTCTACACGGGGGTTATCTTTTACTTATGGATATGCTGAAATGTGTATGTATGTATGTTTGTGCGGTGTAAAAGTGGTATCTTAACTTACCTTTTCTGCCTCCTCTACGGTTAGTTGTTTCTTTTTTTTCAGTTATTATTCTACATTGCAGAAAAAGCAGTAATGTACTTTAGTCAAGTTGGTAATTTGGAGGTACGGCTGTTTTCCGCCACAGCAGTAAATAGCGGCTTGCTTTAATTCTAAACTTCCTTGAACCAAACACTTATCTTCATTCTTTCACTCTTTTTTTGTTCTTAGCGGGCAGTTTGCTGTAGTGAAAAAATGCCGTGAGAAAAGCACTGGTCAGCAGTTTGCAGCAAAATTCATTAAGAAACGGAGAACAAAATCCAGCCGACGCGGAGTGAGCCGGGAAGATATCGAGCGAGAAGTCGGCATACTAAAAGAGATTCGACATCCTAATGTGATCGCACTGCATGATGTTTATGAGAACAAAACAGATGTCATTCTTATTCTGGAACTGTAAGTAGCTTTAGAGACCTAGGTAGGAATATTTGTTTGTTTGTTTGGACACTTTCTCTGAGAAATGCAGTGATTTAATGGATGTTCCTTACCACCCCAAGAGAAGATCGGTAATAGCCAGAGAATTCTCTGTTTTTAAGTCAGAGTTGTAGGTTCTTGATTTCTACACACATTTTTCACTGTAAATGCACTACAGAGGTTAACAAAAAAATCCGGCATTTTTAGGAACTTTTTCTGCTTATTACTTTTATCATTGTTGATGTTATGGATCTGGAAGAATAGCCTGGAGCTAAACAAACTGATTTGAAGATAAGAGCAGAGGGAAACAGAGATTCTAAGTGCAGGTTATTTTAGCAAATTTTACTGTGTTGATGTTGGTATAAAGTAAAGTAACATTACTGAATACTTTTTCTCTTTTTTTTTAAACCACATATCCCAGTTCTGTCCTGTTGAAATGTAAACTGAACTTTCGTATCCTTGTTCTAGTTCCCATTTTTCACCCTAGGTTATTGCTAATGGATTGAGGTAAATGTGTTGGTGGAGAATACTTCTGCATTGTTTCAAGTCTGGCTTCAAGTTCCTCAATAACTGCAAGTTCAGAAGTCAAGCATTACTCACCCGTTACAGTTTGGCAGTGTCTGCTGGTGGGACGTGGACGTCTTTACGTTGTTTGCATGCCTGACTCTGTGTTATTGCCGTACTTGCTCTGTATCAGTTAAATGTGCTTTAGAATAAGTATTTCAGGCAAGCAGATGATTTGGTACCAGAACCTTGGGCAGCACTTGTGTCTCTTCCTTGGCTGTTCATGTGATTGTTCTTATGTAGGTTATGTCTTCTTGTTTACTAGCTTTGGTAAGTGGCATTTCCACTTACCTTGTAAGAATACGTCAGTATTGCATACTTTCAGTAACATACATGTAGATTTATAGCATAGATTTAAAAAGAGAACCAGGAGGTATCTGTTGGAGTTTCAGCTTTTCTATGGTATATACATGCATGGTGCTGCTTTGTTATGTTAGAACATGTTTCTACGCTTCTGGTCCAGCATGTGATTGTTTACTGTAATACTTGCTGTAGTCTGGGCTGGTTTTTCAATTCCAGAATTATACCCTTGCACTAGTTTGTCAACTTTGGATCATTTAAGCGAGTCGGGGTTTTTTTAGCTTTTAAGCTAAATTAGCATTTTGTATGAAGTAAAACTTCCTTATATTCCTGTCAGAATATCTGCTACTTGTGGTTTTTGCTCAGAACTCTTTAAATGTAGTGATAGGACAAGAGTTAATGGCTTTAAAATGAAAGAGGGTAGATTTAGCTTAGGTATTAGGAAGAAATTCTTCACCATGATGGTGGTGAGGCACTGGCACAGGTTGCCCAGAGAAGCTGTGGATTCCCCCTCCCTGGAAGTGTTCAAGGCCAGGTTGGGTGGGGCTTTGAGCAACTTGGTCTGCTGGAAGGTGTCCCTGCCCATGGGACATCTTTCTACTGAAACCATTCTGTGATTCTATGAAATGTGTCGTGAATACACAGCCAAATTATTGTGATGTTTCTTCTTCTCACCACTTGATATCAGCTCTCACATTCTTCCTGTCTATAACCTTACTGTCAGTGTACTGCTTGCTTTCTGCTCTGTAATCTTTCCATATGAAATCAGGCCAATGTCTGGACTGGAAAGCTCTGAGGAAGACTTGGTAATCATGGACAGTGGTAGGAGGAATGGGGCCGTTCTGCCCTCCTCCCCTTTCCACATGGGATAGGAGCTCTTTTCGCAGCAAGATTCCTGTCTGTGTCTGTGTGTACCCCCACTAATGTTCAATGAATGGAAGCAGATATTACTTCTGACAATGTGTGGTAATATTTTGTAAGCTTGATAGTGTGAAGCTCAGCAAACTTTGCATTGCAGTTTAGCTAACTGTTTTGCCTAGTTAGCAATCCCCATATAGTTTCAGTAGAAGACTTTCTTTTTTCCATTTTTTCAGACTGCTATGTGAGTCTTTGTTTTGGTTTCGGCTGCCGCCGGCAACAAAAGCACCACGCGGCCGCCCTTCCCCCCGCCGACGTGCGGAGGAGAATGGAAAGAAAGAGGCAGAAACTGGTGGGTCGGGATAAGGGCAGTTTAACAGAACAGCAAACAGAGGG
>Ga0065711_1034728_pt1 | contig 23328 bp, 19 predicted proteins | sample Hoacrofraction12_FD_59098 | JGI IMG/M metagenome (GOLD analysis project Ga0065711, IMG submission 59098) | Hoatzin crop microbial communities from Cojedes, Venezuela - Epithelial fraction 12 v2 (version 2) | ecosystem: Host-associated > Birds > Digestive system > Esophagus > Crop | place...
GTGCAGCCTGCTGTAGGTGACCCTGCTTCGGCAGGGGGGTTGGACTAGATGACCCACAGAGGTCCCTTCCAACCCCTACTATTCTGTGATTCTGTGATTCTGTGAGAGCAGCTCGGCGGAAGCAGAGGGACTCTCTCCCATGCCCACAGAGGCAGGAGCGAGACGCAGGCGAACAGATGGAAAACAAGTTGTGGGGGCCTGAGGAGCCGGGACAGGGCCTGAAACTGATTTTAACTCCTTTTTGCATTTGTTTCCTTTACAGCTGCAGGTGAAGCGTGCAGAAAGCAAACACCCAGGTACGGGGTCAGGGGGACAAGGGGCGGCTTCGGCAGTGAGGTGAACTGCTGGAGTTTCCTACCACGGCCCGTTACGTCAGGAGGACCTGTCCACACGGCTCGACATGGCCCATTATTCCTCCAAAAAGCTTTCAAGTTCATTTCTTTTTGCTCATACCCAAACTGAAGAACTAAGCGGTGCAGCTATTTATTGGCTTGCTGCAGTGGTCACCGACAGAGCTACCTCTGACCACTGAGGGCTGGAAAAGAAGTTCTTGCGAGCTCACAAATAAACCACAAAAATCTTCTCACAAATGCTCTCGGTTATTTCTAGCCTTTGACTTGAAACCCTGCCCATTCGAGCTCCTGCTGACCAAACTATGAAAAGCAGACGGTCACACACCAGCGGCTCGGTGAGTGGAGGGGAGCACTGGGTTCGTGTTGGTTGCCTTGTGGGTCAATGTGGCTGTCAATGTACATGGGTGCAATCTTGTTCCCTTCTGGAAAATTGATCAAAGTAATTAAATGGATTGATTTAACTGATTTGATTAAATATCTGAGAATCTTTCCCGCTTGTGCTGTTCCTGACCCTTCTTCTACCCTCAGCCTGTGGTTGAAGATCTTCAAACCCTTGAAGAACAGGAGCTTGCCTCCTTTCCCCCACTTCGAAGCTTTCTTGTCCTAGAATCTATGCTTATTTGCATACTTGGCTATAACGTACCACTTCAAAAGGATGCAATCAGACAACACTTCTCTGGTTTAGTTATTTAGAAACTACAGATGCAGCCACCACTGACCAAAGATGCAAAGGTTGTGAAACATGAAAAAGGTCGAACAAAACCAGCTCCTGTTTTAGCGACGACAGCTTAAGCTATTAAAACACCCTCAGTACCATCTGCCTTAATGCCAACCACAGTAAATTACTGCCCCAATACACAGGATTGCAGGAGCAGAGCACAATTTCTTCTACATTTTTCATATAAAGTAGGTATCACTTTTTACCTGACTCGAGCTGGGCCCACCACTGACAACACATTTCACATGCACACCGCTTTTGGCACGCCTCTGAAATGGCAGTATATGCTCTCAGATCTTCCCAACAAGCTTTAGCTTATTTAAGACTCGTTCAATATTTTCATCTTAGCTGTTGGGAGAGGGAAATAAGGTGGGGAAAAGTCTGAAATTGTCACACCACCAAAGGGCACTGCCTATAATCACGCAGCCGTGATTTACAGCCAAGTGACAGTCTATAATTGCATTGTCTGGGGCTGCCTACAGTTTATTTGCTGAATTCAGACATACTGCAGGGGGGGTCAAACGAGCGCAGGCTTTTACTTATTCGTAGGGAAAGCAGGAGGGGGGCCCTGGCGCTCCAGGTACCTCTGGTATCGAGGAGCCCTCTACATGTGTCGTGGCTTTTACATCAGCTTCAGCGGAACAGCAGCAAAACATCACCATGTCGCGCGGAGGGGAAGATGTGCCCATCTGCATGGGATGTCCCACCTGAGGAGAGGGCACCATTCATCGCAGAAAGCCACTTAAGTCTCTCTAGATGAGGGCTTCACCAGGCTGAGAGGACACAGACACTTCCCAAGCCCTTGCCTCCATACCTTCCTTCTCTCCTGGGCCTCGAGCTGGCCTTTCGGAAGCAGGCACAGCCTTCTCTTTAGCATACTTCGAGGTGTTGCCGGATGACAAAGCACCCAGACGAAGCCATCCATGGCACGGGGCTGCAGCAGGCTGCGGCATCCGTGCCAGCCCAGGCTGCCAGCAACGCAGCCCTGTTCGCACCAGACCCACGCGCAGGATCGAGTGCACGTGGTGGAAGCCAAGGACAGCTAACGCCTGCGCCGCAGGGAGCCGATGCTACAGCCCTGACCCCAGCTGCTCCGTCAGGGCCATCAAGAACAATTTTGGACATCTGTCCATTGAAAAATAGGAAGTAAAGGTCTGAGGCCACCAATGTGTTTACAATTGAAGAGCCAGCACTGTCTGCTAATCTGCACCACTACAATGTGTTAATCACCAGCCGCTGCCAGCTAAGGCCTTTGCTTCTCAGGAGTCACAGAATAAAAAACCCACGATGTTCACTGTACATTTTTCCCAGCGAGCATACAGCCTGACACTTGGGATATTTCTACAGTACTTGCACGCAAAATGGCAGACATACAGAAATGCTTCTGCAAATCTACTGGAATGGCTTTCACGTGCTTTACCACGTGGGCTTTTAAGGACACCCCATTGTCCGCCCTGTTTGCCCTACCAGCGAGCCAACACCATGCGCGTGGTAGGAGGAACAAGCAGATCTCCTCTCGTACCAGCCAGAGCAGCAGGCAGGGAGAATCGACGTACAGGTACACACATCCACAAACACACTCACACCCAGCCTTTGATTCAAACTGGTCTCAGGTCAGCTCGTGGCTGAGGAGCCCCATCCCCTCCGATCCACTGCACCCTTCGACAGGAAACAAGGTGGGAGAGACACCGTGATTTAGGCAGAAGAGCCTGGATAAGTCCCTGACACTAACAACAAGCTTTTAAGAGCCTTTGATGACACTATCTGCACATTTCTGTGTGCTTTAGCCAACTCTAAAATCACTCGATCACATACTGGACACTCCCCAGGGCTGGTCTAATGAGTGCTTCAAAACACCATATTTTAACTACAGCATTTCTCTTGCCATTTCTTCAGCTAAGGACACCTTACCTCTGCCCAGTATAGATAGTTTGATTCCCTGTACCAACCTGGGGCCGTCCAGCTGAACCAGCTGACATTTCCTGGTGAAATGAAGGGTGTGGAATTAATGCGGGGATCAACTCCGGGACTTCTGGTCGGGCATTCACTAGTCCGATTCTCTGCTTTCTCAGTAAAGCCCTAAGGGGGGGAAGCAAAACGCCAGGTTCTAAGTGCATGAAGCCCAAGTGTTACGGACTCACTGCTCACACTGTGGCCAAACTATGGCTGTGAGTGAGAAAAAATAACCGGGTCCCAGATCTGCATTAAAACATTTTTGCAAGAAAAAACAGTGGAAAATTGTTCCCACGCATTCTATTTTTAGGCATTTTATAGTAAAGAGATCAGAAAAGTCTTTACGTTTCAACTTCTTGTTGGGAAGCTTTTACAGTAAAGATACTTGGAACCAAGATGATGGTGACAGAAGAGGGGAACGAGTGACGACCACTGTCCTGGGAAACACAAAGGTAGGGCGGGAGCCAGAGCAGGGACGGTGAGGGGCACGTCGGCTCAGTTGCTCCGGCAGCCAGGGTGCAGCCTCGTTAGCCACAGCTCATTTGTGCCTTATGATTACTTGCAGAACGATTTCACGTATTTTGGGATAACAAACTCCCCAAAGCACTGCTTATCAGTTTCATTCACACAGAGTCAGTCCCAGCACCAATTCTTTCGACCCAGCTTCACTGAGGGAAGCATCACACTTTCAAGCCAAAGCCCAGAGCAGGGTCGGGGACGTCCCCACATGCAGGAGAGAGGATGCTGGCGTCCCTCTGGCGCTGCTAGAGGGGAGAGCAGAGGGGGAGGAGAAGACAAGTACAGGGCTGCAGAGAGTGAGGAGGCTTGAGTGGAAAAAGGGATGAGGAAGGCTTTTTTTGCCTTTGAGATTAAAAACAAGGCAGGAGCCGTTCCACCGCTTTGTGAAGTTAGCAGAAGGATTTTCTGCATCAGTCCTTCGGTAGCAGATGCTTGATTTTATTTTTTTTTTAAAATTACTCATGAACAGATTGCAAGGTCACATTCCAGCAGAGCCTTGGCGCCCTGGATTCAGTTCTCAGGCTGATGCCCAAAACTCTGAGGTTTTAGTTTCTTACAAGCACGTTTTGTGAATCCCCCTGAGTCCGGCCTTGCACACCCACTGCACACATCTCTGGGAGGAAATTATCTGTCCGCACCAGAGGCAGCTTCTGCATCATCTGCCACATATTTCCTCTTTCACACAGAGGGGAAACCTCACCCTAATTCCTCTCACCCCCCCAAACCCCCCCACGTCTTCAACCCTTCAGATTCATATCCTGCGTATTCCCACACACCAACGGGCAGAAAACCCCCGCCCCGAAGACGTGCTCTCCAGTGCCCGGCCGACTGCGCTTTGCTTGCGACTGGATGGCTCTTTGGAGACACATGTGACATTTCACGCTGTTGGAGAGAAAAAAATTGCCCAAAAAAGGCTACTTGAAGAACAACTTCTTGCCTTTTTGCTCAGCACCAATTAAAAAGAAATAAGAACACTGCAAAGGAGAATTATAGTGATGGAAAGGTCGCTTCGGGCCTCTCCCTCCCTGGCAAGAAACTGCGCAGCAGGCAGCAGCGCTGAACCCCGCAGCATCATCCCTTCGTCCGGGTCGGGGGGTGACGAGATCCCGTGGTAATGACTGAGACGCGACGCCTGCCAACGCCACGCAGATCCAGGCGTGAGGGACTCACTTCCATGTACCCGGCGGGGGAACGCCGGAATATCATCTGATATTCGCCTGATCACTTCACACCATGGGATGTAAAGGCCTAATCCTGAGAACCACTTGCAATACTTAGCAAAGCCCGTGTTTCCAATTACATGAAAGATTAACGAGAGCACGAGCAAGGTTAAAAGCTATACGCTTGCTTAATTACCATTAAAATAAGTATGCAAATGGTGCCTATGTGCTCCTGCATATCTGGGCCAGAGTGTTTGCTCACCTCTGGGACACGGCCACCGAGAGCACTGGAGAGGGGCTGGATCCCTCCAGATCCCTGGGAGAACAAAGCCATCGCGAGCCCCCAGCCGCCTCTCTCCCCGCTGCCATCGCTCACCTCAGCACCACATCGAACCCGGAGTTTGGGTGTTTTACCACACAAAGAGGTGCCGGAGCGAGGGTGTGAGAGAACACGGTGCTGAGAAATTAACTGAAATAGCAATTTATTTCACGCTGACATGGTCCACTGCAAGTAACGGGAAACTGCTTATTTACTTGGACTTTGGCAAAGAACTAAATTGGACACCAAGGGTGCCTTGGAAGGTGGATCACAAGTCCATTTCAGGCAGGCGCCCCCAAATTAGCTCGTCTGATGGCCATAAGCAGTGGTGTGGGACAGTCCCACACGAGCAGGAGCCTTGTGTGCCCCCAACCATGGTCATTTCATGTCACTAGGGGGGTAGATGGGACAGGCAGCAGCCAAAGTCATCATCTTGAGCTGGTCCAGACCTTCTGGACCGCCTGGGTGAGAGGCAGTCCACGCGTCTCCTGCAGCCCTTTGGTCCGGGGCAGCGCTGGAGAAGGACACAGCACTAACCCAGCCAGAGCTTCCACACTGTGCTCCCTTCTCAGAAAGGAAACACAAAGCCCAAAACCCTCTAGATAAGAATTTAACATCATCCCTTATAATAAAGAGAGACAAATAATAAATTTCTGCCATCCTCTGGTTAGGACATCGTATCTTGTCCCATTTCAGACCGAGTGTTGCTAATTATTTCAGCTCCAGAGCCTCCAGATGCACACAGGGGCATGCAGTCACCGCTCTCGCTGCAAGCGCAGTCCCCGTGCGATCCCAGGGAGCCGCCTCGCAAGCACACAGCCAACCGTCTGGCTCCAGGCAAGCAACCAGCAGCAGACACGAGGCATGTCGTCGCATTTGTGCAATGCTTATGGTTATTCTGGGAGTAAATAAGTGCCTCTGTCATGTCACCAATCATCTGAAGTGGCTTCCGATGATTCGAGCAGTTTTCCCTATATAGATGAGGACATCGTGCAACTCAAGAGCAGAAGTAACGAACGTCTGATGGGTCAAAGCAAATCCCGGCTCAAGCTAGTTTTCAAACTGGCTAATTTTTGAAAGGTTATTTGGCTGGGTTTGCTGTGTGTTCGGAGACCTGGGCTTCATTCTGCCACGCTGACGAACTCCGCTTTTGGACTTTCTGTGCTTTAACCCATTGCCCATTACCACTCAGATTTTCAAACACTGCTAGAAAACACACCTGTATTTCAAGCAGGTTGCTGGAAATGAGAAAACAGACGGAAGCTGCGCTGCTCGGTGAAGTCCTGTTAGGGGCTGGATGAGTATCTGCTGGTTTGGCACGCCATTAGCCAACGACCCGCGCTGCACGGCAACATCCCCTGTAAAACAGCTGAACCACGAGTGCCGATCCAGAGCATCGGGGCGACGGAGAAGGATTTGGTTCCTGCAGTGCACGGAGCAGACACCCAACACGAGGGAGGAGTAATGACATGCCCCTTTGGGGACTACACATCAACCGTAGCCCCAAGTCAACCAAGAGTTTGTCAGCAGCTTTAGGTGACGGGCCGCAGCCCAGAGACATTGCCCAGGTTTCACGTGGGCAGGTTCTGGCTTGCTGCCTGAACCGCTTTCCCTCCTGTCACTCCTGCGATGGCGGCACCTGAACCACTCGGCTTGGGAGGGCACAAATGTGCAACAGGGAGTAGAGACTCCAAAGGACTCGTTTTTCTTTCAGAAACACGCTTCTCTCTCGTTTTGTATCAAGCTTGAAAACAGCATCTCAGTAGGCTTCTCGCATAGAGGTTAATAAATTACTCTGCTTGAAAATTGTCCATATGTTTCAGACAGTGAGCTTCTGCTTGGAAATGTCTTTAAAATCTGTTTTCACACTGACAGAATAAAACCAACTGTTTTCCAACCTCCCCCCCCCACCACGGCAACACCTCTCAGACACCAAATAAGCCCCCAAAACCGACCACGGATGCAGGTTCACGTTGGGTGAACCCCTCGGGGCAGCAGACACATCTCCACCACGGCAGCATGCCTGGCAGAAAGGTGCCAGAGCTCTCCGGAGCACTCCGGGCGCCTTGTCCCACTCCCGCCACCCGCTCTGGCACGGCCACCCACCTTCTCCCGCCAAGCTCCAGATGCGGGTACGGAGAGGAACGTCCCTGGGCTGACGAGAAGGAAATCTGTATTCACTAAAACTTGTTCTGCAGTCGAAAGCAAAATTGCTTTAAATTGAGGAGAACATCTTTGTCAAAGCTGATTATGAAAAAAACTCTTCATTGATTAGTTTATTTTCAGCAGGCACTGCCTTCTCCTTGAAATCAACTTTTGTAGTGAAAACATTAAACAGTTTTTGATGCAAAATCCAATTGTCATTATATTTGGCTTTAATATTTTAAGTGGTGGAAAAAGTCTGGATTTCTGTTTAAGAAGGCTTTTGATTTAAAAACGAATTGAAGTTTAAAAGAAAAGCAAGAGCTTAAAATCCAAATGGGACCAATTCTCCTTCTTTCATTTCCTGTTTTCTTCCATTTGAATTTTATCTCTGCCTCAGACTGTTCCCATATTTTTCATGATTTCATAACCATATCTTCCCATTAAAAACAAGTCTCTTGTTACTGGAAGAAAATCCTCAAAATCACGAGAGAGCAACTTACTGCCAAGCACTACTGGAAAAATAGTTATCCTGACGACACAAGGACTGGCACAAGGAGTCAAGGTGAAACTCGTTCATGAAGAGGTCCAACACAAGATTTAGGGAATTCACCTACCTCATAAAATAGAAAAAATATTTTTGCTACTTTTCCTCCTAATCTTTCAGTTATCTTAATTGTTGATCGTACTTCACCTTCGTAAAATACTGCGAGGCTTCAACTGCATTTCTCCAGGAGTTGTCACTTCTGAAACTGAGAAGCCAGAGTCCTTTAAGAGAATTACACGCTGAATATAATGCACAAAGCTTGTGACTTATGTGCAAACCACCATGGACCAAACAGGAGATACTGCTGCTAATAATCTGTAAATAAAGGGAAAGTGGCTTTTCTGATTTCCCAATTAAGCAAGTTAATACTTTCATCAATTATATTTTTATGTGACATGTTCCCAATATAGATATAATAAATGGTATTATGCCTCTTGGTTAACAGCTCAAAGAAAATCCATTTAATTGTCCCTGCCCTTGCAGAAACACCCTTTGTCTGTAAACCATTCCCTAACTCGTACACCCAACTGGTATATTCCTGGAAGCCCAGTTCAGCTTTACATATCATTACTCATCAATTAGCAACTCCTAAACCCCATCTGATACCACTCCTCTGCTCAGGCAATATTCTTCCTTCCAAAGCACAGTCAGGATTATCCCAGCCCACAGAAGTCCCCGGGGAAAGCGGTCCCTTTGCGGTCCCCGTGCCGACAGCCCCGGCATTGCCAACCGATGTGTGTGAGGCTCGGACTGAGCGGCAGTCGTGGGGTTTCCCGCTGGGAAAGCTCCAGTGTGGGGTGGAGAGGTGGGCGGGAGAAGGGTGGTGAGGGTCACGCTTTGGGGGCAGTTGATGGTGGTTTGGTAAAACAGGGCAGGAAACCTGAAGCGCTGCTGCTGAAGGGCTGCAGCGGGATCCAGGCATCATACACATAGTAACTAAATAAATGTGGGGGATGAATGGAAAGGCAAGTAAAAATCCTGCTCCAACTCACCCAAAAACCCGAGCTGCGGAGCAGGAAAACCAAAGTGGAGAAGAACCTGCCCTGTCAGCCCCTCCAAGGCGGAAGAGGAGAAAGGTCTGTCCACTTGTGACTACACCCTCAGTCCAGGCCTTCTCATCATCCTCCACTCCGTTTCAGGACATTGTAGCAGAGACATGTTCTTCACGTATTTTTCCCAGAGCCATTTGTCTCCCGGCCACCCGTTCTGCTCTGGGTAAGCAACATAGTTTATGGACTCCGCACTTAGCAGCTATTTGTAGAGCTCCCCATATGTCATGAAACACTTTATCCCTAAATTTCATCCTGCATATCCCTATTTCATTTACATTGCTGCTTTGCATCAAAGCACATGGTGGAAGGCAGCTGCAACCTCATCCATCTCCTGCGGCTGGGCCCTGAGCACGCTGGCTAAACACACTCATGGGTTTGCCGACTACACCTTTCTTTTAGTGCAGGACGAAGCAACTGAATATCCCAGTTAGACCCCAAACCTTTGAGAGAAATCTCTTACATTTTTCAGAAGCCAGATGCTTAAGTACCCTTGCCAGGAGGGCTGCTGAACTTTTGGATGCTCCACTGAGCGGCTGCATGTCAGGCCGACGGCAGCAAGCCATCTCTCGGTCCACAACCCACCACAGGCTGAGTGTCCCCAGGGAGCAGGCAGTCACCAGCAGCCAGCCCAGAAGCCCTCTGAAACCTCCAGTGAAAGGCCATGGATGCTGCTGAGGATCCCCCAGCCTTCTTGCAGACCTCGTGGTCGTCATCTCGTCAGCTACAAACCCATGAAACACGACGACACAAAACCCTTGCAGCTTCTCCATTCTTCTCTAACGGTGATGTCTGAAGACCAAATACGAGAGGAGAGGGACTGTGCTGGAGGCTGCGCTGTTTGACCGCCGACGCCTCCTCAAGAGCAACACCACTGCCTGATGCTTCAATCCCAGCAGGCCGCTATTTTCACCCATGTGGAATACACAGTGCCAGGCTTACGGAAAATAAGCTAACATGTACCTGTTTCTAGGTTTTAATTTCAGTTGGGTGGGCGGTGAGAGAACAGCTCAGAAGCAGAGCCAAGACACAGAGTCACCAGCAACTTCTATTCCTCAAAGCTTTGTAAAGCCGTAAGAAAAGAAGAAAAAAGGAGATCTATTATTTCCAAGGCAGGTTGCTTCCCCTAATTAGTGAGTCAGCTCTGCTAATAAAGATTACAACGGGGCATGAAAGCAGTGCTGAAGATGGGAGTATTTATGCAGGTCAGTGGGGGTTTTCCTAAACATTTTGATTACAACTTTAACTGCACTAAAACACATGCAAAAACCCTATCATTAAATTTAAACAGCCTGATGATATGCGGTACCAGACTATGAGAACTGCAAATAAATTGCTGTAATCTGCCATACTGTCACTTACTCCTGCTCCTCAGCAGCCATAATTGACTAATAGGATAATAAGGTGGCAGCTACGAATCTGAAGGCTTGACTCTGTTGTTTTAAATGCCCTTGAGGCAAAAATACTCCAAGTCAAGAAGACAAAGTGGCCTGATCACAATCATCTCGCTTGATTCAACATATTTAAATGTTCATCTGGACTCCCGGATTACTCGGTGTAACATCTGATGCCATCCCGGTCTGTCCCGCAGGGTGACAAATGTCCAAGCAATGTCCTTGCTCCAGAGAGCCCCCAGCATCCCCCCCCCGCCCTTCACTGTGCAAGCCTGTGGAACCACAGCAAGAAGCACCCTCTTGAGCCAAAGGGCTCAGCAACAGACCCCAGGCTCATGAAGCTGGGCTCTGCTACAGCCTGTGGAAACGGCCTTTTACAGCCCTTCGTGCGACCTGGGGACCCGGGCACCAGCAGCTGCCCAGTCCCACACAAGGGCTACCGGGGAGCAACCTCATACGGATTTCAGCCAGTGGATCTTTGCCGTGTGAAAACGGTCCTGGTGAGCTAGGACATGGTAAATTGACGACTGGGGCAGATTAGAAGGATCCACACTACAGTGCTGCTTACAGAAGAATATTAGAGGGGCTAAGAGCAAAGCAGGCACTTTCTGACCAGAGCCCAATCCGGATTAGAGAAATTGCCTTTTTGTTATCACAGTACTCCACTCATCCCACAGTCATCCTACAGCTGGATTCAAAACTCACACACAGACCTCCTACCATGTATGTGTACACGGCAGGAGAGATGGACCACAGGAGACATCTCCACCAGCACTCAAATCCTCAGAGACAAAACCCTGGGGCAAGATAAGCCGATGTGATACGGCCATATGGGTACCAGAGCAACCCCTCACACCAGCAGCCTTTCAGAGAGCTGAACTGCTCCCTCGTGTAAACGGAAAGCCAGTGATGAGAACTGAAGAAGGAAACTGGCCTCCAGGGTGGATCAGCATCCGCACTTCTGCAGTCTGACATGCTCCTTAGCTCAGCTCAGCGCTGAAGGGAAGGCTGGAATCAGTGCCAGCCCTCCATCTCCCACAGCTTCGCTCCCCGCTGCTCCAGCCTGCATCCCAGATAAGCACTTTATTGCTTTTTCCCTTGCCCTTCGCCTTTCTCAGACACCAACAACTCGTTCCTCCTCTTCCTTATCAGGAATAAAAAGCAGCAGTGGGCTGCTCTGCCGCGCTCCCCGCAGCAGGGCTCCCCGGCCGCCGGCCAGCGCAGCGCTGCAGGGTGGCCACTGCCACCACTTCCCTTCCCCTAAACCCACGTCGCTTTGACCGTCCTTAGCCTGGGAAAGAAAACCACGACAGAAAGCTCTCTGGTTGTTCTGCAGTGATTTGTTTTTAAAACCTGGGGCACTGCTGCCAGTTTTGGGAATCAGTCTCACAGACCCCCGCAGCCCCCGACAGCCACAGGGCTCCCGCCATGACTGGGAGCATCCCTTCTCCATGGACAGCATCCAGCTCGCTCCAGCGCCTTCGGGCAGAGCATGCTCCCAGAACTGCTGGAGGAGAGGAGAGCCCTGCTCCTTCAGGGCAACTCCAGCCCATTCAAGAGAGAAAGACACGGGGTCTGCACAGGGATGGGCTTGCGGAGAACGGCAAAAGGCCCGGCAAGCCTCAGAGCAGTAAAGTGGGTCCATGCTCAACAGGGAGGGAGACAAACCCAGACAACAGAAAAAAAACAGCCAGAAACAGGATTCCAGAACTAGAGATGGCTTTGCTCTGGAAGCACTCAGGGCTAAAAATCCGGATTAGAAACTACTCAAGGGGCTTTTCTTGTTTCTTTTAAGGACTTAGTCCCCTTGATTTAAGACTAGGGATTAACTCTTAATTTGAGCCAGCGCCTTTAACCCTACCTAACGACGAAGCTGGAAAGGACTGCTGTTTACCCGTGATTCGGTCTGTTTACAGCACGACATGTTAAAGCAATTAAGGGTCCTTAAAAATAAAATACTCCTGAACAGTACGCCATTAGGTCCATTTGAGCATGCAGTGTCAGCAAGCAAAACAGTATCTTTGACTCAGTGCTCTAAGAAAGTTTGAGCCTGGGTAATAACTTTTCTTTAATAATGCAAATTACAGGAAATAATGAGAACATTTGCATGCTTCCTCGACAAAGAGGGGCATTTCAAAGTCTCGGGGAGCAGCCTAGGCAGTAAGCAATGTTCTTGTTCTCATGTGTCGAACTGCTTTGCTTTTCCTCTTTCCTGCTGACCGAAGGGTTTCACGCTGGAAATGCTAATCACGCTCGCGTCTGCCATAGCTCACCCTCTTGTTCTTGCTGTCTATAGAAACCTGCAATTCAACCAACCCACCGTCTGCCGCGGTATTCACTCCAGCACATCTCGATGCCCACGCATGCTTTACCCAGGGACTCCTCCGCACATCCACACGCATGAATCATCGCAGAATTCAAGGCGACGGCAAAGGCTGAAACCTCCTAAGTGTTAAGCTAAAGAAGATGAATCCTCTCGTTCTTCTCTCTGCTGCCAAGTTCTCAGCTTTACGTTCCTATCCAATCATCAGATTAAAAAGCTTGGTTTCCACAAACTTTGAAATTGAGCTTATTTGAGCGTCAAAAGATTAGAAGCCAAGGGTGCCTTCCGCTGAGGCACAGGCACTGCCAGGACAAGCTAAACAGTCATTAAGAAAACTTGAAAACAAAGAAGCAAAATATTTTCCAAGGCCTCGACAGGAATGTAAACCAACTGGAATAATACTGCATAAGTAAGAGATTTGGGGGCCCTAAACTAGTCCAAGCATACTGCTCTGGGCTAGCACAAGCCATGTGAGAGAAAGCCCTTCCAAGTGGCAGATATGGGAAAATCAAGGTGCAAAGTCGTACTATAGGATAAAATCTGGCATGAGGTTTCCTAGTACCACAACTCACGCACCACAAAGGTCTCACTCAGTGCACATTTCAATTTGCTCAAAAAATTTCTAGTTGGCTAAATTTGACTGGCACTGACCTCGGGACAGCAACACATACACTCAAACACAAACATCTGCTAGCTTTTCAGGTGTCCCAAGGTCTTCTGCCCAGCCTCCAGCCGCTGCTCCAAAAGGGTGCAGATGCCCATCATGTCCCAAACCACATCTGCCAGGCCCGGGCAGATGCCCTGGATGCATCTCGGCTGCTTGGGATGCCCGGATCCCTCTCCTGGGGTCCTCACAGCGCTGACGAGGAAGGAAGACTGGCCGGGTACCTTCAAACCCAGCTGGTGCTGTGCCTTGGCTGTCCGGAGGGTAACGGCTCCACCATGACTGACACGTGATATCTTCATTAAAACAGCACTGGGGCTCTGGGAAATCTTCCCTTTCAATTATATTTGTGGAAACCAGACTGATGTTGGGATGCTGAATGTCTGAAGAAAGTATAAATTTGGGATAATTTTCAAGCCATGACACCCCACCACTGTCTCAGGGTTTACCAGCCAGGTAGTTCATTCACACTTACACTACCTAAACACCACAAGATCTCTAAAAAATTACTGTTTATTTTTAAATCATCTCGCTGCATTTTTCCCTGTGAGTCTTCTGATAAGGTAGGATGTGAAGCTTCTTGAAAATGCTGTTGAGAAACTTAAAATTTCATTTGTAAACTGAAAAGAAGCAACAACAAGTGAAAAATAAAGACTCTGGTTTTTCCATTTCACCTGTGCTATTTATTTACAATAGAAGGCTCTGCATTACCTGCTAACTCTGGCTGTATCGCAGGGCAGAAAAAATGAATGAGTAACACTTTCTAGACCTAAGATAATGACAGCGATCAGCTCAGAAGACAGTGTGGGAAATGACTTCTAGGGAAAGTCCTGATTCGCTTTGTTATACGGGGAAAAAAACCACCAAAAACCTAAAACTCTATTACATTTTCCCTAATCTACACAAAACTTTATGATGGATAACAGGGCCTTCAGAATGATCCTAAAACATCTTTTGAATGAAAGGTCACTTGCCTGTATACAGAGCTATCTGAATGCATTTATGCTGATGTAATATGCACTCTCCCACTACAGAGGAAAGGTTGCATTCAGGGAAAGCACTTATCAAGATTAAATTTACATTTTCTGAGGTTGTCAAAAAGTGCTTTTCATGAAGAACAACTGCAGAAGCTGTGCTCACATTCTCACATTTAGAAATGCTGCAAAAAGCACTTTCCAAAATAGGCTTTACTACTCCTGAACCTGACGGAGCTCAAAAATCCACAAAGGGGCTGATTTACTGTTTTGAAAGAAATGTGTTGATGGCTCAGAGATTAAAAACAATATCAAAATTAATTTGGAATAGAACTTAGATGAGAGAGAGGTTCATAGACTGAACTGCCCGCTTAGCTACACCTCTGCCTCAGGACGTTTATATGCACGTGTTTATACATCAGCACGCACAAAACACCTTTACTGTATTTACGTAGGTCTCAACCCAGCAAAAATACATTTCACGTACGTGAGCTTGCATTTTTACATTAGAAATGTGTGCACGTTATACACTGGGGACACGCATGCAAGAAATTCCTGAGGTTGCAAGAATAAGAGTTCCCAAGTTATATGAACCACAGTTTTCTCGTAACACAAAAGACCAAAAAATAAACGAATTCCAGTAAGGCTCAGCAGCCATCTCTTCCGTTTCAAGAATTTGCACTCTGAACTAGAACCAAACCCCGCGAGGCCTGATAAACCAACAGCCCTAAACAATTTAATATATTAACAGCTCTGCTCCTTTCTCATTCAGCGCGCACACACCTGAGATAAGGGTTACGTTCTCATTTCCGATAGAGGGGAAATTTATACCTACAGCAGCACTAATCAACAAAAAAAAAATACACTCTCAAGTTTAGCAAGTGAAGTTGGATTTTGCAGACAACATTAGGCAAGTCATTTGCCAAACGGGTTGTTGCAACCCCAAATTCTTGACCACATGAAGAGAGTTATTGGAGAAATTAATCCTTCCTGGTCTGTGCTCTGAAATATCAACAGTTTGTCTGAGTTACAGTCTGCGCTGAGGCTTTTCCGGTGTCCTGTGAGAAATGAGTCTGGTATGTTTAGACCAGTTGCCAGAGAGCTAATATTTCTGCAGCACAAAAATTATAACCTCGGTTATTGTTCCCCTAGCTGGCAATTCTCAGCAGAGACCTCAAAGACTGAATATGCCTCAAACCAGAAATGACTACATGCTGGAAACAGTCCATGTTCAATCGCGGGGAGCATTGCTGTTGCCTTCAGTAGAGCCAGGATTTCGCTTCATCCGAGAGGAGGAACCCCACACTCAAGTAAAATGAAAGACTGAAGGAGCTTGCTGTATTACTGATACCTGTTCTGGGACAACATTTGCTTCCTAGAAATGTCAATAATTATCTATTATTGAAAAGAAGAAGCTAAAAGACATGACTTAAAAGCATTCTCATTTTGATTAATTTTTACCACTTGTAGGCAGTTACTCATTAAACATTTAGACTTGAAATAGGCAATTTGGGGAGATTACTATCACATTTGCAGATGCCCAGCAAGCAAAGAGCTGCTTCACTTTAAACTGCTACATTTTGTGGCTAGAAATGATTTCAATAAGTGTAAAAAATCAGTGTGCTAGATCACCAGCATGTTAGTTCAACGAGATGGTTTTACTCTTCTCCTCTGATTTCTGAATGCGTTTAAGACATTCTCCTGTGTCACTTTAAGAACTACATCACTTCAGTGCCAAAGCCAACAATATTAAACAAAAAGACCAAGCTAGTGTATTTGATTCCATGCATATGCATGTGTAAATATATGTATCAAGCAAGAATACAGCACAGCATCCTCATCAGATAGCTCCCTTTAGGTCTAGAAAAATTACTCCCCACACACTCTTTCTTGGCCAAATTTGATTTACCTTAATGAGGATTTCCACCACCCCCCACCTTTCCTCTCAAGGCAGAAAAGAATCAAAGTAATTCAAGAACAAGAATAGCCTCCTCCTGACTTGCAGCAAAAGCTGATCACCCCCACAAACTTTCCAACTTGCAAACAGCATGCTGCTCTTTCCAGCCCGCACGAAACTCTCCCCTCCTCTTCAGCAAGGAACCAATGCTGACCTCCAGCAACTGCTGGTGGATTGTAACTCTTGAAAGCAATGGAAAAGCAAAGGAGAGCATCCCTAAGGGAGAAGATGAAACTTAACTGTGCCTGGTGACAGCGGCCCAGGGCTGGACGCATGATGTGCTGGGGTTGCTTCCACAGCCCCGGGACCACGTCACTGCAGCCTCACCTTTTAGACAGGCTGTCTGTGAACTCGGAACAACCATCTCCTGAGCACTGCCACTGCTCAGCCACTAATGCGGGTAGAAGGTATTTAAGATCCATCATGTTGTGCCGCTATCAGCTATTTAATACATTGCCTTGCTGAAATCTGGACTGTAACATCCGCTTCTTTCCATGGTGGTCTGACACCTCAAGATGATGAGTTTGACCTCCCCTCTCCCCTTCCTTCTCCATCCTTGAAGAGCCAGCATGTCACAGAAATCAAGGCTGACCAGCTCAGGTTTATTCTGCTGTTCATCAAGTAACACTTTATCAGTGGCCAAAACGAAAGGAAATACCACAGAAGTGGTATTTTCACAAAAGTTGCTCATCTGGCGAGCACATACAAAAACAAACGAGTACAAAAGCAGCGCTTGTGGGACAGTGCTGTATCCTTCCTCCAGGCTCACGATTATGCACCGTGGAAGCAATTCAAAATCACACCAAGACAACATTTGGTGCAACCACTGATGACCACAGACCCACTCATCACTCCCAAACCTGCTTGCACACGTGACACTCTCAGAGTATAGTCTATCCCATATTAATATCATCTTGTTTCTGCATAAAAACACAAATTCCAAGTTTCCCAGCATCCTGCAAAAGCCTGAAAACACAGCTAGCCATTCCAAGAAGAATTATCTCCGTTAACGTTTGTAACTATGGAACATGAGAAATGTAAAGGTTGAGCCCAACCAGTTTAACTGCTCTACAGTCTGCAACGCTGCATGGAGCTGAAATGTCAGACCCTAAACTTCTGCCATCAATTCAAAACAAGAACTCTTTCCCTGTTATGGAAATAACGGTTGATTTATAGCTGAAGAAAATAAAGTTGGCAGGTTTAGCAAGTCCTCCAAGGTTGCAGAGAGTCAACGGCTGGTCAGGAACCAGCTGGTAGAACCCAAACCTCTCCCCGCCCTGAGTCAATGATGGGTTCACCTACTCCGGTGAGCACGCGCAGGGCTAGGACGGCTGTTCTCCCAAAGCCAGCTTGTCGTATCACATTCCCCCCTGAGAAAAACAGAAAGTACATATTTTGGACAACCTCTGATGAAGACACACTCCTCCCTGTAAGCTCACTGTGACAACAGCAAAAGAGCAAAAGTAGGGGGGGAAAAACCCTCCCCCAAACCAGTGTTAGATATTAAGGCTGGTACACTTAATCCTGGGATGATTTAAAGCATATACACATGGACGTATGATGCTTTCCAAAAAAACTTTGGAAAAATTCTTGGCGAAGGGTGCTTCCCTTGTCTCTTATTTGTGCCAGTCCAAGAGAATGAGACGGACAATAATAGCTGCCTTCCTGCAAAGCAGTACTGCTGGGAGTGCTGGAAACAGCAAGTGACCAGAGGTTAATTTTTTATTAATTAGAGCACAAAGCATCCTGGCTTGTCCCTCATTAGGACATCTCCAGGCAGCTTGGCTTGGCTGAGTGGAGAGCCGAGGGAGGTGGCAGGCACCCTGCGACAAGGCTGTCGTGGAGAAAGCTGATCGCTCCCGCTCCAGGAAAGCTTCTTCAGCCAGGACACAGCAAGTTTGACCACCAGCGGTTTCCCAGGCTGGATAAAGGCGATCCCAGTGCATTGCTGGCTTTGGTTGTCTGACAAGGCTCCTGAAATCTGAGCCTGCAGCAACAAAACCCATGCATTTTAGCCAGGCTGTTTTTTTTAGTCAGGGAGGGAGACAGTGCCAGGGAAGGCAGACAGGGAAAAACATCAGAAAAGCAAGGAAAGGGAGAAGAAAAGAGAGTGAGAGTGGATATTACAGATTCATATATTTAAATATATCCCTACTATGTCTGATACACCAGAGCACAGGGTCTCAATTTGAAGATTAAAAATAGCTTAGGCTGTGGAAATGAACCTTGTGGGGCAGGCATGTCTTCAAATACATAGCACCAAACTGCCTTTTTTTTTTTTCTTCTTGCAAAACAGACTCCCAGCATTGAAAACTTAACCCCTCTACATCATCCCCAAAACCTGGGAAGTCAGCTGAACATCTCCAGACATGACTGAGAAGAGAAAGAACACAGACAGACTGCAAAAACATCGCCTACGAGCTACATATCCTTTCCCTATGATACGCTGCAGACAAGGAAGACTGCTTTGCCCAGGACAAGCTGTGGGAAGCTGTGTGTCCATCCACTCATGTGTCGGAGTTTCCTCTTTTTTCATTTCTTCTTCTCATTTTTCATTTCTTGTTCTCCTGGGAAGACAGCTCAGACAGTGTCTGGCCTTACCCGGAGATAAACCTCCTTGTTCTTGTCAAAAGCTGTGCCGGATGAATGGCAGTGCAGGCAGCGCGGTATTTTAACTCTTCCTCTTAAAAACGGATTAAAGAATGGCACCAGAGCATTAGCACTGGCACAGGTTATGCACAGCTCACCGACAATATCCATGGCTTTCCAAATCACCTGGTATTTCATTTAAATGTCAGCCGAAACATTCTTATTTGCAATCCCTAACAGGAGAATATCAAATGATACATGCAACATGGTAACACATCACATCAAATTAAGGGAAGTTTAAAAATTTAAATCAATCACCAATTATAAATGGACTCCTTGGGAAGCTCAGTGTTGCTGCCTACTGCTGTTTCTGCCAGGCACAGACGGCTTCGTTCCTCAGCCGTCCTTTTTAAATACCGTGTTTTGGATTCAGCTGCACTGCATCTGCCTGAAGATCAAAACATACTTTTCAAAAAATTACAAAATCCTGAATTAAGTAAATAAATGCATAAGCTGAGGTTGAAGTGTCTAGGAAATACACCCCAGAGTGAAGTTAACAAGCAGTAGAATTAGAAATAAACCTGATCTCTGGGTTCAGATTTCTTTTAAATTGAAAGCATTTTCAAAGTTGTGAAAAAGCTGAGCCATTGGGATGCAAAACCAAGTACCTCTTTCTTTAAGTGACTTTAAAAGGTAACTTTATACATCACAGCCCATCACTGTTCAAGTATTTTCAGAAAATTTGCTGGAAACTCATTAGTATGCTTTTTATATGCTATACTGTAGCCCAGTACGGAGGCAATAGCCATAGGTACCACATTTGCATTTTTATGCAGACATTTACATGAATAAATGAAGTGTTTTGTGTGTCTGGATTCCCATTTAGACACAAATCCCTCTTTCTGAGATCACATTTTCAGGAGCATGCCGAAAACGGAGCCCTTAAACAATGTCTTGCTGCAGCAGCCTTCCCCCAATGTGGCCGTGAGCTTGCAATTTTAAACTCATTTTCCCTCTGTATGTCCGGAGCTGCGCAGACCCTTTGCGTATTTTAAACCCCTCCGAGTGTGCCTGTTTACCCATGGCAACACTACAGCTTACAGCAAATCCACTCCCTTGCAAATGATCCTCTTGGCACCGCGTTCAGGAATTTGCTGTCATTTCCAGAGAAGGTACAGCGAGAGAAGGGACAGAGAAGGTTCAGCGCAGGTGCATCCTGCGCCTTTTTAGCTCATTGGAAATCCAAACGACTTAAAAAAATGGAAATGGGGGAAAAAAAATGGGCCATGGGGAAAAAAAGTGATTAACCAAAATATTCAGACTCCCTTCCTGCAGGAAGGTTCATTTCAGCCACAGCTTCTCCCAAATAGATGGTGATGCGGAATTGCCAGGGACTTCATGCCCTAATCAGTCTCTGGGGAAGCCTGCTCCAGCAGTGACAGACGTGGGCTCTGGTCCTGGGTCTGCTCTGAATCTCCTGTGGGACCGGACAAGTTATTTAAAACTTGTAGTGCTTCAGCGTTTCATTAATTCATCAGTGGGTCAAATCACAGCTTAACACCAGTTCCAATTTCTAAAAGGAATGTATTCGGTTCAGAAGTCAGTTGTACACCTTCTACTCGCTATGAGACAAAAGGAAAAAGAAATCCCCCATGCCATTATTAAACAAAAAAAAAAAATCCAAACTGTCCCTTGCTGCAGTACTGCCTTTCGCTGAATTCTGTGAAACGCTATGACGAGCTATTTGTTTCCATCCCCAAAGAATTCCCCTTAAAAACTCTGCAGCTCAGTTGCAAAGTCTTTCTTTCAAGCCCTCAGAAAGCTGAATTTGCTGAAGGACGCCGCAACCTTTGCTCCCCCGAGCCCTGCAGTGCACACACAGCCGGGAAGCGTGGCCGGGGGAGCACAGGGCTGGAGCCCATGAAAGCCAAGCATGGCTTGGAAAAAACCCCCGAACTCCACAACTCCCTTAGCGCACATGTGTTTTTCTCTTCAAGCCAAATCTCCTGCTTGCCGTCTCTGAGGCTAAAGCTAAAAAAACCTATAAAGTGTCTAAGTTATTCCATTTTTTTAAAAGGCTCAGACATTAAACTATTTGGTGAACAACTGTTTTTAGGCGTGAGAACAGCAGATGAATCATTATTTTTATCCAGTTCTGTATTTAAGGCAAAAATCCCCTACCGGAAAAGATGACTAGAGTGAGGCTGGCTTTGCAGATACAGCAGCGGAGTGTAATACTACTACTCTCCCGTGAAAAGACACCATACAATACTTAGACCCATACCCCGAAGTCCCTCTCTGTAATAGCTCCTCACCTGAAGACGGTGCTCAAGGTGTGCTGAACCACTCTGAATCTAGGATTGAACGCCGTGCTGCCCAGCTATCAAGTAAAAACCTGCTGGAGCGTCTGCCAGCCCCACCAACCCTCCTTTCTCCTTGCAGCCACCACCACAGAGCAACCACCAAAAGGTCCTGCTCTACCGCTGGAGCTTTCCCCCCCATAAAATAAGCCAAGGGTGAAGTTTCCAAAACTGTTCCATGTCTAAGGCCTTGTTTTTTCCCCAAGGAGACTCGTAGGGTGCTTCGCCTCCAGCCTGGCCTGCCTGCAGGTCATCAGTAGCTTTTTCTTTTTTTCTTCCTCCCGCTGTGCTCTGAGCTGGACAGAGGCTAATTGAAAAAACAGCCCAAATATTGCTTGCACTGTACAACTCTGTCATCAAAATGTCACACCCCCTCTGCCAGGTACTGCAGAGCATACCTTTCAGCTCAGTCTCAGACGGCGCGACGAAGGACACGCTGCCGATGGTCCTCACCAGGCTCCAGCGCTGCGGCGGCAGCCACACACAGGAGCACGTCTCCGCAGCGATGAAGGGAGAGTTTTCAACATTGTTAGTTCAATCATATTAAGCTTAACAAAAATGAAACCCACGCCCTTTGTCCGTCAAGACAAAGGTGTCAGACCAGCCAAGGCAGCTCTCAGCTCTTTTAGCATTATTCTTGTTAATGTGTGTGTACAGTAAGTCTGGACTCCTTTCTTTACAGCCTCGGTGTCCACATACGGTACCCGAACCACCTCTCTTTCTCCTGTCTGTAAAATGGGCGGAGGACCCTGCCTGCACCTTACTGGGCCACGACGCATTTGCAACACGCGATGAATTTCTGGAGGAACGCAGCATGAACTTCACTGCTCAGTAACTGAAAGCCGAACGGCTCGAAAGCTGCTTTCCTACTTGGCTCTTCTGTGGAGTGGAAATTTCTACGACAAAGGTAAAATCATCAGCCGCACCAGGAGCTGCTGTATGGTGGAGACTCGCGCTCTGGCTTTCTGAGTCTGTAATTCCAGTGAGCCTTGCGCGGGGTGCCAGCACAAAACCGGTGTGGCAGGGAGCGAGACACAGAAATGCACAGGGGAGACTGCGACCCTGCAGCCACCGCCTTCCAGCCCGCTTCATGCCTGGTCTATCCAAAGAGGCTGAGACTCTCCTTTCCCTACAGAGTACCTGGAAGCAGCATCAGAGCTGCGTGCACACCTGCCTGGGGCAGCAGGGACATGGACTTCCCGGCCAAAGGAGTCCACCTGAGCAGGTCTTGTTTTACCCCAAAGAATGGATGGAGTGCTTCACCTGGCTAAAGACTACGGTCGGTAACAGGTACTTTGCTAACAGAAAAAATACTGATGCTATTGAATGTGCCAGCAGTGTGTTGATGTGCTGGAAAACAACTATGGCTGCCAAAATTCTCTGACGGAGGAGGATGGGGTTTGTAGGTCCAGTAACGCCAAGCGCTTCTAAGCCCTTGCTTAAAACCTCCTCTCACCCAGTAAAAAAAGAAAAAGTGCCTTCAGATATTTGGCGTTAGCCACCAGGAGGCAGGCAAATCTAAACAAGTTCACGTAGATGCAAAATTAAACCTGACAGCCATACCGCTCCTCAGCGAGCAAACAATACGACCAGAGGGAAGCAGCGAAACAGTCCCCCCGTTTGTAAGACCAGGCTTAACCCTAAGCACAAATCCTTCCCAAAGGACGGCATTGAGAACCAATGGGAACTGCTGACACGGCCTGTCGCCGCAGGGTCATCGTGTGCTTTGCCCGGCGCCTCTGCTCCTCAGGCGGTTTGTGGCCAGTGGCCACTGGATCCTGCACGAACTTGCCAAGCAAAGCCCCAGTGACGGAGGACACACCAGCTCCGCTGCCCCAGCCCAGCCTGGAAAGCAGGGGAGGAAGAAGCCAGCCTGCTCCTCATCCTCTCGGACCTCCTGCAGAAGCGGGTTACTGCTAAGGGCTGACCTGCAAGCACAAATACCCAAAAATTCCTTTAAAATGTCTATATAGAATTAGGAAAACGCCATGAACTATGGCACGTAAATCACAGGTATCTCTGTAGACTGCGAGAAGGGATTTCAAGGTAGCTGAATTATCTTGACACCAAGGAGTTATTTATACATAAATTACAGTAACTTCACCCATGCTAATGAGGCTGTCATCCCCCTGTGATTTACCGTGATCTTGTAATGGAAAAACGTCATTTCCCTGACTCCGGAGTGGCAATGGGAGCGGCAATTCCCAGGCTGCTGCGCTTCCCGGGCCGGCGGTGGTGGCGAGCCCCGGGTGCGTCCGCAGGCCAGGGGGTCCGGCCGGCCGCCCCAGCGCGGGGAGGCCACCCCAC
>Ga0065711_1034729_pt1 | contig 23327 bp, 9 predicted proteins | sample Hoacrofraction12_FD_59098 | JGI IMG/M metagenome (GOLD analysis project Ga0065711, IMG submission 59098) | Hoatzin crop microbial communities from Cojedes, Venezuela - Epithelial fraction 12 v2 (version 2) | ecosystem: Host-associated > Birds > Digestive system > Esophagus > Crop | place...
AAAAAAAAAAAAAAAAAAAAAAAAAAAAATCAAACCACATATGGTACACAATTACAAAAATAAAGTGCAGAAAGAAAATATAGTCTAGTCGGGCTGAAAAAATCCATAAAACTGTATTTCTTTTTTTGAGAAACCCACAACTAATCATTAATCTATGTAAGGGATCAATTACAGAGGTGACAATGTTTAATTTGTTTGTAACAGTCCTTCTTTAGCTGGAAAATCAAGACAAAACAAAAAAAAGGAAACAACACAGAATGGTAAGTTAATATTAACAAACATACTCTGTAGCTGAAAAGGAAGGAAAACTGACGTCTGATTTAGTGATGCGAAGTTAGATGGCAGATGAGTGGAACAAAGGACAAGCAGAGCAGCAAACTTATTGCGTATGAACATTTCTGCTTTATTTACCCTTGCAGAGCTTCCCAAACTGTCTTCATCAGATTCATGTCTTCGGTTGTTGTTTGAATGGCCCTACGTTAATGTAAAGAGTTGTATCATTTAATTTGCAGTAACTGATGTGTGCCAGTTATCTCTCTACACTATTCCTACCCAGCAAAATTAATAGTGACAATGACCAAAATAGTTTCCACTAGATCCTTTTCTCTCAGTGATATCGTAACATAAAAAGAAACATACTAAAATGGTAAAGAATATGGCACACCCAGGCTTTAATCCTGTAAACTGGATATCCCATGACAAATATCTTGCAGCTTCAAAGGTGACAAAAGGAGTGGTATCTTTGGAACCAGTATTCTCTTTCCTATCTTCTAATTAAATATCTAATTAAGATCTTCAGGTGAAAAAGCATTTATTTAGAAGTTCGTATTTTAAAGGAGTGACCAACCAATCCACAGGAATTCTACAGCTGCATACTATTAAATCACAACAACAGTAAGTTCTGTGATATTTCAAACCACATGAAGTCATAGAAAGTAGAGAAGGTAAAAGAGTCTGAAAGTAGATCATATTCATGGGTTCCATACAACAAGAAGTTGGCTATATTTCTCAAATGCAGTATGGAATACTTTAAAAAAAGCCTACAACAATACGCAATCAAATATAATGTTTGAAATTAAGCTCCTCGCTACAAATAGTCTTTTTCCTATAAAAGCGTCATTAACATTCCCAAGATGAGTAAGTAATTTTACAACACGTGGGAATTTCTTTCCAGCTGTTTCCTCTGTTTACAAAGTTTTGATCAAGGGGGATAAAAAAATAAGATTCTTTTGTGGAAACAGTTCAGATATGAACAGGCCCAACTCTGCTAAACCCAGAGTCAGGTTCTTACCCTGTCTCTATGATCCAGATCTTCCAGCTCACTTCTCTTTTCACTGGGATATCCACTGTCGCCACCATTTTCAAAATCCTACAGAAGACAAGAACAAAACATCACAGCATCAGCACTACCCTTTGTAAGGATTTCAGCTTGACATTTCCCACAGAGAAAACCTTCTGCTGGTTCAATGAGATACACTGGATGGATACAGCGGATGAAAACGATTGTATGTTGTGCTACCTCTGACAGACAGAACAGGACCTAATGACCCAGAAGATATCATCCGAGTTTGTGTTCTCTCTTAGATTAAATACATAAAAAAACCCCAAGGACTTCCATACTTTATCAAACCAAGAGTCCACTTAATATAGTTTTCAGTCTTCAGTGGTAGCCAGTTAAAACAGTAGCCGACTGCCCCTGGTACTAAGGCCCTAGTGTTGGAAAATTCCCATTGCAAACTTCCTGCAGTCTCCTCAGGTCAAGTTCTCTAACATCCCACAGTACCAGTATTTGCAGAGACCTAATCAACAGGGATTTTGTTTAGCTTTCATACCACAGCAGCTGGCACAAGTGCCAAAGACACCACTCCAGGCAGGGGAACAGACACACACTTTAATTATCTGTTAAAATACACCAGATGCAAATAAATTTCTGGAGGGGGAAAAAAGTAATGATTATTCTTTTAAAATAAAATATTCTTCCTTCATGGGAAACAGCAAACACATGCAGGTAATGTGACCTGCAGCAATAAAAGCAGGCAGTGCACCTTCCTGTGCTTTTAGTGAACAAGGCCTTCAGGCAGTCCTTTCAAGACATTAGGGAACTGCAATCTCATCTTCTGTTGGAAAAACACTCACCCTTTGGTTATCAAGCTGATCATAGTCTTTGTGAACCAAGTTATCTACTTCATTGAACACAGGCCAATCTAGGAAGAAAAATATTTGCTTCTTATTGTAAGGATAACGTACTTGAGGAGAAAGCTCTAGATACCATAATTTTACCCCATATTTTTACAGAAGCATCCGTGCATTAACTATCTACATAGGAATACTTATAGTTTTATTTCTGCTCTAAAAGGAATGCTAGAGACAAGTATTCTTGACTAAATACAACACCCTGTTGTGTTTAAAACGAACAAAATAAAACAAGCCACTGCCAAACGTTCAGGAACCCCCCAAGGAAGTTGCGTGTGAGGCTCACTCACTAAGCACGTCCACCTTCTGGCTGTGAGGGGTTGCTGAGGAAGGAGAGCAGGGTAGAGAGTCAAATGCTACATCACTCATGCTTTCATCTCCAGAGTTTTCAGACAGACGGGAGAGCAAAGGCGGCCGACTACCAGACACTGTTCTCACCCGGCTGCTGCCACATTTTTCCTCTGTGCCACGAAGAATTGTCTGAGCAGATTCCTTGGCAAATTAACCAGAAAGTCCCATCAATAATGCTTCTCTGTATTTTAAGCATGCTACATAAGCCAACATGAATGTTTATTAGGAGACCTCTACAAAAGGGAGTGTATAAATACGCACATGTATACATAACTATTTGTTTTGAAAAGTTCTACACCCCAACAAAATATCAAGGCCTGCCACTGTTACAGTTAGAAAGAGTTTTCTTTAGGACTGAATTTCACTTAAAGCATTTCATCAAGTCCCATTCCCACTAAAATCAGTTGAAACTAAGATCAGTTAAAGACGAGCAGTTCTATTCTCTTTTTCTCCCCAAATTAGGTTTGAGAGATACAAAGCTCACTAATGATTTCAGCATTCAAAGATACATTTGGTCCTAAATATACATGTGTTACAAGGTTCACCATTAATGAAAGCTACAGCATTAATTCAGAGACAAGTATGGATAAGTCAGCTTTAAACTGCTGTATTTTAAACTGCAATGTTAGTGACTAAGGTGGTTTTATTTGCCATGTAAATAGCATATTTCAGTTTTATTTACAGGGCTTTTAAAGTTAGAATAAACCAGCTATACTGCTTAGTTACACTTTTTCATCAAGCACTTACAAGCAATTTTTTATTACAATCCAAGGCGTCTTTCTCTTTGGATGAAAGATCAAATGGTGCAAGCCCCATGCTTTTGCAAATCTTGTTGCAGAAATGAGAATGAAAGAACAAGGCCATACCTCGAACACCTATAGGATTTAAAAAAAAACAACAAAGAAAGCATTTACTCGAAATTTATATGATGGTTTACTTATTAAAATCTAGAAGTCCCAAAGCATTTACTAAAAAGTCAAAAAGAGAAAGAAAGAGATAAAGTGGCTTATGGCACACACAGCTCAACCCACTTCCATTTATTTCAGCACTTGTAAGGGCTTTTCACTCTCTCTGCAAAATCTCCAAATGCTATGTAGGCACAGGATATAATACAGTAATTTGGTTGCATCATTGAGAAACATGCCTAAAGTTGATCCTGTTTACAAAACTAGCTGTGTCCTGCAAAGAACTTCATGTATGGACACTTGGAGCTTTAAAAATATGCACGGCTTATCCCTCCACATTCAGCTGTATCCATTCCTGCAATGCAGCAAGGAAATTAAAGACCATAATTATTGCTCTCACATTGTAGGAAGCTACTTAATTTCATTACTGTTTGGTTTAAGAGTAGTCCAGGAGACATGAGCCAAGATCAGCTCTCATTTAAAACCTGTCCTTGCGTGACAGCTGCCCTGCTCCAGGACTCCTTACAACAGAACTTCCCCAGCTGTTTGCAAGACCCTCAGAAATGTGCCTGCCCACTCAGCCATGTAGCAGCTACTCAGCAGATAGGTGGGAAGAGAAAATAAGCATCCTTTAGCATGTGAAACAGGATCATTGATTTTACCTAGGTTGCCATCTCCAAAGTCTGTACCGTTCTCTGTATGGATCTGAGGATCCGTGTAAAGATCTCCAACTCCCTGGATATCAACAATAATGAGTTGGTGTCCTGAGCGCTCAAAGGTGAAGTGACTAAAGGCCTGGGGGAAGAACCACAGAAGATGTCAGAAAACTCTCCCTCGATCTACTGAAAACAGCAATACATGTTCACCTCTTGCAAAAGGGCAAAGAAGTCTGATAACCCTACTGGTGAAACAGAACTGGTATAAACATCATGATGAAAGCAATGAGAGACTAAAAGCATGTAGCAGATTGCTTCTCCAACCTGCCCCGCACAGAGATGGCCTAAAAGAGATAAGAGTGAAAAGCAGCAGTGGGAACTTGCAGGGGAGAGGAGATTGCTTTATTCCTTCTTCCTGTGCTGGAGATTCTTTTATCTGCTACAGTCTTCACCTAAGAAGTGGGAAGCTGCCTGGCAGAGGGAAGAACAGTGGGCTCTGAAGCCAGCGCAGAGTAACTTCTGCATAAACATCCTGGCTGTGCCTGTGCATCTCCCAGCTCTGCAACCTGGGACACTGCTTCCTTCTGTCAACAGGCAAAGTGCTGCCACACGTTTTTTTTTTGGGGGGTGGGGGGCGGGAAGCAAGCATCCCCACAAATTCTCCTTCCCCTATACTATGCCCTCTGGGAGGCCCCCCTGAGCAGCTGATCTGGCTCTACATTCATCTATCGGATAATGAAATGTACATTTGTACTCTCTAAATGCAGCATTTCAAGAATCGGGTATAAAAAGCCCTTCACTTCAGCATAAAGCTGAGACATTAGGAATCGTCTGGGATGGCCTCCAAAAAAGCACCGCCAGGCCTGGAGGAGCTGACTGGTGGTGACAGACAAACATTTTAATTGCAGTAAATCTCACGGAACATTATGTCCCAAACCTGTGAAAGCACAGGACTGATTCAGTGTACAAAAGATAGCCCAGAACATAAACCTTCTGCTTACATTAAGCATCATGACAAATACCTTAAAAATAGGGGAAAAAACTGCTAAGAATGAAACCCTCAAGCCCCAGCAAAACACTCCTTTGCTACACCAACCACTTGGTATTTTTCACCAGTATTTTAAAGTTCTTTTACGAGATCCAAGAATCACTTGAAATCTGCACTTGTATTTCCATACACAATCTCAGATGTGCCTATTCAGAGACTGTAACTGAAAAAAACCAGATTCTTATATGCAAATAGACTAGGTGTTTAGTTACAGGAGTTGGGTATCTGCCACCTCCTTTTGCATATTAAAGGAGGCACCAGAAGACTATTTAGTACATAGTATGAGAGGTCTCTCTACCCCCTTCAATTTGAAGAGTTTGAAATATGTTGATGCCTGCAATTATAATTAGAGTCAAAGTGCCTACAGTTTCCGAAGAGTATTAACCCTGCTCAACTCAACTAAAATCAACAGACACCGGAATGCAATAAAGAAGCACTCGGCATTTGAAAGCGCAGGCCTTAAATAAGAGGCTGACATACTGCAAAAAGAGAAATAAATTTGGCATTGTATTGGAAAGCCTGCAGTTTCCTTTCTTGGCAGTAATGTAAGATCTCTGGATAGAGCCAAGAAATTCCAATGCAGCAGACTCATGGAAAGCATTAAAAAAAGCCTTACTTGTGGAGTAAGACGAATATTGTCGTCTCGCACAAATCCAGAATTTGAGTTGTATTTGATGTATTTGCCCTCAATGTAATGTTCCAGATGAAAAAGAGGCTTTCCAGGTCTGTTCTTCATTTCAATGATACAGGTCTGTACGATATCCACCTGGGGAGAGAAAGAAAATAAACAATGACTAACAGAATACTGTCTTCAGATCAAAGTGGGTGTGAATCCTCCAGCTGTGAAAACTCTCCCGGTGACAGAAGCTAACAAATGCAAAGACCTATCTGTTTAACCAGGGGGTGGGGGAAGAGTCACATGCTCCTAAGGTTATTGGAGGAATTCCATAAATTAAAATCTGTCATTTCAACACAGCTCACTTCTGCAACAAACCCCTCTGAACAATTCCTATAAGTGCTGGCTTTCTGTTTTATTTTTGTAGGCACCTTAAAAGTAGACTGCAAAGAGTCTATACCCAGAGAACAAAACGTACAGTAACTACAGCACAGCTTGCAGAAATGCCTTTTCAGAGAAGGACTGAAGACATCTACCATCCAGATACTTCTGTATCCTGCCTCACCTCCTCCCTCTGTCCCAGAATTTCCTAAAGGAGAAACCATCACAACTCTCTCTTTGCTTACATCTTTTCCCCTACACGGCATTTAAAGCTTCTACATTTCTAGATTCCAGTCTGTGCACTTCACTGTATAACTCACATTACTGTTGTTAGACAGGTAGTCATTAACTAACCCTCACAGGGGAGGCAATGCACCCAGTCCACGTATTCAAAAGCACTCTTTTTGGCTATTAAATTGTTAAGGTTCCCAAAGAGAGGCATACTTCTTGACCCAAGCATCTTGTCACACATCACACACAGTCTGCGGTACAGCCAAGAGCAGGAACCAAGATACCACAGAGCATACACAGCCCCCTTCCTACAAGCTGCCGCTTCCACTCGCCTGAAGTCATTGGTACACCAGGTGTTCAGTACCAACCACAGATTGAAGGCTTCATTGATACGTACCATGGACATACTCAAACAGGAGTTACTGGCAGGGAGTGAATGACGACTGCCGTTCTTCATCCCTGCACTTTAGTTTCTTGTCTTTCAACACGCTGATTGCTGCTGGAGGTGTTTTTCTCCAGGACGCAATGGCCAGCTTTGATCAGCAGCTATATGCCTTACCAGCATGGAAAAGTGCAAAGCTATGTTGGCTGTACCAAAAGTTTAGCATGGACCCCAGAACCAAAAATACAGCCAGCAAAGCAGTGGAACCACCTCCTCCTGAATCCTGTGCGTTTATGCACATCCCTAGCGCAGAGGATGGCAACTTCTCCTGACACCCTGAGTCTAGTCTGATATTCAATCCACCCGGGAATTTCACACATTAATGCTCTGCACGTAACACAATGTGCTATTATTGTCACTGAGACATCTAAAGGAAACAAAGCCACAGTGTCTTCATTTTTTTGAAAATTCTTGACCGCTTCTCAGAAATTTGTATTTGAATAGCTTCATAAAGTTATTCAGGTTTCCAGTTCTTCTTAAAACAAACAATCTATCAGTGCTAGTTAGGTGTTTAGATAGATTCACAAGATTTAAGCACCTATATTCCTGGAGCACTAACAGTTAAGTGCTTGCTCACACTGCTGCTGGCAATAAATTCTGTGACATCTCTGGTTATCTCAAAAGCAGCTGGGCAAATATCAGAAAGAGCAATACAAACACCGGTTTATTTTGGTCTTCAGTCAACAGCTGAGAAGAGTTAGGACATTCACAAACACAGCCCCTAATCCTGGAAATATAAAGCAATTTCTACATTTACTTCACTAAAAATCAGCTACCATTTAATGGAAAACAAAGCAGGGCAAAAGAATCTATCTAAGCATTCAAATTAAATGAAATGTGAACAAGTAATTCTCTCTAAATTCATCTGAAAACTAATCTAATAGGAGAGCAAGACTGCATTTTTGCTTTGAATGTACCTGTTTTGGTGGCTTGTGCCGGTTGTACTCTTCTCCCCAGAGCTTTGCTTCCATCTGAAGTCGGACATCCTCAAAATACACATCCCTGCCCACACTCTCTATGTATCGCTTGGCAACATAGTTATAGGCACCCTTCCAGTTCTGTGTGTGTAAGAAGTTGGACAGCTTTTTCCTGAAAGACACATTAATAACTGATGAAAGGAAAACCAAGAATTTTAATTCAATCTTCCCTATTTCTTTGCCTGCACGGACAGAGCCAGGCCCTGAGATCAGCATTACCCTCAGTCATTTACCAGATACTCTAGTTGAAAAGCGAAGCACAGGTAGGAGGCAAGGGAAAAAGCAACATCCCATATGAGTGGCTGGGACGTGCCAAAGTGCGTGTTTGCTTTGACTGCAGGTACTTCTACTCCGAATTTTCCCCCTTTCTCATTTCCCTTCCCACTCTCCTCAGACCCAGAGTATGAAGGGTTGGTGCCACCTCAATGCCGTGTTCTAATGTCAACAATTATTTTCTGCAGATATTAACAAGGAGTGGCCTTTCAAACATACGAACTGAGAGGCGAAAATCCTCTCCCATGATAAAAGCAAACTGCTGCCTTCTCAACACACACAGGTGACTACTTAGTAACTCCCAAGATATCACAAAGAAAACTGCACATGATGGTTCTTATGATGCAGCTTTTAAATTTTGCTGATGTGCAAATCTTTAGTCCACATCTCTCTCAAGAGTGGGGGAAAAAGGAAAAAAAAGAAAAAAAGCACTTTAGGACTTTGACAACAGAGAATCTGCTGGTTGTCAACAAATGGATTAAGCAGGTACCCAGCGGTTGCAGAAGATGCCCACATTCAAGTTAAATGGGGAAAAAAAACCCATTGTTATCAAGAATTTCAAAGCAGACACTGTCTTCTTTCCTAGAGCAATGCCCTCCCTTTATATGGGACACAAGGGGGAAAGCACTTGTCCTCCTCCACCCCCCAAGAACTTAATACAACAGAGAAGATGGCAAAAAGGTGCAAAACCCCTCTACTGTGGCAGCAGTGGTATCACTGGAGACCCCAGCAATGCTAAGCCAGCATGAAGGAGGAGGAGGAAGAGTACAAAGAGGAGCATCTAGAGTAAGGCACGGCTGGCTACCGAGCAGTTCTCATATGCTGCTCAGTAACAAATAACGGTTCTCTGAGCCTTTCTTCATGTCACGGCAAATGGTACACTCTCAGAACCAAGTAGCAGCACTCAAAGTTGCAGCCCTCCCCCTCCTTCCTTTCCTCCCTCCCTCCTAAGACCTTGGTGCAGAGGTAGAAGTACAGGGACGCTCTAAAGGCAAAGCAACTCCAGTTTGTCTGGCCTCCTGCAGCAACAGGCAGACACTCGCTATAAGGGGCTCGGAAAGAAGGAACAAGCGAGTGAGATAAGAACTTTGGCCAGGATTTGAAACCTGCTCTCTGAAGAAACAAATTTCTGTGCATAAAACAAGTCAGGTCATGTGCTCTTCCAAAGCCAACACTCTCTGATGTTCACTGAACCAAGTGCAGCTCATGCTGCCACTGCAATGACTAAAGACTTGCAGAGTTGCAAAAATCTAGACGAGTGAGCTCCAGATGGGAAATACCAGTGCACTACTGAGAATTATGGAAAATCCAGGAGCAGGAAGCTGACATACGAGTTATGCTTTCTTTGTGCAAGAAGTTAAGGCAAAGCTAAGTTTCTGGTTATGGCACCAATCAAGCTATTCTGTAAAGGGGAATTTGGTCATTCAGAAACAAGAGCTAAAAACAATGTCAGCAGCAATGTCAGCAGGCTAAGATTTGTTACTTCCTAGGCTTCACTCACTGCTGTCTCTGTCTGGCTTTGCAACGGCCACCAGCGCGACCTGATACTGAAACAATGCCAAACTGCAGGACTGAGAGTTACTTCTACCCCCTTTTCCTCAAGTTCAAAACATCACGTTTTGTCATTCAGGAGTTTCTCTCTTTCCAGAAGTGAAACCAGACGTGAAATGCAATTTCTGTGGATTCTGCAGTTGGAAAGAGGGAGGAGCAGCCTTAAAACACGCACATGTACATTTTCCAGGAAACATTAATTTCCAGAGCCTGGAAAAGGTGGGGTTCTCTTCTAGCACATACTGATTTCTAGCTAGATGCTGATGCCTGCAACCATATTTGCTAACACTCTCTGTGGAAGCAAAAGTTCCTCCTCTGTCTTCTCCCACACTTTACCGTTCTGGAAAGAGTAACTGTTAGTATTCAAGCTCTGCCTTACTCAGAACAGGATTATTCTGGTACACGTGATCCAAAGCGAACTCTGGGAGGATAACCTTCTTTACCAAGGGAGGCTTTCCGAGTTGAGACTGCACCATCCAATTATTCTTTCCCCTTTTCTCTGCCTAACTATAGGCCTCAAGCTGGCCTTCAGGCTGCACACACCTACAGCCTCCTATCAAATTTAAAGCTATTTTAGCACATCAGGAACACAGAAACGAAGTCGCTGCTTCTGTACTTTTACCAGTATTTTGCCTCCAAGGGATGGTGGAAATAGCATAAATTTATGAATTGTTAATGGATAGGCCGATTATGGTTGCTGGAACTGGACATAATTGCACATTATCTATCCCACTGCGGTTCCAGTACAGGCAATGACTTTCCAAAGCTAGCTCACTAGATGCCTGCATCATGCTTGCTTGTGCTTCTCTTAAGAGAATGTTCTGCCTTCTGAACCCCACTCCCTGTGCTGTGGCTGGAGTCACACAAACAGTATTAAACCCCTCAGCTATGCCTTTCAGAAAGGCACAGCAGGGAACTCATGGGGAGCTGCACTTTACACAATTTCCACCACACCTAAGCAAATCTCCATTCACTACAGAAGAAAATACTGCATGGAGGCCAACAAGGATACAGCCAGCACATACTTACGTTCTGAAACACTCTCGCATGGCTCCACGGCCAAAAGGCTACAGAAAAGAAAAAGAAAAAACAAAAACTCAGCACTGCCATTTCCACAAAATTAATTTCTAACCAGTAAGAAACACAACTGTATCCTCTCCCCTTATATCCTGCAGAAAGCAGTTATCAAACAGGCTCTATACAATATCTGCCTCCTCAAACAAAAGTGAAAACCCATTGGCAGTGTAAGTAGGAATCTGGGGAAAAGACATTGGGAATAAGCCCCCCCTCAGTATCCCATGGAGCATACATGATATGTCTTTTAAAGAAGCTATTTAAATTCTTTCTCCACTTTAGAGTCGGCTCTGCTGTGACCGCCTGGAGCAGGTGCCTTCACAGACCTCATGTTCTCTGCATTTAGGCTTCCATACAGGATGTGCCAAACAGAGCATCACCTCCCCAGACACCAGATACTACATCAATAGCACAGAGCAATGCGGCTCCAACACACCACCAACCCTATGATTTAGGTGGGAAGGGACAGCAGCTTCTACCCTCACATACTGAAAATTCAGTCCGTTTTCATCCTAGGAGCAGAAATTATTTGGAAGCATGCAAAACAGTAGGACTACTGCCAGGCAGAGAGATGAGGCCAGCTGGGAAATGGGAGGGCTGAAAAGGGAGGGAGATCATAGGGAAAGGAACAAATGTCTCATATTGCTCATGGGGAAGGGCTGACTATGTTCTACGCTGCTCTGGGGAGAAAAGACTGTTGGCACACCACAACACAATGGACGAGCCGAGGAAAAAGACAGGTAGGAGAAAAGAATGACATTAGAGACTTCAAAACTCCTATACGACGAAAACATCTTGCTGCCACCATTCAGTAACAGGAAGGAAATGACAAATTTGGCTGCTAATGAACATGACAGACAGTGAGATCTTACTTGTGAAGCCATCTTGATGAGGACTTCGTCTTCAACCCAGTCCCCAGTAACAGCATTGTACCTGCAAAAATCAGGAGATGTGCCTCTTAGAAAAATGCAGAGGGAACCCAAATCCCCCCATCCCCAGCGCCTATCCTTCCTTATCTCTAGTTGACTGCTAAAAGATGTTGCTGCCACTCCAACACAAGAACACCACGCTCCTGCCCTTCTTTACTTCAGGTAGGAAAGAAGAAATGCGTATAGTTTTTTGAAGAGACACCGAATCCTACTGACAATGAACAGATTCTGCTACAGAAGCTAAACTTTTGGAACACTACAAATTAGGCTTTATCTGCTTTGACATTAAATCTCCTCTGTGATGCCTAGGCAGTACACTGGGGGTAGAAAGAGCCTCACCAAGCCCTACACACTGGGCAGGTTGTCTACAGCCCTGAGCTTGCATAAACCTGGTTCTAGCTGGGGATCTGCTGCAGGGCTGTGTAGGATGTGAGCAGAACGCAGCACCAGCTGTGGCTGGGAAAAGCAGAAGGGCCAAGAACTGCCCAACACTGCACTGAGGGAGGAGCAAGTCTCTGCACAACCCTATGATAATACAAAGAGTACGACTGTGGTTTCTCCCCACCCCCTTAACTCCAAACACAGTAAAAGCCAAACTGAGAACCACAGCAGCTGAGTCACCAACACATGATTGTTTCCAGCCTCATTCCCCCAACCTACACCAAGTACTTTATGCATGCAGACACCCCATATACCCCCTTATATATTCTGTATCACTCCGGTTTGCAGCAGGCAAAAGAGGTAGAGAAATAGGACTATCAGTGTCATCTCTTTTTAACAGGGTATGCGAGTAGCCCTAAACCAATAATGTCACTTATTTTAAAATATGCAAACTATTTCAAGACCGTGTGGCTGACCAGGGACAGATGCAGTCTATGGGAAAGAGGAGCACTGCGTGACAGTGTTACATGACTGGAAGGGAGGCCTCCCCAAACGCTGATGCTAAGTGGTAATTAACCGGCCTCCAACTCCTACCCCTTCCACCCAGAAACCTGTGTCAGTAGGGTAAACGTTTTGGCAAAGCCTGTGCTAAAGTACTGAGAACAGTCTGAGGGCCAAGCTCAGTTTCAGCACGTACACCATGCTGAGCTATTCTGGGCTTTATAAGCATCTACATTCCAGCCACATGCAGCAATACTGCATGGACAGGCTACAGTGAAACTGCTATTTTGGGAAAGGCACAGAGTGCTATGTTGCTTTTTTTTCCCAAACTATTTAAACTAAGTATGCTGCCTCTTTATTGGGAATAATTTCCTTATTAGATTATGTTTACAGTATTAATAAATCAACCAGAAAATACTTTTCAGCCTTTTTTCCTGTCTACATGGTGAAACAGATACTACTTGGGAGAGAAAGAAAGTGTGTGACATGGGTTTGCTGAAAGTTCTATTGTTTGATAACGTGCAGTATCTACGTATTACTGAGAGATTCAGTTAAGACACACTCACTTTGGATATTACCAAAAGTTCTTCAGCCATGTAATTACACATATTCCACAGTACACAAACACAGCCCTTGCATAAACCAGCACATTCTGTTTAACACCAGCATTAAAAGCAGAAGACTCACAGACCTGTAACGAGTGGCTTGTTCCGTCTCAATGTCCTCAAGATGAAATTCTGCCCACGGATCAGGCATGTGCTTAGCTTTCTGAATAGCATGTTTCCAGGCTTCCTGAAGAAGTTACAAACTAGCACGTTATTTATAAACAGTTGCAAATCACAACAACTGCATTTTCTAGAGCAGGTCAGGAACCCAATGCTATGAAGACAAATATACAGCCCCCCCAGGCACTACTCAGAGCAGGGACCAAGCAGTACAGAAGACCGCTCTGACATTTTATAGCTTCAAGTATAATGAAACACAGTTCAGAAATATAAAGCATCAGGTTTCAGTTCAATCTGCATCGCCGTAAAGCTACTGAGAACAGAATCTGGTCTAGTAGATACTGAATACGATTTGCAAAACCTATTGTAATTTGCAAATATCTCTAACATACGCCTCAAATAGTGGTAAATCACATCTAGATTATATTAATTCGCTTTTACTGTTTTGATTTTTAACTTTTTGTAACTAACAGCATATGCTGGCAGTGTAAGCATACCAAAAGTCCATCAGCGATAGAGCAATATGGACAAATGAAGAAAGTTCTGTAAACCCCAAGGGCCCCAAATTGTGTTCAGCATAAGAAAGAAGAAATTAGAATGTTGTAAAAATGGATTACTAGAACAATTCCAGACAAGTAGCTATTTCAATCTCCATCAAGTCAACAGTAAAAAGTCTAAGTAGTTTTCTGGAATATAAACAGTCTTTCTCTACCTGCCAATTTGGATACTTTTCTCTTAACATTGTGATCTCCCTCTTTTCACATTGTATTGTTCTAAGAGAACTGGAGACACGATCTTCTTATGTGCCAAAGGCCTTCTGCAAGGTGAGCAGGAGAAAAAGGCCACTCTGCACCCTCACCAGTAAAGAAATACTGAGTTCTGAGCCTTTGTTACTGCCTCTCTGACTGAATTTCAAGTATGCAGAAATAGTAACTTCTAAAATATTGGCTTTTTTTCCCTTTGGAATTAAAATCTCATTCAAAAGTTTTTTAAAAATACAGTAGAAATTGATGTCAGCAATGATATAAAGGAAGTTTTTGAAGCAGCTGAGCTTTTACATTGTTCATTTTATTTCAGCTGTAAATCTGTATACCTTACAAAAACTTAAATGTCCCCCTTTTCCAACAATAAAACCACGAAATGAACACAATACTACAATACACAAAAAAAGTTTAAAAGACATGCTAAGAAAGATTTCCTACATGTGTCATAACAAAATGAAGCTGCCTCAGATCGTGCAATGATACACATTTCATATGGAGATGGGAACTTCCATACTTGTATATATATGAAAGAAATAGGGAGATAGAAACAGGTAGAATTGCTTGGTCAATTATCTACGTCAAATCATTCTTGAGTAGGGTCCCTCTCCGAAGGTGATCTGTGTCCATGCTAGGTAATGATTTAAATAAGTTACTTGTGCTTGATCTTGTGAGATGTTTTGTACAAAAGCTGTATTCTAATCTTCAAATAAACAGAAGTTGGACTTCAAGGAAATGGTGCTAACAGTGCATTTTTTTCTCCTGCTATAGGCATATGGCTGCCACACACACTAAGTACGTCTTGCACCCATTCTATTCTTGTCCACAGCAGGAAATACTGTGAAGAAACAACTACATATATGTGCTTTAAAAGAACTGATATTTTCAGGGTAGAGAACAAAACATGGGTATTGTTTCATTTAACAGATCTTTTCTAGTTTTCACTTTAGGACTTTTATGGGCTGAGGCAAGCAGTTCTCCCAGACAGTAACATAATGAACAAAAAAAAGGCCATAAAGGGCAAAAAAACCAAAACAGAACAAATGTTAATGCATCTATTTGATATGGTCTTCACATTTTCTTTTTAACATACCCGACTATGGTCAACCACAGAGCTGTGCTTAGAACGATGCTGTGTGTCATTCTAAAGGATGCACGAGAAACATAAAAGTAGGAAAATACATGTGATAAGACAAATGATTGACAAAGAGTCTCTGTTCTCTTTGTTAATTTAAAAAAAAAATATATTTCCACTTAAAAGCCACTCTTCAATTTATATTCCTAATTTACGTTCATCCTTAGAACATCTGTGAACAAACCTATTGAGATAAGTTGGCAAGTTTTATAATTGGAAAACACGTGTTAAAAAGGTCTTGCCTATTAACTAGGTAATTAAACATTGCCAAGTCCCATCTAAAGGCAGTGTGTTAATAGTAACACTTCTATATGTCTCTGCATTTCACTATCAATGGCCTACGGTGCCATCAGCTTTGGGGTCTGAGAGGTGGTCTCTGATCAGACCAGGCCATGGTGGTTTAAGGTGTTATCAAGTCCTGGCTGTCTGCTTCGCCCTGTTGAAAGTCACCATTTCTGCAGCTTAAGCAGCAGATGGGGACTTGCTTGCTCCACATCTCAACCCAATGCATTTTATCTGTGATGGGAGCCAAAATGTTGAACTAGACATTGAGGAGCCCAAAGCAAGGGCACATAGATTCTGCAGAAGCAACATGATAGCTTAGGAGGGAGGAAGCAATTGCAATTTCTTAAGCCCTTATCAGTTTTATCTCAGGCCACATGACTCAGAACTTGCATTGCAAACCCAGAGACAAGTGCTTAGTACGTGCTAAAACATACACACAAATGAAAACTAAGCTCCCTATTAGGTCTTAATTTGCTCAGCATAGCACATGGCTAAAATCTGTTCCCTTGCCTATACTAAACTTTTACTCTTCACCTTCCTTAGGGATATGTGCCTTTTAATGTTTCTATTCACTAGCCTTGGTAAAAATCTTACTGCAGACAAGACAGTTTCACTGTTAACGTGTTAATATGTTAGCTGACTCAAATAAAAGCTCTGGTATCTCTGCAGGAACAAAGATTGCATTAGGCACAACCAAGACTTTAAATAAATAATGTTAATATTTGTAACAAGAAATGTATTCATAAACCACATTAAATCCTAGTCTAGACAAAATCTAAGATACATGCCAGTTTACCACAAATGGTGCATATTTGGAATATCTAACCTACAGAGTGAACGTCACTTGCATTCCTGAGGCTCCACGGCCTGTGGGTTTGTCTCCCTTTGCCTGGCTGGATCTGTGCAAAGGGAACCGCGTGGAACAGGAGACACTGCCAAGGAAGCACCAACTATGGCCCCTTTGACCTCTCTGCAATGCTGCAACCACTGGTCATTTTAAAAAGGTCAAATACTGCTTGAGTATGCTGTCAGGAACTACTGTCAGTGTGACACTTCATGCCCAAACACAAAAGTGTTCAAAGCCTCCCTAAGAAGGAACTATAATCGAAAAACTTATCATTACAATTTTATCATTTATAATTTTATTTGTCCAAATAAAAATGTTATGGATTGTTAACTCTGCTTGGCAAAATCCTTAATAAAATCTCTTCTGACAGCCCCCAATTTAGCTTACAAGTATCATCTTTTAAACCTCCCAATCAATGTACTATTTTTTTAATGGTTTGATCATAAAGGCAGTGAATTGTTTGCCTGGATTCTGCTGCCTTTGTACATGCAGATCTTCCTCTGAACTAAAAGGGACAGTAAGAAATTCAATGGCAGTGTCAGACTATTGGCTTAATGGAATTAACTGCAGGTCTGGAAAAAACAGATGTATTCTTTTTATTGAAAAGTGTTAGTTACAAGAGATGAAGCAGCTGAAGAATCACTCATGCCAGCTAAGTAAAACCAAAACTGTATTGAAAGCTGGAGCAAATACTTACCTTGAAGCTAAATGAGTTTCTAGGAGAAGAGCCTGAACTGTACTGTTCGGTTTTTGCTAAGTTGCTATAATAATTGTCAACTTTGATACTAGTAGACTTGTTAGAAACTGGATCATCAGTTATTGGACAGATAAAATAATTGTCTTCATCATCACTATCAGCATCAATATAATTTCCAGAGTTCGCTGTAGTTGACCTAGCATTATCAATCCCTTCCATACAAAAAATAAGGTCCTCGTCTGCCATGTTCGTGGGAGGGTGGTTTAACTCCTGCAATGATTAAAACAGCCACTATTCCAATGCACATGCAAACAGAGCGAAGAAGCTGGGTGGGAATGAAAAAAAGGGGTTGTTATTAAAAGAACAAATTATGCATGAAACTGATATTAGCACACTGGTAGAAAAAAATCATTTGCATAAGGCTCTACAAAAATGACCCCCCAGTACCTACAAGTCATTTTGAATACCTCGGTGGTAGATCTGGGTTTCCAGAACGCACTCAGTTTTTAAATTGCTACAGCATTGAGAAAATAAGATAACCAAGTATAGAATAATATTATAAGATCTGAGGGACTGCAAACACCACCTGCTGCCTACGACTGACATTTGTTAATGCTCCTATCTCCTCCTCCGGATGTTTTTATTCTTCTTTATCGCAATGCTGAGTTTCACAACACCGGTCTTAGAAACTCAAGGGATTTTTACCTCGAACAACACAGTCAGGTTTTCAATCTTTTTCAGGACAAGCCTTCTCAAGAATATTGCATACAAATTAATAGACAAAGAAGTCAGAGAGTATTATTGGGACAGCATAAAAAATTGTCCCACCCCTGCCAAGATTTAAATTGTCTTTTAGCTCACACACAGCCAACGGTCCACACCGCAAAGCACGCTGCTGGAAGTGCAATGCATGTTGCCCAGGCTACCCAGGACATCTTTGTAAGGACAAAGTACAAAAAAGGCCAAGAAACCAGGCCTGCTATCCCAGTGCTGCTGCCCAAGTGTGCTCACTAGCAGACCAGAGACACAACAGGAGGTACATGTATGGGGTAGCTCAACCCTTCTGTCTTTCACGCGCTGTGAAGGGATTTCACTTTGGACCAGTCTTGTGCGATCTAAACAATCCCCTTCCAACTCCAAACATAGCAGATACAGCAGTCTGCTCAAGTCTCTGAGCTGCGATCACTTTAAACGTAGAGCTTAAAGGAAAAAGTACTCTCCCTGGTTAATGGATCTTTTCCAAATAGGTTAGAAAGCTTGATTTTGTCACTGGTTATTTCAACTTTTTAGTAGCTTCCTGGATCCCAAGACAACAGAATAGGTAGGGTTTGGCTTCTCCTGGGTCCTAGCTCCAAAGTAAACTAAGCAACTTGAAAGCAAAAGCAACAGCGTGAGGCAGACAGGTTATGGGTTTTTATTAAAATCTGATCAACTATTTCTAAGCCCAGTAGGTGACATTTTAGGTAAAGGCATTCTGACACACTAAAAAATGTCAGAGCAAACAACATGGGGAGCTCCACATGGGTATCAAAACTGCAGCTCTGCAAAGTCTCCTGTCTTACTGTAGCTTCTGCACATTAGTGACACCAGTTTCAGGGCGGCAGAGCAGACACCACACAGCCCGACTGCTGCAATAGACATGTGCTATAAAAAAGGATAGGTGAATCATGAAAGTGTTTTTCCCAGAGCTCGGGTTCCACCCCTGGAGATCTTATGACAGGAACATGCCCAGCAGCCTCCAGCCAAGAAACAGTTTGTGCTGATTCAGCAGAACTCGCACAGAAAGAAACTCCTACAGTCCCAAGCTACAGAAGGCCAGCACTGTGTCTTTCACACATTACCGGCCATACAGATGCAAACAGTTTCCATTCTTCCACATTTCACAGTGCAGAGCCACTGGCAGCAGGACACCAGTGCTGACTTTCAGAGAGAAGTTTGCCAGTTTCTAGATGTAGAAAATCTCCCCCTTCCACCCCACGACACAGCTTCAGCACGGAGGTCTCTGAAACACACAGGGCAAGTGGCCGTGACACCCCGGGAGTAGAGTAACATTGCAACTTCTGTGCAAGGGCTCATTTTAGTCCATTGTCTGTAACACATGCTGCCAAGCAGAAGGCTAGGGATATCTATGCCTGGGCGGGAAACTGGTGTTACCTGCCAGCATCCCTGCCTCCAGGCCAGTGTGCTGCCTCCACTTCACAGTGCTTCTTTATAGCTCAGGCTCCCTTTCCACACCGCCAGGCTATTTCCCAGACACTCCTGCACTTAAAGCTCTTTTTTTCCTCCTCTGAACTCTCGTCCTTTTCTCACTGAGCCCACTTGCATGGTCCAGTATATGTCTATGCAGGTTTCTAGCTATCGAGGAATGTATGAACAGCCAGAGTGGAACAGGTCCATGATTCATCTAATACCAGATGCTTCAAAGAGCAAGGGAACCTTCACAGAACAATAATCCATCCCTATTCACATTTTTCTAATTGCTGATAGTTCACACCTTCTGAAGCTCTGTTCTCATTAACTGCACTAACTCTAGGTTTCAGAGTAATCTGAAGTTTCTAACCCCTGTCTTTGCCAAGCATAATGACTTTCTGTAATGACTTTAATACCAAATTTCATCAAAAGCTCAGACCACACTGAAGAGAACACACAGACTGAAGTGAAATTATCTTTCTGCCACACACTTTTATTAATTGTTTTTCTATTGAAAGTACAACATACAACCAATTCCCCTATGACTGTACCCTGCTTGGAGCTTTCCAGCTCACTCCACTGTTTCCCGTTGCATGTTTTTTTTCAATGCCGAGGTCAATCAGCAAATCTGATCGCAACCAAGCTGACAGCAAAGAACAACCTGACTCATTAAAAGTCACCAGGAGAATCTAACGCCTGGGCAAGAACGCAGTGGGCATCAACACAGCACAGTTCCTTCCACGCCACAAGTACTGGGTGGCCTGGGAGCAGGCCCGCAGAGCAGCCCGGCTGCGCTGAGGGTCTGACAGCCTCACCACCCGCCTCTCGGTGATGAGCCTCAGGCTACCTCCAGTCTGCTCTCAGGGAGCAGTACCACCCGTGGCCGTGGTGTGTTCTCCAGCGAAGTTTCATGCACCAGGAGTGTAGTTTGCAAGCTCTGAGACTGTTTTTCAACATGAATCAAAGCACAATGAGCCCAGATGATCAGGAGAGTCGCTTCAGAAGCATTTTTCTGATCAGAACAAAAAGTCAGCACAGGCTCACCAAGGGGAGGCCTGGAAAGGGACAGACACACAAGGGACTGGGCTACTGCTTGATTTCACTGTACATTTTTCTCCTTAAAAATAATAACGTAGATTTAGACACCGCACCATGACTCTTAAACCACTATCAGTGCTTAAGGGTATTTTCTCTGAAGCAGTCAGAAACTAGCAGCACAAGTACAAACTTCCAGGCCCAGTCAACCTAACGGGAGTATTCTCTCCTCATTTTAGCTTTGATTATTCACCTTGCTTTGCTGCATGAAAAACAGCAAGGGGTTAGATGAATGCAGAACAATAATCCAAATCTTCACACAGATTTAGCTGAGTTTAAACAAATATTTGTGGGCAAGGCTGCTACCACGAACCTTGCGGGCTCTTCAGATGGGTACTGCGAGTGCATTACAGTGAGGTCTGCCTGTTTTGCTCTTGATTAGAGGGCAGAAGTAGGCTACACAAAGCAGCATATCTTGATTTGTTTCACATGACATATAGCTTAAAATCCTTTTGGTCCTGGAGCCCTGAAAACAATTTGAGCTTATAGAATATTGCACTTAATTTGTTCTCAATATTATGCAAGTAACACCCTTCCTTCCAACACCCATCTACCAGGAGTATCATCTGTTTTACAAGCTAGAAAAATTAAATGTAGGAATGATCAAAGGCCTTGGAAGAGGTGAAAGTCTACACAGACACTCTGAAAATCCTCACACCTACAAAACAGAGTATTAGTCAGAATTTTCAAAATTTGGCCCTGACACTAGCTATGGAACAGCATGCAACTTAAAGCAGCCACTTCTAAGCGTCCCATCAATTGCTTAGCTCTAGAGCAACTCACCCAAGCAGCTAGATTAGGGATTTTCACGTAGCTAGCCTAAAAAGACAACTATAAACCAAGGTTTTCAGCTTTGTTTCACTGTTATTCTTCAGCTTTGTGCATATTGAACTTTCTTTCTCCATGAAACAGTACCAGATAAATGCACTCCTACAGCAGTAATCACAGCTGCAGACCTTAGATCACAGCTACGGAGAAGATGGTCATCACACAAACAGTGCTTTAGCATATGGCAGCCTTCACCAGCAACATTATGCCGTTGGTTACTGCCCTTCTGATGGATGCAGCATTCCCACAGCTCAGCTAGCAACACAGGCAACACCAGAACTCCACCTGCACCAGGCAGCATCAGTTACAGTAAAACACTGCTGAAGGAGGTCTGAGCGAACTCATCTGACTTTGCATTGAAGCAGCTTTGGAGCACTCCTGTAACCTGCTCTTCTAGCAAAGACCACGCGACAGCCGTCATCTCTGGAAAGAGGAAGCAGCGCAGAACTGGAAGGGGAAGGTATCCTCAGTTGCCAATAACATTTTTACTGCAATTGTCTTACTAGAGTCTAATGAGTATTTGAGAATGTCAATCTCTACTGCTTGTGAGCACACACAAACAGATGCAAAACGATGCTTCAAGTACGGAACTGACTCGGGAATATACTGCAGCACTGGTCTAGCCTTGTTACCCACAACTGCTGTCCTGCACTCGTTTCTACTACTGCAGTCAAATAGACGTCAGCAGATCCATCAGGCCTGAGACGGTCCAAGAAGAAGCAGCAACAGGAACGCAGGTTTACACAGCAGTGATCGCAAACTTTCATGATTTCTGTGACTTGTTCTGTAAATGGAACATCATCACACAAATCAGTTTGTACTTAAAGCTAATGGTGTTTATAAAACTCTTTGTCAGTTTTTCTTAGAACCCTGTTTCTTGTAAAGGACTTGTGGTGTTTATTTTGAAAGTATATTTAACAAAAACTGTCCTCATGTAACATGCTCTTTAAAACAGAATTCAATAACCAAACTTTAAACTCCACAAACACTGCTCTAAGCCTCACAGCTTATTTGACCAAAAGCCCTATAAAAAAGCCTGAGCTTCATCCCAACGCTTACATTCTGTGCTTCTGCATCACGGCATAAAGCCGTACTATCTAGGAATCCATGCTCTATTGTTGTTACATTTTCATCATTTAGTCTTTCACATCCATTACAGAAGCTGTCCTAGGGCTGAGCAGCAAAGAGTGAGACTGCATAGAATCTGGCCTGCCAGCCTGCATTATCACTCACAACCCATAATTTAAACTACCCACTCCAATCTACTTTGAAAATTTATTCAATTTTTAAAATCAACCTTGTACTATGTGATTCAAAATAAAGATACTGTAAAATACAGTCAGTTATTAAATAGGCTCAAGTTTCTATTATTTTTTTAGGCTTTTCCAATGCCTGACTGAAGTATTTTTCTTTCTCTTGCCTTTATATCCAAGAGTCACACCACCAGGAGGGGCAGGTGAGTTGCAAGGACAATCCACTGTGTTGCCGAGCACAGAGCATATGCAAACACAGATAAACAGAGGGGAAAATTCACATCACTGTGCTGGTAAAACATGACTTGTTTCTTGTAGGGTGTCTGTTGTTATGAAACACTCCTGGTTTGGCAGCAGCACTGAAACCTGCCTTAATTCATCCCAAAGAGCTGAGTGATAGGAATGCTTTGCTCTAGTCAGCAAGAGACAACTGGAGCATGTACAGCTACTTCTTAGTGGCTGTTTCAGCTCAAACACAGCCCTCTGCACCAGTTCAGCACATGACAGGGTAACAGAAACTGCCCTACGACAGAGAAAGTCCCACCTTGTCTTGTAGAGCAGCACTAAAGCAAGAACAACCCCCTCTCCTTAGTATAACATTAAATCCCTTTTGGTTGAATCCCACATCAGCTAAAGCCATTTAGCATGATACCTGTAATAGTAACAAGCAGTTTTTTCTTTTAAGAGAGAAATAGCTTTTTTCAGATTAACATTCCTTTAAAACACAGATTTGGAATTTAACCTAAGCAACTATACAGGCTGTACACCTTGCAACATATTGTCACCATCTTTACAAACTACAGACACAAAGCTACACAACACAGTCCAGAGCACCCGCCCTGCTACTTTAAGGTCCTGCAGCATGTTACAGAACTGCTGCACTTTCCAAACACCCAGGTGACCCTTGTGAAGCAAACATCTATTCTGATCTGCACCACACACTGGCAACAAAACAGGTTTAGCGAGTCAAGGTAACTGCTCTGATAAAAAAAAAAAAAAAAA
>Ga0065711_1007976_pt1 | contig 23325 bp, 16 predicted proteins | sample Hoacrofraction12_FD_59098 | JGI IMG/M metagenome (GOLD analysis project Ga0065711, IMG submission 59098) | Hoatzin crop microbial communities from Cojedes, Venezuela - Epithelial fraction 12 v2 (version 2) | ecosystem: Host-associated > Birds > Digestive system > Esophagus > Crop | place...
CCCCCTCCGCCCAAAAAAAAAAAAAAAGGTATACTTGGCCCTGATAGACCGTTGAAATGGCAAAAAGAACATAGCTCTTTCATTATGTTTTAAGTCAAACTTTAATTCAGGCACATTTCCCCAGCGGGGGCACGCATCTTTTCTGGCCAGGCTGAGGTTCTGTCACAGCCCTCTAGCCCGTATAGCCGAGCTTCTCGAAAAGCAGGGAAACTGCCATCAGCAACTCCTGAAAATTCTCAGGCGAGGGGGAACAACAAACACACAAAATTAAGAGAGATGGAGCTGGCGAGAAAGGCTTCTGCTCCTGGGTAATGGAACCTGATCACCACTCCTGGTCTTACTCCACCATTTTACACTCTCCACCTATTTCAAAGGAAGAAGAACAAGAAAAGCTCTCTAGTACTCGCTCCCCTAAAAAAACCGTAAACACCTCTTCCCCTCACTCCCCAAATCCAAGTTATTATCCCTAGTACAGCAATATCTTACATAAGTCATTGCTCACAGCAGTTCTGTCTCTTCGCTTCAGACCAAACCAACCCTTCCAGAAATAGCTCGCTCTTCAACAAACTTCAGCTGCATTATGTACATCACGCTGCCCTCTGAGGACAGCAAGCATGTCTTGTCTCCCTAGAGATAAAGCACTGCAGCCATTTCTAGCATTAGATACTAGACCCTTAAAAATGTACTAGTTTATGCTTTAAACATTAGTTCAGTGCCTGAATCGCAATAGCTTCAGAAGTGACTGCCCCTTCACAGAAGATCATAATGAGATCTTAGGGCTCTTGATTGCCATTAGTCACCTTCGAGGCAGAATGCATCACTCCCATCAGGTGGCAGGCAGCCTGCAAGAAGTGAAACTAAGCTTCACTCACTCCAGCAAGGTTTGCAATGCTGTACATGTTTTTTTAAGATGTCACAGTTCCCTAGCTCTGAAACAGTATTTTTAAAGCATAGGTTATGTTTTAAAGCACCTAGCAGCTGAGTCTACGCTTAGATGTCACCAGAATATAAGTTGCTTCATCATTAACAACAAATGTGCAAATACCGGGACAAATATCAACTTCCCAAAGAAAAATCCTCACTGCATCTGTACCACCAAGAGTCCCTGCTGCAGGCAGACTGCACAGACCATCCCTACGAACAGTATTATCCTCTGCGCAAAGAGAAAGCAAGCAACTGGCTTGAGTTTTATTACGGGTCAGAAGTACAACCACTCTTCTCACTACTTATTCAGACCCCATCAGGTCATGTATAACATAGGTCGCCATCTTCTTTTTAAAGCACAACTTCATGATGCCCTTGATACTTTCAAACAGCTTTGTATACAGTTGTACGACAAGAGATGCTGTCGACGTATCCACTCTGTGGTTTGGTTTAGGTATTCTCGAAGAGAATGTTTCAAACAGATGAAACTCTGGAAAGGGTTTTATGATTTGTTATTCCAGATATGCCTGGAAATTCTGTCATAACTTTCATAGCCTTCCTCTAATACTCAGCATTGTTTTGACAAAACCATAACTTTGTGTGCATTTTTCTTAGTTTTGAGTGAAACACTTTCCAGGAACACTTCTTAGGGTCACAGTGAAACTCACAGGAGGATAAGTGACAGAGAATCACTACAGGCAAACCACTCCACTACTGGGAACAAGAAACCCTGAGGTTTCACATGTTTTTGTCCACCCTGGAACAAAGCAACTGAACTGGGAGCATGCAACATTCTATATTATAAATGTAGGCATTTGGCTACAAAACACTGACAAGTTTGTAGGTATGTTACACGCAAATACATTTTTCATGAAATTGAAATATTTTTTGGCTCTTTTACTTGACTAGAGAAACCCAAACAAACTGCATAACCGGTTTCAGTTCCAACAGATGTTCAAAGCCAATGAGCTGGAATCAGCATTGCAAGACCTGGCCCTTAGTTTGTGTCTTTAAAAAAAACCCTTTGGTATAAATATACATTTAATTGTTTAACCTTGCTTCCTTCTCCTTACCCTTCAGAAGATATGAGGCCATGCAAGTAATTAAGTATTTACATATCCACCTCCTCTCCACACAACTACATAAACAAGATAATACAGAATTCCAGGTTTACTCACATACTTGCTTTTTACAGAGCTTACATACCAGTAAGAAAATGAAAATATTTGAAGTGAAATTAGTTTTGTGGCAACAACTCATACAAATTATGGGACTTCAGTTTGAGTTTGTTTAGGTGATGGAGAATGGCACCTAACCTTTCAGCTCTCCTATTCCGAGACAAAATCATCCTCAAAAATATAGCTAACGCAATGAATTGCCTCTTTCACTGAAAATAAGGTTATTTACGTTACCTGGGACTGAGGCACAGCTTAACAAACTATTACGGAATGGTATCTTTGATTTTAAATTAAATGTCAAGCATAGTTATACAGTGGTGAAGTACCCTCAGCTGTCTGGCAAAAGTGTAACATATTGCATGCAAAACGTAAGGAGGTAAGATAGAAAAAACCAGCCAACCAGAAAACCTGAGCTGCAGAAGGAGTGATCCCAGAATAGAGACAGACAAGCACCGCGACTCCAATTTACTCCGATGCCCTGCCATAACGTGGCTGGTCTGCTTCCAGGGAGCACACACCAGCATGAGAGGCAGAGAGGGCACAAGTTCAGAGGAGTTTGCACAAGAAAGGAAAGACTTACAAACATAAGCAAGAACCTTCAAATTTGCATTACTGAACAATTCATTACAAGAAAACCAGAAAAGTTAATTTGCATATAACTCTGAATTTACCCAATCTGTTCCAACACCTGAACATTTTTGTAGGCTATGTGGTGCATTCAGCATAAGGCAAGAAAAGTCAGAAGCATGCTTGTCTACTAGTATGAACGTCATCTTTAGAAGCCAAAAATATATTATGCCACTTCACAAAGTCACTGCCAGACTATGGACGTTGGCAGCAACACAGCTCAATGCTGAACCTTGCGTCCCATGGAGCTGCCCTGGGTGTCCGTGCCCAAGCGTGGGGACCTCGGCAAGGAGGGCAGAGGGCTGCCCCGTGCCGGGCACAGCTGCTTCCACCAAGGGCCCAGCACAGGTCACAGCATGGCCGAGCCCCTCCGTACCTCAGGGGAAACACACTTGGAACGGCAAAACACCACATTGCGGCAAGGGGAAAAACCCAAGAAACAGCCCTGAAAACACCAAAATCAGAGGAGGAGAGCCATATTGTCCATCCGACAGATTTCATGCAACAGACTAGGAGCTGGACTCCAAGTAGCAGCACTGCGCTGCCTTATTAATAGCCACCACTTCTTGTCAAATGCCACAGAAACCGCAGTCCTTGTGTCACCACAGAAAACTCTGCTTCGGATACCACCATCGCACAGTGGGAACGGGCGTATTTTGGCTGTGTGATGGCATTTCGACCTTCCACCCTTTCTTAATTCTTTTTGTACATGTGCGCCAAGAAGTGATCAGGAGCTTCAAATATCAATCAATATTACATTCTCATGATAGCATAAATCCTGGAGCTAGACTATCTGAAGAAGTCAAGTAAAATGTTTTATACAAAGATAGTCTTAATAGAAAGTGATACTAAAAGAAAGGCAGAAACCTAGTGTCATTCTCCAGACTTGTTTCAGTGGGTGAAATGGAGGATTTAATCTGCCTACCAAATCAAAATGAAAGTTTCATGTCATCGTGACTGATCCACACAGACTTCACAGTCTCCAGAGCCAACAGGAGCAGTTTAAATTTTTGAAGCATATGGCTTTTACAGCTTCGGTTAATTTGGACCTTTTTACTATGAAAACTTTTTAAATGCCTGTAATTTTTAACTTATGAAGTTATTATTGAGTTCAGCTAACAACAGAATATTGCATATTATTGAAATAATTGGCAGCCAATTTTCTCTAAAGGCTGAATTTTTTAAGAATGTGACAACAGGTCCTTTAATCTTCATAAACTCTTTCAGGACCCAACATTGACAATCTCATTTCCAAAAGTCACAGATGACATCCTGCTGCAATCGCACCTTTGCCTGACAAATCACTGCTAATGCCATGAAAATGCTCATCCAGATGCTGATCTGTTGCTTATTCAACCAATATAGCTTCTAATTGCAGTCAAGTACTTAGGAATATTTTTATACTCCAGCCTGAGTTAGTTATCCATTTTCTGAAGGAAAGCTAATAACAAAGCTAAAACTCTTAGAACTCTCATTCCACTTACCTAACAGCAAACAGAAACACAAGACTGCACTGCTAAGCATTCCTTCCTTTGGCAGCGTTTCTTGTTCACATCACACGGGGCTATCCTTATTTCTGTGACCGCGTTGCCATTGACTTTACAATAATCACTCCTGATCACTTTACCTGCAGTAATACATAATCTTGACTGTTATAGTTATTTGAGCAGTATGTCTTACTCTGCTTTACGTATCATGGCTTACATTTCTATCCATAAATTATATCCCATATAATTTTACTGTATAATATACTCTTATCTAATTGTATGAACTGCATAAATTACATACATAAAAGTGTATTTCTTGCCCTTATAAAGCATTTTAAAGCTATTATCATAGCATTGTTCATCTTTTAGAAAATGCTCAAAAGCAGAAACTTTTCCACAAACCTCCACTAGAATTGCAAAACCAGAAGGGACCCCGTTGACTTTCAGTGAGGTTTGGATGCATCATGGTGCAACCACCTGCACAGCATGGATATAGCCCAGATAATCTTTGTGGACATGTAGAAAAGTAATATGATATTCAATGTAAATACAGCGGAAAAAAGTTCTTTTATGCAAAACTGAATAGAGAGCTAAAGTCAACAGCAGGTTGATTTCCTACTCACCAGAAGGTTTATCTTCCCACTGTACACCAAGAAGGACAAGTCTTGGAATAGATCCCAAGCACTGAGAAACATTTAATTGAATAACTACTTCTGACACAACGGGACCATATAGTTGATACTTCAGACACACGAACGAGACTAAATATAGATATTCATACCTGTCGATCATACCTAAAAGCATTCCTTCAAAACTGTAGTCAAAGTGTTAAAATCAAGCAAATACGTACGGAAGCCAACCTATTTTCATTCTGAAATACTGCTAGGCAAACTTTCTGAGGATCTTTCCATAACACACCGTACTGTTCCTCTCTGTGAGCAGGGAACCATGCCTGTAGAAAAACTTTGGTATAACAGGTAATACTAGGAGGTCAGTATAAAGGGGAACATGAGGCATTGTATAAGTATTTCAGGATCAAAATACTTTAAAATTATTATCGAAGGAACTGGGATAAATTTAATGAAAACAAAATCAGCCAGCCCCCATTAGCACCCTTCATGCAGGCTGTCTGCTTCAAGAGATCCACTGTAAAGCAATATTAAATCAACGCTCGACTGTTTAACTTGGGGAGCCACACTACTGAATTTGCCTTTTTTCCAGATTAACAATAAAATTTCTATTTAAAGATACTAAAAAAGAATTATTCCAGAAGACATTCATACGGCTTCCTAATCAAGTTCAGTTTAGGTTATTATACATCAGTTGGCTCCACTCCACTGGTTTTCTTATTCTTCAGTTTCTAAATTCTTCTGTGATGTGGCTCTTCAGAAGATCAGCTCCTGAATACAAGAGGCTGCAGAAAGTGTCTCCATTTGCTCATTCTCTCCCCCACAAGTGGGTGAAGAGATGTAACAAACTACTCTGAAAAACTGAAATGCTGCAAGACTGCTACATAAATCCAAACTTTTATATCTACCTTCTCTTAAAAAAAAAAAAGTCAATATAATGATTTTCCTTGAAGCAAACAGAGCCCAGCCAGTTAGGGGATAAAGACTTTACCCTTTTTAAGTTAACACCATTCAACTACTATCTCCCTAATAACTTCTGGCTATAGCAGCGACTTCTAGATATTTAGATACTTAATCCTGCTTTATCCAACAGGCTTGACAGCTAGCATAATTTTGCAGGGAAATGCAGGCCTCTTACAGACACACTGCGGTAAACAGGATCAATAACTTTTCATTTCTTACAGGACCCAGTGACAGGGCACATTGCAGTCAGACTTTATTTACATGTGAAGCAATAACTGAAACCGCAATGACCCTGGATTGCTTAGTCCTGTCATTAAAGTACACGTCCACTGCACATCCCCAGTGGCATCTAAACACATAACATGTTAGTCCTGCATCTGATTATTTGATTTCTACCACAAAAAGTAGTAAGAAACATGAAAATTAAAAGTGTCAGAGAATAGCAGAAAACCAGCACTTGTTCAAGTCTAAAAAAACAGTCTAAATGTATAGTAAGCAAGGAAAGTTCATTATTCTTCCTATAAATCCAGAGTGAATTAAACCTTTTAGTAATGCTTTTCTGAACTCAAAAGGTTATATTTAACATTTTATAGCTTTATTACGTAACTGTATTTGAGATAGCAGTGCATAGACCAGTCTAAGGGCGTAAGAAAGTTGTTTTGGTGTATGAAGATGTTCACAACAGTCGTGTGTGTGTGTGTCCCCATATTAAGTAATCACAGAACCACTTGCCACAGGCAAATAAAGAAACTCACAATATTTATTCTGCCCCAAGGATGCTATTTCTAGGCTGTAAAAACAGAAAGTCTTTTCCTTAAGAATGGGAAAACTTTGGAGCACACGCCTCGGTTTGTAAAGGCCATGCTAACATGTTGCCCATAGGAGATTACACAACATGCAAGCACAGAAGCGTGGTTCCTACAAGAAAAAAAAAGAAAGATTCAACACTGAAATTAAGCTAGGATCTAATTATTCTGGTAACTTTCATTTAATCTACTTCAAGATTAAGACCATAGTGGGAAGAAACTTGAGTTTAAAAGCCTTTTTTTTTCCTCAAGATAATCCTCCACAAGAACATGAAGACAGCTTAAAACTGTGCTTACAGAGAAAAAAAAAAAAGTACAGTTTTTGAAAGCTACGTTGGTTACATGAAGAGACATCAAAGATTCAGAAGTCGCTCCTACTGCCAAAGTAAACTTTTACATTATTTTATTATTGACCCATTGGTCAATTAGAACATTTTTACTATGTATTTTCTGCCTAAAAATAAATCTACTTGGGAATCATAGCACATTTGGAAGCTAACGATTAGCAACAAGGAACTTCTAAGATGTCTGTAACCGAGTTTTGTTTTGTTTTAAATTAAAAAGTTCTTAATGAGGCAGGTTTGTTTGTGGCTTGTTTTGTGTTTAATTTGATTATAAGGACCCTGTTCCTCCTATCACCGCTGTCCTGCTCACCACCATAACACCAGCCTGGACAGCACTTCTGCTGAGAAACTTAAGCTGCTGTAAAAACTAATTACGATTTTCAGGCTGAAAATAGGTGTATATTACTTTCAGTAGGCAGCTGGTATTTCATTATTTAGGGATAACATATCATTACAGTGTTACATCTAAAGGTTAAAACTCTAGCACGCCGCTGAAAATTTTAAGTGGTATACTGAAAAGCCACTATCATTATTTATAATGGCGCTCTCAGCTGCAAAGCGTGGTGGATGGCACGAATTAAATGTTTGCTGGGAGAAAATGTTCTCTAGTAATAACAAAGTAAACAACAAAATATAGATGATTATCCAAAAATTAATGGAAATGTAACCAGAAGTGAGTCTGGAAAGCACGTATCCCTTTACCGCCACTCAGAAGTCATTCTACACACTGTCCACAGGAGCAAGATGGAAGTTCCTCATTTCTGAGCAACATCCATGGAAAACACACTCTGTACTATGTAAGCTGTATTCTTCCAGCTCCGTACCTTACTTATCTTATGGGGTAAAAACTTCATTGCTTCATTTGCAATCTTTTGTAATTTTGTCCTTTGCAGGCTGGCATAGTGAAAGCTGCTGTGCCAGGAATACAAACAACTGTTCCTTCCAAATAACACACATAGCACGAGCCCTGCCGGAGGAACACACCAAGATAAAAAGCACAAGAAAATTCGATTTCTGGGAGACAAGAGCGAAGTGCTGCCCTCGTCAAGGGAAGGCAGGCCAGAGCTTCATCTGTGGGCTAAGCAACAATACAGAACACAGCTAACTCGAGAGAAAATAACTTACACAACACCGAAGGACTGCATTGTAGCTGTGCACACTGCATGCAGCGACGAAACTTGGGGAGATTTCTCACCCTGGAAATCACAGTCAAATAACCACCTCATCTGTATTCCCAGAATAGAGTCTAAATGGATCCATCTTCAAATATACTAGTTTCACACTGACAGGTACAAAAAGAAAAACCTCCACCAAACAAAAAACCCAAATTCTTCTCTGTCATCCTCTACTACCTTGACTCTTTTCTTGGAAGTGAAAGAGAAAATAATGATCTGGAATATCTTAATACACTGAATAGCCAATAGAATCCTGACTACGCTGAACATCAGCATCTATTACTTCCATAAAGAGAAGAATCAATTTAAACACCTCTATCTCGAACAAACACGTTTAAGGAATAATTTATTTGAGAAATGTTCCCCTGTCTGAGGCATGCAGTCTTAGAACAGGTATTAAAAAAACCCCAACCAACAAAAACCCCAACAACAGTAATGTGAGGGGTATGGCACAAAAATGTTCTAATTTCCTCCCCTTAACATTCTCATCTAATATCTCTTTTTCTTATTAACTGCTTCACCTTTAAGTACCTTTAAAATACCGTAAGATAAGGCTGTTCTATTTTAGCAAAAGGATCTTCAGACACTGGAAAATCACACATGTTCCATGGGAACCTTGAGCGTGTTTCGACACACACCAATCCATATAAAATGATTCTGCCACTTGTTTACAGAGCAAGTGACAATATTATTTCCAAGTTCTAGAAGAAGCGCCAGACAACCGGCGGCCTCCAGGAAGCTCACAGCCTGACAAGCAGTACAGCGTTTTGGCACCCCGCTCCACACTACGGACGCGACTGCCACCTCACCCACAGCACTCATCAGCCCCAGCAACAGCTCAGACCTTCCATCCCTCCCAGCAGTAACTCGCTGCTTAGACAGTCACACGTACTCACATACTTTGAGATACTTGCCCTTTGTTTGCACATTCTTTACTGTTAAATCAGCAATGTTACTGTTTTTCTACTCTCTGCTTAGCATTACACCAGTGTGGTAGGAAGTTAGTCCATGTTCATTCAAGAGGCAAGCTGAAACTATGGTTTACCCCACAAAAGCAGCTACTGAAGAAGTTGTCTTGTAGATAACTGCTGTCTCAGAGAAACTTAACTCTCAGTTTTCAGACTCATTTTGGGGTTTGTGCATGTGTGATTTGAAAAGGGAAAGGAAAACCAATGTTTTTGAGCTTTTAAAATTCCATTTACACAATGCAGTATCTCAGAATTTGAACAATCAAATAAATGAAGTATTTGAAATACATTTATGTCAAAGTACAAAGGAAAAGAGAAAATAAAAAAAAAAATCAAAACCTCACTGGAAGTCCTCCAAGTCAGATTTAAGAAACTGTCATTGAGAAAAAAGTACTATTACTATACTGTCTTAAAGTAGAATGATGTGTTTCATTCTTGAAATAGCAGAACTTGTTAGAGCTGGAACAGCAATGCAAGCAACTCATGATATCGCTGAGAAATCAGCCGCAGCTGAGCCCTTCAATTCTGCAACTGCAAATACAACCCAAATGTGCAAACAGCAGGTCTGGCTCACCTGGAGTGCATATGAAGGGTTCTGCAGACCAAGTACTTNGGAGCTCAGTCTGAAAAACACAAATTCATATAATTACTTTAAAAAGGGCAAAGATTTTTTTTTTTAATTACTTGAAACTGAGCCATTTTTGTCTCGCACTGTTCATTGTGAAAGGTGGTAATTTAAAATGTAAACATTTGAGCATATTTACATTGCTCCTCCGAGGTGGGAGGGAGAAGATAGTGCTGGTTTTCCAGAAAGCTCACAGATGCCATTGACTATATATTTTTCATAATTTTTAATTTTATTTTTTTTTTTAAACAAAGGCAGAATCAAATTCTGCTTGGACTTTCTCACATGTAAACCCACTAACACAGGAATAACAAGAAACATGACAGTACTTACTCCTTTAAGTGGGACATCTTTTCCCATTTGTAAGCTATGGGTAGCTTTTCAGATCCCACATATAGGAGTGAATTTTCAAAGGACTTTGTTGGAGCACCTAAACTGAATTGGACAGATTTTGAATATGCTCAGCAGTCAACAGCTCTTGTTTACAATACTTGACAGTTAATGAGCATGGAGATATTATGAAAATATTTTGAAAGTTTACTAGATCCTTATGTTGGGACCATTCTTTTCCTTTGCATCTATTTGCCCTTTTAGTTCTTTAGCATCTGAGCTGTTTCTTTTCGCATCGGTTTCTCCTTAGAAGCTTTTGTCATGAAACTTCTGCCAGCTTGGAGTCATCTGTGAGCCAAAGAAGAGGAATTCAGGTTCACATATTGCAGTTTTGTCACATGTCTTTATATTCTTCACTCTTTAGTGCATCCTTGACACTTCACAGACATTCACTGGCTTCTCCCCAGCACGATCTCTTGGACCTATCATGTAGCTACAAAGCTGATGTATTTCATAAATCATGTTTGGTACCATTACCCTCGGGCAGGCAACACTAACAAAGAATTTAACTCTTGTGTTTCTTGTGGTTTTGTTTTACAAGGAAGTAAGTTTCAGCTAGGTTGAGACACTGGTTGAAGCAACACAACAGACTATGGAAAACAGGACCAGACCGGGATAAAAGGCTTTGAGATATTCACAATCTCTCCCTCCACCTCACTGCACTCCTCCTCTTTATGAGACACCTAAGCCTCAGTGAGCTACAGCAATATTTATATTCACCTGTTCTTTTTTGTTGTCCACATACGCTGCATCTCAATAGCATACCCAGCTCTACCAAAGCCTTAGAGGGACACAGCAATGAAAGGAAACACAGAATTGTTAAAAGTACTGTTTAGGAAATAGAGGTTTGTAAAAGCAATTTTAAAATTTTCAGCAAGAATAATTTTCAAGCAATGTTTAAAATGGTACAGAACAATAGTGATTTTTAGAAACATTTTTTCCCCCTGCTTGCCTGTCATATTATAAGGAACAGGGAGAAAAGGGTAAAGCCAAAAATCAAAAGCATTAGTCACTATATGCAGCATTCAGCTGATTAAGAACGTAAGAAGCCCTAACCATGTTCTGAAACCTTTCCGTTTTCTGGTTTCTTTCATCCTCGCAAGCTAAATCCAGAACTTCTGTGAGGTTAAAATAATCTTGCCAAAACATCTTGAGCCAAATAATGCCTCCGACTTTAGTAAGAGCTGCACGTGTATGTTTAAGCGCATAAAGTGCACTGCAGCATTTATAGCACACTGTGGGGCTGGAAAGCGAGTTCAGGCCTGAAACGCTGCTGCAATGCACGCTCTGAGCGTACGCACGCAACAGGTAAGGCTCCACGGCCCTGGCGATTCCTTTCCAGCAGCTCCTTCTGCAGCACTTCTCATTTACTAGATTGCAATATATAACACATTTTTCTCCGTATACTTGCAGGCATAACAACGGAAGCAAAGTAAGCTGCTTAAATTAATTTCTACAATTACTAACACAAAGAAGATAACTCACCATGTTACCCAACTGTAGCTATAAGAAACTTTACCCTCTTTTGTGAGGAAGATAAGATAGTTTGATATCTCTTCTGTTCTTTGTCATTAAGAATGCATACATCAAAGACGGCTTACAATTTTTCTTTTTTTAAATCACAGCATTCAAGGGAAGAATTACTAAAGATCCCGAATCTTCAGAGTTGGCATTCATACTGCCATACTTAGATACCTCAGAAAAGGATTTACACGCTTTAAGCTTCTTTCTGATGTCATACCAAGGGCTACTCCTCAGAACCCAAACACGTAGCTTAGTCTGCACCAGTCTGACCACCTGTCTAATATGTTTGGTACCTTGATCCCAACTGTTCCCGAGATCAGCTGCAGCATGTGCACAGTCATTTCACTCCCTCCTGCCTGGCACCACATCTGCGGCTTCCAAACAGTTAAACATATGTTTCACAGCTCCGTTATTTGTTAAAGAGGCATTGTTTCAGAGCAGATACAGGAATTTAAGATGGTAAGTGTTAACGTAAACATATTTTCCCATGGCCAAATAGTTATTTAGATCAAAATAAGTAAGAAAAATCCAACACAGCAGGATGAAGATGATTCAGCCCCCAACACCAATACACAACCTGCAATTCAAATTCTCACCCAGGTGGATTGCTAATGCATACTCCTCAAGGAGTTACATTCAGAGATCCCTATTCAATTTGAAACACCACAAGAAGGAAATTCATTTCAATAAGCGAGCCTGGAAAGCTTTAGCACAAGAGCTCAGCAGCAGCAAACGCAAAGTGGTCTGGTCGGAGAGAGGCAGCGATACACGGGTTAGGCTGTCTTCATTCGTCCTCTGTGGATCCTGTCTGCTACCCAGAGACAGCAACAATAAGGTGGTATTGGCAAGTACCAGTGAGGTACACCTCTAAAGGTACGACACAAGGAGAAAGTTGGATGTTTTGGACCTTGTTAGAGAAGATGAAATCTTCTTTCAGATAAAACATTGTAAATCACCTTTACTGATGTGCAAACAGAAAAACCAATGCTTTTAGAATCATCAGATATCACATTTCGAAAAAAGCTCAAATCTCACTAGGTATTTCAATTTATTCTGGAGGAAGCCTCCACTATGTGACATGCTAAGTTGTGCTGAAGGCTTGGCTCTGTGTGTGTAAAATCTGACCTTCTTCAGACTGCTTCTGACCTCCATAAAGATTACACAAGAGACTGCAACTCCCTGGTCTAACCCTACAGTGGAAAAAACTAGTTCAAAATACAGAAAACAAATTTTAGTATCTACACAGCAGAAAAATTTCTTATAATAAAAAAATCATCATTTACAAATCTTCATTTTACATATTTATCTGCAATTTCATCAGAATGTTTGGTGAAAACGTAAGTCAAATATAATTCCAGAAATACTGAAAATAAAATTATCTTGATTTCAACAAGAATATGTCTTTACTCTGGTTTAGAAGTAAATGGAATATCAGTAAATGTCTCAAGAATGAGCTAAGCCTAACAAAAATCCAAAGGAAAACATCTACTTCTTACGTGTTCCTGTGCATAACACTGAACACAGCAGGTGTGACGGCAGAAGAGCAAAAAACCACAAAACAGTTCTTAATTCCATCTTAATTTGAAAAATGGTTTGGGTCAAAAGTTAGTTTTAATTTCTTCTTCTGGCTAAACACAAGGCAAGATTTCTAGATTAACAAGTACATATTTCAATTTGAAATTAGTTAAAATTGTACCAAAATTTTACTGAAATTATTTTAATGTAGCCACAAAAATAAGATTTTAAAGTAAAAATAAAGTTTCATTTAAAAATTCATATACATTCTGAAATACATCTTTTTTTGCCATTTCTTCTAGCCAAAGTAAAAATTTAGCCTGCCTCCTTCAACAGAATGATTTTCAGCTTGTTTATCAGCTATAATCAAAAGGTTTCACACTGAAATTCATTAAAAATGTGTATGTTTTCATCAATGGTTCTTCTTCCAAACACAAGTCAATATAATTTCTAAATAAGATCAGGTCGCAATGTTGGCACAACCAGCCACTAATTCCCACCTACCCTGCATTCCTAGAACAAAGACTATAGAGACCTGGAAGAAAAAAAGCAACCAGGATGAAGGAGAATCTGCTTTTACCCGACACAGAAAGATGACAATGAAAATTTATGGTAAGCTATTAAATAAAACCTTATACAACCTATAAAAAAGCATAATAAGGGTAGCTGCTTTTCATTCTTGTAAAAACAGCCATCTATTTTCTGTACATGAATATATTTAAGATACTTCCATCATCTCATCTAATCTGCCTAAAATAGTAAATCAACAGTTTATCAATCTCTGTTGAAAAAAGGTGTACATCAAAGCTGTCATAGAATAAGTAGAAACAACAATTTAGCTGCACTTCTCAGAAAAACTGGGCATGTGCTTATGAAAGGGACCACTGGAAATCAGCAGGCTTAAAGGCAGCCATGATTTTACATGTCCTGCTGCTGGGTAAAATTCCTTGTCCGATTTCACTAAGCCTGCGGAGAGCGGCTACTCTGCTTCACGTGCGGATCCCACGCCCAGCACGGGACACTTTGCGTCCTCGCTCTCAGCTGCCAACAGTCCCACGCAGCCTGCGGGGCTGTCCCAGGGTCTGTGCTGCCTTCTGGCTGGTAAACTGCTCCGCTCCTCAAGCATAACCCGGGAGGAGTTTCACAGCTCCAGTCACACGTTTCCAAGCACAGTACAGGTTTCTATAGCACTTCCACACCCCCCACACCCCCCCCCAAGGAATGCAAAAATGGAAACTGGTTCTTTCATTAGCAATATCCTTCTCTCAAAAACTGCCTGTTTCCTTTTAAACTCCTAGTCTCATTTGTTCATCAACAGCTCCAAGTATAAGTCTCATACATCATCTACGCAGAAAAATATAGCTAACAGTGTCTAGAAATAAATAAATCATAGTACGCGAAAGCTGAGAAATTTTCCCTAAAATGCAACAGAAATCCCTAGTGGAAGGGAATCAAACAGTCTTCAGAGCATGTCTGCTCATTTCCAACCTCTGCAAGCTGTGCCAGTATAATTCCAAAGCAGAGTTGACTCCAGCTACTCTGTTTAACTTCTCTTAAAAAGTAATATTCCTAGTCCTAGAGCATGGGAATCTGCAGTTCCCAAAGGAGGAATAAAAAGGGGGATGGGAGGGGAAAAGAAAAGATCAGTTACATACAACATATTCTATAAGTCTCATAACCTGGCTTTTATTTGCTAAAAATGGAAAGCTGAAGCTGCCTTTGAGACAGTTATAAAAATATAACTTATCAGTTTCCCTTGGCTCTCTTCTTCATTAAAGGCTGGGGGGTTTTCTTCCCTTTCCTTTAAGAAAACTGCCCTGCTGCAAAGGGTGTTAGAAGTAAGGACTGTATTTCAACTGAAGACAGCGCGAGCAAAAAAGCTTTCCCAATTACGTTGCTGATTATTTGAACAGTCTTCCATTTGACAATACAATTACACCGAAAGAGAGGAGAATATCTTCATTACACTGAAAAAAGGGAAGAGTGTGGGGTTTGTTTTGCTTTAAAATTTAGGGACTATGAGCTGGACATATAAACTTCACTTGAACTCCAGAAGGTCAGATAAACTTTCTGAAAATATCATTTTTTTCCCTGCACAAATATCTGTGCTACATAATTCATATTTTATGTTCTTTCCAGGAACTCTTTCACCTACCAGGGACAAGCTAACCTCAAACCAGAGCAGTAAGTGTGCTATAGCTTCTGTTACTGGTTCTATTTCCATGTCTGCTCTATTGTAGTTCTATTTATATTATGTGAAGTCAGCAAAAAGCCATAGCAATCCTGACACATCTGGCAGTGCCAGAGGCACAATATAGCTACACATCGCAGGAACACTTAAGCAGCTTAAAAGCAAAGGGAAAGAAACCACCATAGCAAGCCCCGGCTGTAAAAGGTTACTCCATAAAAAGCTGTTGTGCTAACAACAGAATGGTGATGACTGCCATCCTTATAATAAATCACCTTCTTCCCAGGTTTAACCTTCAAAATAATGTCAATATTCATTCTTCAACCACCTTTTTTAACCCTGTTTTCCAGAGGGGGGACTCGGGGAGGCTGAGAGTCAGTTCCTCCCTTTCCTGACCACAGTGGAAAAACTCCAGTTGGCTGCAGTTCTGCAACTAACTGGGTTCATTTGGTTACTGGGCATGCCAAACTGGCTACAGTCAGGACCCCACTCTTGAACTGATGCTCCCAGACACTTTCCAGCATCTGGCTAGATTTGGGTATGTTCCCAGGAAACGAGCATGAGACAAGAATAATCATCTTTTGAACACTGGGAAATAAAGAATTGATGAAAAGGTTAGCCAGAAAGAGGTTTCCTTGTAGTACTGAACACTACTCTTCTACCGCAGAAGAACAGGTCTTAACTGACAGCGCCGTGCAGTAAACCACCGTCATCGGCTCAGTTACGTTCACGAGTCTGAGATTTATCTGGTTTCATGGAGCATTAAGTTCCCCTACTTACATAGAGTATAAAAAGTCCATTTGCTCTGTGTCACGTAGGCCTGCTCCACCGAGGCACAGAGGAATTTTCTTCATCACAGCTCCCACACCGGCGGTGGGCATGTTGGGAGCCCAGCTGTGGGCACTACCAGGGCCCCACAACCCAGCGCTTGCCCTGTGCTTCACAACAGAATTCAGTGCTTTTAGACCCCTCATTCCTGCTAACAGCTCCAGGTGATACAAAGCAAACAGAAAAAGTGCTCAACTCATATACTACAAGCTACCCTGTTCAACAAATTCCAACCTGAAACCTTTGACAGGAACCAGGAGCAGATATACCTTTAATGAGCTAGCTACCTAATCATACCAGTGGCATTTTTAACTTCTATGTCCTTTCCACACCAACTTATTTTGATTATTTTAAGATTAAAAGCTCAATAATTAGCTGCCATTTAGTGATTTAAATTAATAGTATTTTATGAACAGTGGCATATATGGGTAGTGGGACTCAGGTACAATTAAACTTGCTCATTATAGAGCACTGAAAGCTTGTTTACTGTAAATGCATTAAGTAATTTGTCCCTTCTGCTTTAAAAATAAAAAGCCTCATTTACATCATCCCCAAAGGTCCAATTTCAACCATAGTTTTTAAGGCTAAGGTTTTGAGGAAGAAAGCATGCATTGTGCTAGCAGTCATATGACTCTTGTAATACAAATAACCTGAACATTTTTCTGTAACAGGGCAGGCATGTTTCCACCATAATCCTACCAACAGTGCAAATAACAATCTTACTTCAGGAAAATACCATTCTGCTTTGTTTCTAGGTTTACACTTCTTAGGGAGGAAAAAAAAGCTCAAATTCTACTAGTCCTCTTAAGTAGCTCAAAGCAGTAAGTGCAAGTATCTCCAACTCTACAGCAAAGAAAACTCACCTTGAGTTGCTCTCCATTACACAGCACCCATTACCCATCCCTGTGACACCCTCTTAAACACACGTATACAAACACATGTATACATAAATAAAAGGTATATATCTATGCACATCACTACATTAGAGAGGAAGGACAGACATTTTTATTTCTTAAGAGGCAACAACTCAACCAACTTACCATGAGAAGCTCCTTTGCTGGTGAGCAAAGCTCCTGAAGAACAGGTAATACTTGCTCCCTCAGCTCTTTAAAGGCAACACCTGAGCCCTTTTGCACCCAGGTGAGTCCCACACACCAGCAGCTGATCTCACCTCCCTTCGTTTGTAAGGGGAGGGCAGGAAGAGAAGAGGGGCATCAGTCTCTGCTGACTTCACCTGGATTAAACTCAAAATCTAAATTAAACTTCTCATGACAAAACATTTCTACCTAGCAGCCTTCCAATATTCAGAAAATTAAAACTGAAAGTTCTCTGTAATGTTGCTACCAGCCCAGATTGTGCAAGTAATTTCTTAGTTCTTGTGTAACACTCAAAAGATTTCATAAACCAGCAGAGAACCACGTATGCTCTCTCTGTGTGGAAAGCTAACTGTATCTTCCACTGCCATCATGATCAGTGGTCCATCTCTATGTATGGGGAGAAAGGGGTAGTCACTCCACCTCCTATCAAAACTAATCCACTTTTAATGGAGAAAAAACTACACACGTATATGAAACTAAAAGAACTGCGGCTTAGTTACCTTGTGGTTACTGTATTCGGTAAAACGTGAAGCCTGGGTTTCCAATTATATCACAAATATCTTTCTTTGTACACAGTGATACCTACCATAAAGCAGCAAGGTGTGGTGGAACCCTGCAAACCACCGCCCAGCAAAAGGCCCTTCAGCTGCAGTCAGCACTGTCCTCTTTGCATTAATTTCTGCACGATAACAAAGCTTCAGGAGGTCTTCATATGGAGATACACTTCAACGCTGCAGTAGAAAAGAGAATTTAATGCAAATATCCTATTCCGCAGAATGAAGATTATAACCAGTAGGAATTTACATAAAATGTGGTAGCAGTACCATTTTCTATGAAGGCATCATTTGTTGGCTTGCTGTTGTTTTGGTTTTGTTTTTTTTTTAAAGGCACAGTTCTTCTAAAGAACAACTACAGATATCTATTTTTACCATACTCTCTGGTGCCTGAATCTCAGTTAGGTTCATCTTAGATGTCGCCCAGTTCAGATCTCCTCCTGAGTGCGGCAAGAACTCAGTGACTCCTCCTGGCTAGTTCTAAAAAGCCTGTTTTAATTAAATACTTGGAGTACCTACCTGCACATATCCATGTGTTTGAGAAGCAAAAAAAGTCTCCTAACTTTGATACATTTCTACCAGCCAGGCCAAGAGTTCAGCCAAAACTGTAGGTGTCAACACCCATCATTCAGCTTAGGGCTGCTTCGTAAGGAATTGATGTTAGAGGTCCAGTTGCCACAAAGCAATTGAAATCAAATAGATGGAATCTGCTCATTTTCAGAAGACTGAAGTCCAGTTTATCTGTAACTTCAGAACAGTCAGATGCAGAATAAACAGTTAAAAATAAATGCTGAAATTACAGCATATTTAAAAGGACAGATTCTCCATCACACTGTAATTGAGGAACTACAGCATTATAACACTGGGCTAGAACTTGTGCAATACCGAGGTAAATCCAGGGTAGTATGCTGGGCCTTTAAATCACATCTTGCTGTAGATCCATATATTAAATTAGCTCTATCGCTCCATGTTCATAAAGAAAACTTTTTAAAAATGCAGAAAGTACTTAATTTTTTACTTTGCAAGTGTTAGGGTGACATATTACAATGAACACACAAACTGAGAGTGAGCACACACACTGGGAGTAGGAACAAAGGCATGTTCCTCTCTTTCATCTGCTATCCATGCTGCATAGCCTAATCTTTCAGACTCCGAAGAAAGATGGGTTACATTAGGGAATGTTTGCAGTGCCGTGCACTTCCTTCTGCACCTGCAGATACAATACACGCTTGGTGTGCATATATTAAATCTCATTAACAATGACAGAGATAACACAAATAATATATTGTATATACCATAACCTCTTCAGAGAAGCGCTGCCAGAAAAACTCGTAAATGCAAAAGCTCTCGTCGCATTCGCTGTTGCAGAGCAGATGATTTCAGACTCTTTAGCTGCTAATCTTGGCAGTTCGTCACATTTTCCGTTCGTCAGCTACGTTCCACACTCAAAAGCATCTCATATGCCGTCCCACAGTTTTACAGTGACATTTTATTAGTTAATACCTAACAAAATTGTTCTAAAAATTTTGATCATGCTAAGCAAGATCCCATGCTTACATGCAATGGCATTCCTCTGCCCCCAGCCTGGCTTGGCATGACTGCTCCCTTGGTGCCCACCCTCTTGAGCCAACAACACAAGGAAGTACAATTTAATAGAATATCCGATCAGATCATGCATCGAGCTCTTTTCAGCAGGGAGAGAATGAGAGCCTGGAAAGAAGCTGGAGCATCCATTACGTTTTAGATATTTCAAAGGTGTTCTACAATTTATCACGCTTCACATGTTTTTGATGCATTTTTCTGTACCACTTGGTAGTTTCTTGAGTCTAAAACCTACCTATACATTTTATAATGCTCCTTTTAAAATAAAATAATATATAACCATTGAAATTTTGTATTATATGCACAAAAGTGATCTGAAGTTATTTTAGCGAAACCTAAAATTTATTAGTAAAGACTAAATTCTTTGCTTTTGTACTTGGCTCTTTAGGGTTCAGGTTTGCTAATGGACTGCACAAATCTGCTCAGTTTTCAGCACTTACTACGATGATTTAAAATCAATGGCATTTCTTATGAGAAAGAGATGAGCAAAATGTTTGCAAGATGAGGGTTTACAGCTGCCTGTTTTCAGATAAAAAGGTTTATGGCTTTGTTTTAACTCTTTCAAATATTTAGATAGTTTTCTGGTAAAGATATATAGCATATGAAATATATGGTAATGCACTGTGTAATTAAGATTTTATTGGATTTCATTTGAATGAGCTATATAATTCAGGTACTCATATATTACATTAAGAGCCTAATTAGATATATTTTCATCAAAGCAACAGTAAATAACCTATTTCACTTTGTGGCAACTTGTCTGGGAGCAGCTTACAGTTTAACTCTATTGCTCATTTTCAGTTATTAATTGAATATATTCTAAGCATCTTTATTCCTATAAACCTTTTAGTTCCCCTGGTAAGCTTTTTTATTTATATCATAAGAAATGTGATCTGAAGAAACATAGCTCACAGAGTCAAATCCTGATATCACAGTCATCATCATGAATTCCAGATTTACTTTCTATGAGAGTTCACTGCGGGATAATAGTCAGAAACTCCACAAAAATCTTCTGTCAATCCATCATGTAGGGAATGTATTGAGGAACTACAGATAGGCAGTAATAAAAAGCCTTAAGATAGGCAAAAAATTCTGTCTCCTAAAAACTTACTGATATTAACATAACACAAAATATGTTTGCCGGAAAGTTAAGGTAAAGAAGCACTAACAAAGTGTATTTTTTCAAGCCAGCGACTCCAGGCAGGTGCTTCTGCTGCCAGCGCCGTGCCGGGAGCCTTGCTGGGTGCCAGCAGCCCCCGATGGCAAAAACGCAGGCGGAAATCCCCACACCGAACCAGGGCCTTCTCCTTATTCTGCCATTGGCTTTTTTTTCTTTTAGTACTAGGAAATCAGGTGTTGGGAATGTTTGGTGACTTTTGGGACACAAGTGGGAGGTGGGAAAGGCAGGATGGTGAAGAATGGATGCTTTTATTGTTGTTTTATGTACTCCTTGCTTCCCTCTGAACTGCAAGGGGCTCTGCTCAACGACCCCCTTGGTTGCCCTCAGGCCCGTTCCCGGGGAGCAGCACTGCGATTGCTGCTTCGCTCAGGATTTCTCAACTTACTACAGCGCTGCTGGATACTGAAGTGGCTGGTGACCGGTGATACTGCAGCTCTTGTAAAGCCCCATCCCCCAGATTATGAGAAATCTGGTTTACATTACGGCACGCCTTCTAATCCTCGCGCATTCCTCGCCTGCGGAGCTGCCTCCCCCGGTGCTCCCGTCTGCAACGCCGAGGCCAGGAAATGCCGTACATGGGTATAATAAGTTCAAGCCTCGTATTTCAGCCCTGACCACTGGTGTGTGAATCAGAATCAAACTTGTGAACTGTGTGTTCCTCACTGAAACTCACACCTGTTATTTGTTTAGCTCTGTTAAGATACTGACTGAATTCAAATGGTAGGAAAACACTTCTCCTTTGAAGACTCCAGCGCAATTTATTTAGCTATTTCTGTCCAGTTCCTGAGAAACATGATACATGCCTGAAGGATTTAAATAATCTTGTTCCATTTTATATTATTTTCTGTTATTAAGTATGGCACAGAAAGAGCAGGATTTCCCACGTACTCCGCTGCCTGCGCGGCAGCCAGACAAAGCCCCGTCTGCTGTGCAAACGTCACCAGTCGGTCGAGGCCGTGGCAGCCCTGCCCTCGGGAGGCACACAAACTGGGACTGAAAGGACGGGGCTAGAAGTGCTCCCAGCATATCTCACAGAAGATATTAACCTCTGTAAACTATGCCTGCTTCTTCCCTGACAGCAGCAGATTTGGTTGAGGATCTCTATGTCGCTGATAGCCTGAGAACTCTACCTGCATACAGCAGTATCTGAGCCTTTCACAAAAACACATCCATCAGCAAAATTTGAGGGGTCTGAGCTCCCAGGTCAGAGCTTTTACAATATTTTCGCCATCTACATGACGTTGCCTCCTCAACCTCTTAATTTTGTGAACTTGCAGCATTTTGCAGAAAAAATTTGGGGTGGATGAGAATGAAGATGCTTTGAACTTACATACATCAGCTATGTTCTTGCAAACTGTTTCAAAAGGTGAATACCCTGGCAACAACATTAACCAACATATGATAAGCAACACACAGATTTGCCCCTGAATATTTTCAAATACCTCTGAACAGCTACTTTGGGAACCACACCTTTAAACAAAGCACGCACTCTTCTTCTAACACTCAGTGTGTGGAGGGAGTACTGTTTTGTACAAACAAAATCAAAACCAATGGCTCGAACATGCACAGAGACATAGCTTCAGAACACAGCTTTTCACAGAAATATAAACACAAAACATTAAAAAAAAGAGCAACAGGCATCATCAGAGACCTAAGAGCCATTTCGGATCCAGGCTCCGCTTCCCCCGGGAGTGGGCACAGAGCGAATCCCTGCGGTGTGGCACGATGTCCCACTGACCAAGGCAGCACTTCCACGTGAACGTCTCTCACATTTACATCTCAAATAGGTCACAGAGGCACATATTTTTACTAACTTTGTGCATTTTAAATGGTCCTCCACTAGCATTTAGGGAGGATTTCTCTACTTTGAAAATAATTTTTATGAAATTGGACATCCATGATCAGAGAAAGCTCTTTTATAAGCTTAAGATACTGACACATGGTTACATTTCTGTAGAAGATAAACTGATAAAAAGTAAGGAAATGACTTTTTAAGTCTGCTTAAACAAATCTCTCTGCCTGCTGAAACAATTGATCGACAGTGTATTTTCTCTACATATGAATGAGGAAGGATACAAAGTCTAGAGCATTCAGTCTGGAGTCATATGCATACTGCATATTTTAATTCCTTTTATTAATTGCTTTGTTGTGAAATTCACCCTAAGAAAATACTTTATCAGTTGACTCCACTATAATTTGGTATCAAATCCACTCAGTGCTCTATTTTTTTATTTGTCTTTTGTCTGCATTGAGTTGTTTCTAATTTATTGCCATATATTATTTGTAAGAGGATCCTTCAAGTTTCCTCTCTTAACTCATGACACCTGTTTTTTGTTATTTTAAAGACAGACAAGGACACCAGGGCATTCACTCCACACATTGTAAAAACACCACTGTGAAAGGGTGGCAGACATACACGTATAAGCAGAAATAAAAAGCTTCCTCTGTTCCCGAAAACTTTGGAGTTTAATAGAGATGGGAGTGTGATTCTGCTTCAACATGGAAGAGGTTTGGGGGTTTTGTTTCATTTTTGGGGTGTTTTTTCCCCTCGCTCTGTGGTCCATGAGTGCTGGTCGCTCTTTAAACAACACTTCTTCCATGAACAGGAGCAATGCATCCCCCTGAGAAAGAAATCTAGCAAAGGAGGCAGGAGACCTGCATGGTTAAACAAGGAGCTTCTAGCAGAGATCAGGCAGAAGAGAAAGGTCCATGGAATGTGGA
>Ga0065711_1034730_pt1 | contig 23324 bp, 12 predicted proteins | sample Hoacrofraction12_FD_59098 | JGI IMG/M metagenome (GOLD analysis project Ga0065711, IMG submission 59098) | Hoatzin crop microbial communities from Cojedes, Venezuela - Epithelial fraction 12 v2 (version 2) | ecosystem: Host-associated > Birds > Digestive system > Esophagus > Crop | place...
TTAAAAGGGACTCAGATTTATTATCTTCCTGAAGATTGACGCCAGAAGGGAAAACTGTTTTACAAAAAGTTTTGGATAAAATTGCAACTGCCTTTACCTCCAGAATTAATGTCAATTTACCAACAAATTTACATATATTTTATGTGGGGTTTTTTCCCAGCCCTATGCTCTTTTAGGTCGGTGGTGTGCTAACGAGCAGCAGTTGAAGACTCTGGAATGGATCTTTTTGTCTCATATGCCCATGAAAACATTAACCACAAAGGTAGACATGATAGTGTCCTTAATAGCACAAGGTCGGATCATTGTCAGCAATTGACAAGACATGATCCTGATGCTATTTACCTGCTGCTGGCTACAAGCCGCTCTAGCTAATTATGATATTAATATATGCTAATGAGTTCTCGAGAGTGCCTGCTTTCTAGGGCTCCGGGTTGAAGTTTTGGAGAGTAAGTTATTTTGCTGCTTTTTGGTAGTAGATTTTGGGTACCCAGGTCGGACCCTGCTCTTGAACATCAATAGTCTGAAGGATCGCAGGACCTCCAGCCGGCACCGAGGGATTCTCGGGGAGAATCTCCAATCCCTGGACTGAAATGTTCTGAGCAGGGACCATCAATAAGGTAAAGCCATTCTTCCAGTATTATTTCTTGTTACCTGCCTGCTAGTCATAGTGAAAGCTTCACAGCATTGGGCTGTATCCCTGGGGAGAAGGGAAAGTGCCCTTCCTAAAACAGAATTGAAAAGACAGTACTCTTCCTGAAACCGAGGCTCGGGAATTTGTCTGTTAAATGTTGAATATTATTATAAGTCCTTGTCTGTTCAATATTTGGGTTTATGTTGAAAACTTGGTGTGCCTGTGCGTGTGTGGTCGTGACTATAATATGTGATTTTATGTGTTTGTTTTCATAGCATTTTTATTTATGTGATCTGATGGATTTATTTGGTTTCTGTGATCTAACAGATTTGCCTGGACTAGGTAACTGCTTTTGTGTGTTATGGTTTTGTAAGTTCTGTAAGTATTGATTATTTCAGGTTTGTGACTTCAGACTGTTGCATTTTGAGTCTGATTTATCGGGACTTGAGAAGCATTTGATGCAACAGGGAATAGATGTGGTGTTGTTTGCAGATTTATGCTGTTATGTGCATTAATTTTACCCTATATTGTTAATGTCATGATTCTAGATACATTGATCCTAACCTAGGTGATTAATATGGATACTGAATGTTATGGATAGTTGTATGTGTGATGAGTATACCTATAACCCAAGTGCAAATTTACTGAGCTCATATCATTGATACACCATTATTTTGATGCCTGGTATGGGGGGCTGCATCCCCTGCAATTGGCAACAATGATATGTTGTGGTCAGGCAGTGCTTGGGTCCCACCATCCACACAGAAAGAAAATTGGATGCAAGTAAATCAATCTACACCCATATGTTAGGTAACAGATTTGCCATCAATATGTACCATTCTCAGGCTAATTTAACCCTTCTTTACACCCGACAGGTTATGGTATGCCCTTCACATCTATATGTCTTTTCATTAGCATTTGTGCTCTTATGCTTGTTTTTAGTGTTGCACTGTAGCGGGGCTGTTACTGGACCATAATGCCAATAGTGATGCTTATGCATGTTAATGTAGCACTTGCTTTAAATTCATTAAATAAAAATGGGGGAGATGTAGAGGAATGGGACAAAAGCAGATTGCTGTAATAAACAGAAGAGAAAAATGCTGAAGTAAACAGGACTTGTGGATGTGCTGAAGTAGCCGAGTACATGATCAGGAGTTAAAAAACAGCGGTTGTGTATTGCCAGCCAGCGCATGGACAGCGCGTGATCAGCAACCTCATCGGCTGACCTGGCGTGTCATATGGCTACAGATTGGACAGACGCAGAACAGAGAACTCATGCAAATAGCTGCCTGATTGGGACAGAAAGTTCCCAGGAACTAACGTCCGGGTACATGACCATTTGCACAAAGCCGTGTTCACCTGGAACCATCTAATGCTTCCAGTGTCTCGAGAATCACCTCCTATCCTAACTCATTTTCTGTCTTTACAGAGTGCTGATATAGGGCCTCAGGCAAAGGTGCTGGTACAGTATTTCCCATCAGGAGCTTGGACAGGCCCATGGGAACTATTAATGTGGGCACGCGGGTATGCTTGTGTTCCCACAGATGTAGGACCTAAATGGTTCCCAGCAAAGTGCATTAAGCCGGCACTAGACAAGCAACAGACAACCACAAAAGACCCTGAAGCGCCTGCTGAAGCATCAGAAGACACTGTGAGTAATAACACACTGTTTGACGGGAAGTGATCACTTTGAGACTGTAAGGAGTTATGTATCAGGCCTCACTAGGCCGCAGGTATCTATATGTTTAGTCTGTAAGTGCTGTTGTGGATATATTATTGCACATGGTATATTTTGTAAAAGTTATTTGATTTATTTTAATGGTAATCAATGCATTTATCTGAATCGTACCTTAACACCATTGTGCATTCATTGTAAAAGAGTCAATACCATAAGTGAGATCTATTCAATCCGCTATTTTTGCTGTAACACAGATTGGTATATAAGACGGAAATGGTAACGATCCTTTTAAGCTTGATGGGGTGTATGCAAGCAATATGGGTGCCACCACAACCCAAAACAAATGTGTGGGTCTCACTAGCGAATGTGACAGGACAAGATTTGATTTCCCTGTCCATTGCATCTCCAGGAAACCCCTTTTCAACATGCCTTGTTGGTGTCCCTTTGGATGCATGGCGCATACACCGGCACTCATTAGTGTGGTCCCCCCGAACAACGGCAGTCACTGATATGTGGGACCTATGGACTGTTCAGCTGCCGTTGGAACAATTAGAGCCTCAGAAGATAGAGTTACTTGGCTCCATATGAATGGATTTTTGTTTGTTTTTTAACTATACAGGGAGAAATCAAACACATGCATGGAGTGTTAATACATTGAACATTCTATATCACAATGCAAGTGCTTGGTGCAACTATACCACAAGCAACATATCTAAATCAACTAACCAACCACTTGCTTTACCCCATGGAGTATTTATCATTTGTGGGGATGGTGCTTGGCCGGCCATCCCATCCCATATAAAGGGAGGTCCCTGTAATCTAGGGAGATTAATGATTTTAACACCAAATCAGATCATGATAATTTGCCACCGAAATACACGATACCGAGGGAAAAGAGCAATTCATCGTTTTACCCCAGACTGCAAAGGCAATATTGGATTTTGGAATAGTGGTGAAATAATCATTGCATCACTTTTAGCTCCTGGGATTGCAGCCTCCCAGGCTCTAGCTACCCTGAAGAAACTGGGATGTTTGCTAGCCAAGAAGACTAATGCTACTTCTTAGGCCTTAAGTAGTTTATTTTTAGATGTTGATGTGGTTAGACACGCAACTTTACAAGATTGCGCAGGAATTGATTTTTTACTTTTAGCGCAAGGGCATGGATGTGAAGAATTTGATGGTATGTGTTGTATGAATCTCTCTGATCACTCAAAATCTATTCACTGTAGCCTTCAACGACTGAAAGAGGAAGTTAAAAACCTGCAAATTGATGATGGATGGGGTTGGATAGAGAGTCTTTTTAATGATTGGGGGATTCGTGGTTGGCTTAAAGGTTTGATGAAGATTGGGTTAATCCTATTGTGTGTTATCTGTGGCTTCCTTCTCATCATTCCATGTTTGCTATCCTGTCTGAAAAGGGCCCTGCAGAGGATGGTAAACACTTCATTTTCGGTAGAAAAACAAAACTGAGGAGATGTGGGAGTCAGCTGGGCCGCGGGCAGCCTTGATGATCTTGATGAATTTCAGCTATATCCTTGAGCAAAAAATATTGTGCAGCTGTGGTTGAAGAACAGGAGGAAAGGAACAAAGAAACAGGATGCGAGACCCCAACTCCTAGCCAAGCGTGAAGGTCGGGTGAACGACGCAAGATGATCAATCAGAAGAACAAAGGAACCGCGTGCCAAGAGACCCTCACCAAAGATATTCTGGGGGTGGGGGACAAGGGAATATAAAAATGTTATGGATACCCAATAAAGTGCTTCTGCTTCTGTCTGCTTTTCTTTTGCTTGCTTTTGCTTGCTTTTTGACTGCCGTAACTTATTGTGGCACGCTGTCACAAGGAGCTACTGGAGAGAGTCCAGCGGAGGGCTATGAGGATGATGAGGGGACTGGAGCATGTCTCCTATGAGGAAAAGCTAAGGGAGCTCGGCTTGTTTAGCCTGAAGAAGAGAAGGCTGAGAGGGGACCTTCTAAATGCTTATAAATATCTCAAGGGTGGGTGTCAGAAGGATGGGGCCGAACTCTTTTCAGTGGTGTCTAGCGACAGGACAAGGGGCAACGGGCACAAACTGAAGCATAGGAAGTTCCGTCTAAACACAAGGAAGAACTTTGCTCTGAGGGTGACAGAGCACTGGAACAGGCTGCCCAGGGAGGTTGTGGAGTCTCCCTCTCTGGAGATATGCAAGACCCACCTGGACACAGTCCTGTGCAGCCTGCTGTAGGAGACCCTGCTTTGGCAGGGGGGTTGGACTAGATGACCCACAGAGGTCTCTTCCAACCTCTACAATTCTGTGATTCTGTGATTCTGTGAACTGTAGGGATTAATGTAAAACTGACTGCAACTTTACACCTGAATTAAGATAAACAGGTTATGGACTCTTACCACATTCTCAGCAAGCGATGAACAACTTTGCTGGTTTTCTCTGCTAACTGTTTCACTCTGATAACTACAAGACAGAATTTGTTTTAAAAGCATGAGGTACGCTAAAAAAGGGTACTTAACCATACATTTGGAGAATGCCAAAAGGTTACACTAATTTCTTACTTCATACAATCAAGAGAGAGATGAGCCTGCCATCATTTCTTATTTCACATATGTTTGCCAGCTAAATGGATGGCTTAATATATTGCCCTTTCACTGACCAAATCTTCTGCATAAACTTACATTGTTTTGAATATATGGAGCCTGAAAAATGAAAATCATTCACCAGCTAATCCTTGCCTAGTATCTGGGAAGGTCAAAAGGATCGATGAAGATTGTATTGACTTTTGAGCACTAAATATTATCTTTGAAGAGATGTTCTGTCATTTCTCAGGCAACACGATACATTTCACAGTGTTACATTGCTAACTAATGCTAGTAGCTGAGAAAACTTGTAGAGTTTTTGCTGTTCCAGGTTGCCAGGACTCTTCTTTCAGGGATACAGTCACCTACTCCTTCTCTGAATTACCTCTCTGGCTGAAACATTATTGGGTATGTACATCAGAACTGCATCTCAGACCAGGTCAGACACCCAAGTGTTGTTCTGTTAGGCAATACAAGTTACTCCAAAGCTCCAAAGCAGTAACCAGATGCTTTAAAACACTAGTCCCTAACTTCCAGTAACTTCTTCACAATAGTAACACTCAAGTAATATCCCGTGCTCTTTGGTAAATGTAGCTTACATCCATGTAAGCTCACAAGGACAGATCATTGCTTGAGGACTTCAGGCAACTGCTTTAAAAGAAAGAGTAAGAACTTGGCCATTGAGAAATAATAGAATTTCCTACCCATTTCTTCTTCACGTGTCAGACATGATTGAAAAAATACCCAACAAAAACACTTTGTACTCTTACATATACATACGCAAACTAAGAACAAATGGAGTGAGCATGCTTCCTGAGCACTCCATAATGATACTCAAGCCTTGTTTGTGTGTGGGAACAGCTTTAAAACCTAGTATGTGGTCTTAGTAGTTGTGATATCCCTAACTAAGAAATGCTACATCTGCTCATTTGTGGTTCCGTTTTCTCTCTTTTTCTCCTTTATCTTCAGCCTGCCTTTTACCTTCAACAGTTATCTTAAAGTGGTTGTTCAATCAAAACTGGCATATTTCATGATTACAAGTGTTTTACAAAGTGAAGCACATTTATTCTGTGCTCTTTTAGCCAAAGATTGATGCAACATGAGAAAAGTTGTATTATATGTAAAAACAACCATCGACATCATTACATCTTTGGGCCAGATTTTTTCCTAATACATATTTAGTGGAAATTTGCCACTAAATCAAAATGGTATACTTCCTTCCCTTACCCACCCTATGCTGATTTCAGCAATTACAGCTTTGAAAGGCATTCGGATGACTTGGTTTTTCAGTTCTAAGACAAAATTTCTGAGGAAAAAAAGGAGGAGAAACCACTCCAGAAATGTTAGGTCAGTGGAACTTTGGACGTGGGATTCCATAGGTGGCTGTTCAGATCATGGTCATGCTCACCCCGAGTCCTGTGTGTAACCATGTAGCTCTGTGAAGCCTGATTACCATTCCTATTGACAGGCCATATGTTTTTTACTGAGTTTGAAAGGCCTCAGGACTGAGGCTTGTCACAGGTTTGCTCTGTCTGAGTTTTCTTGACCTGCCTGCAGCATTTTTTTTCCCGGTTTAGCTGCAATAGCAAGTCCTCTAACTGACAAGCTGTCTATGGCTAATTTGTTCTATTATTTTTCTGTGTATGGCACAGCAACAGTTTTTGTATTGATAGTAACAAATGTAATTTGTCACTATGTAGCGTGAGATACTATTCTGACATATAGCGCAGAGAAGCACAGGTCTGGTACAACAGCAGACACTTTGCAAAGTGGAGGCACAGGATGTGGAGTAGGACAGTGGGTTGAGAGATGAGTCACAGGCTTGGCCCTGGAGACCTCACAGCAATAAACAACTCATCAATAGTCAGTTAAAAAATGCAGACTTGTAGCTGGAAATAAAATCTAATTTTAGATAACAAAGAACTGGTGTTCAACATACCCAAAGGATTCTAAAGTATGTATATAGTAAATTTGGGTGTAACATGGAGCTGCAGGCTCCATGAAATAAAAAAGGAAGATGTAAAGATGTTTTAGCAAACATAAAAATAACCCCAAGTAGATTCTAGAGTGAGAAAGAAATTACATACATCAACAACACATTCCTCCTGGCAAAGGACACTTGATGTTGACAACTCCCCATAAGTAACCATGAACCATGAGAATGACCATATTGATATTAGGACCAAAAGGAGCAGGGGAAGGATGAGCATAGCACCAGAAAAAAAAAAAAAAACCCAGAAATGAAGTGTGTGCATTATAATTTAAATTGTATTTTTACTACTGCTAAGACTTTTTTTCCCTCGAATTCTAACTGTATTATTATTCTTTTTCTGTAACAGATCTAGACTAATAACGATTCTTGAATTCCATTTTTCACATTTCAGTGATATTAACCATAAATTATTTAATTTATACGTAGAGTGTGTCTCCTCTTTGCCCATAAACAAGATTTTAAAAGTAACTTATGTATTGACCTGACATTGTACCATCACATTTCTCAGCTGGATGAAAATTCAGGAAATTCAGCCAGCAGTCAAAGTGTACCCAGGAGACTAGAAATGTAGAAATGATGAAATAGAAACTACACAGGCAAACGAACTCAAAAATATTTTTGTGGGAACCCTCAACCATGACCAAGACTTAATTTTTTCATAAAAATTTCTGTTTCCAGATACACTATGTTATTCTTTTTTTATACTATCAAGAAACATATGAGTTAATGCTAAAAGGGACCTTCTTAGAGCTGGTAAATCAAAATTATGCCTATCACATGTTCTAGTTATGATCGCTATCATTGGTTTACTTTCTCCTTACACTCATGATCTGATCATAAGATTACTTTTAAGCATGGAAATAGGGATTTTTTTTTCTGTAGGAGTAAAAGACAGACAAGCAGAATATACAGCTGGTCAAACAGTCCCCACACTGTAATTGTCACAGTTTAACCGGGCAGCCGGCAACTAAGCACTAGATAGCCGCTCGCTCACCCCTCCTTTTTCCCCTCAGTGGGATGGGGAGAAGAAATACATAAATGGGGAAACTCGTGGGTTGAGATAAAGATAGTTGAATAAGGCAACAAAGGAATTACTACTACAACTACTACTACTAAATAATAGTGACAGTAAAGAATATGCAAAACAAACTATACACAATACAATTTTTCCCACCACTCAATGACCAATTCTTAGTCAGTCCCTGAGCAGCGATTGTGCAACCCTGAAATGATGAATTCTGCAAAATTTCTGAAAAAGTTCAAAATCCTGGACAAGAGAGGATTCAAACTCCTTGAAATGAGAAAAGCCAATCCCTGCCCCCCCGCCAACCCCCATGTGTAAACAGGGCACGGCGTCTACGGTATGGAATGTTTCTATTGGCCAGCTTCAGCTATCTGTGCTCCCTCCCAGCTCCTGCACACCTGCTCATTAGCTGAATAGGAGAAGCTGGAAAAAGTCCTTGATTTCATAGCAACGACTAAAAGCATCAGTGTTATCAACACTCTTCTTATACTAAATCCAAAACACAGCAGCTACTGGGAGGAAAAATAACCCTATCCCAGCAAAAACCAGGACAGTAATTCAGTGCTTTTTGTACAGCATTAGTAAGTGGCCTGGCTAATAAATGGGAGATTTAACATGATGGCATCTAAAGCAGATTGATGTGGACTGAAATACGGTTTAATGATCATTGCCTGGAAATGCTCTTTCCTTTTGAAGTACGTTCAGATCTCTAGCCCACCGATTCAGTTGTTTGGGGTTTTTTTTCAGCTCTTATAGCCAAAAATGCCATTGTCAACAGGCAAAACATTTTTGTCACTGAACCCACCAGTTTCAGTATTTCATAATATCCAGGATCTGTTGAAAGAGCACCTAGAGAAGGAAGACTGATTTCCCATCACATTTATTTCCTGTCACACTGCTACAGATATCCAAACTGACCTCAAGAAAAATTAACTCCTTTCCACCTCAGAGCTTTTGGCAGTACTGTGGTAATATAAAACTGCTTCAGCATCATCTGTTATACTTCAAGTCTGTGTATGAAACTTTGTGCTATAGGCAGTGAACTGTTTCACAGAGCATGCAAAGCTAGAAGTGCTTTCAGTTACCAGTTTTCTGAATTATTTCTATACTGAGGTCAATAAAAAAAGAATTAAAATTACTGGTGCTGAACAAGCTAATTTTCCCCTCTCAACAAGCATACATCTGTTGGCTTAATATGAACACAAAAAACAACTCAGGGTAGATAAAGGGGTGTTTCCTGATAGCACACAGTTCCATGATTCTAAAGCAAACCTGTATTTCCTGTAGAGCCCTCTTCCTTGGTGAGGTGGCTGTTAGCTGCCTCTGCTGCACACTTTTATCCTCCTGCAGGAACACCTTCCCATCACCAGGGAACTGTCAGGCAGTGCTGACTGAACTACTGTGAATCTTGGGTGTAGTCTGCATACTGAAAACTTCTTTGATTAAGTGCTGACAAAAACCTGTTTTCACCAAACCAAATGCATTTTCAAAAGGCTAAAATCTAAGCCACTTCTCTGCATATATCTTACATGTTGTACTGTAGTATAAGCCAAGACAGTGATTCAGGTGACCCTGAGGACTTCATTTAAGCCAAGCAACAGAAGTGTGTCTTCCATACTAGCCTAACAAATTGTTGGACAGAAACGCTGCCTACAGCACTATTAGAAAATAGGGTGGCTTCATATGCAGGCTGATAGTCCAGAGGTAATCACACTTAGCAATGCCCTTTTTGCTCTGCTGTCTGTATAATATAATACACATTGATTTTCCACCTTGCCTACTTTTCACTTTAGATTGTGTCTCCATTATAAGCGAAGGAAAAGAAAAGCATTTAGGAGAGTTCTTGGCCAGCTGCATAATCAGCTGCTTCAACAGTGAGATCAGTCACAAGAAAGGGAAAAATCCGTAGTTATGATATACACCTTAGTAATGAGCGCTGCCTGAAGTTCCATGTATTATGTGCCTTTCCTGATTTACAATGCATTCTGCATTTGAAAGTAACAAATTTTGCCTTTGGCAAACTAGAAGTTTGCTTAGAAATTTTATTCATCAGCTTTATTGTTTCAAATGCATTTAACTAATTTGGATGGGCAGCAATATTCCTCTACTTTGTAATTTACGTAAATGTATATATCTGCATGTTTTATCTGTCCTACTCTGTAAAATTTTTTTTAGTTTGCCAAGGAAATTCAAGAAGAATTGGCTTAAATTAGAACCTGTATGCTTCTCTTCAGCAGCTAAGCAGAACAGTGCTACTGCAAACCAGAGATATTTTCAGACGCACAGTCCTGCCACACTGTGTTCTGCCAGAGGGTAGTGTCAACTCTTGTGAAGTCCAAGGACAATAGAGACATTTTCCATAGATCTTATGCTATTTCTTTCACGCTGCCTTCATGTCTAAACTCCCTTTCCAGATTTATGATTTGCAAGTAGGAAATAGTGTCTGTACCATAACTAATGGTGCTTTGCTCACTGCTACTTACTTCTTGTCCCCAAGTTACATAATTTTCACATTCTAAGCTCTCCTGCCTAACAAGGTGGAGCTGAGGACCTGGACAGGTCACGTGGTGAGGACAGGAGTGATTGCCTTGTGACAAAACATTGGCTGCACACAGGTGTATTCCCAGTTTACAAGGATCCTGCTAATTACAATTATGAGAGAAGCAGGCAAGCGAGAAAACTCTGAGGAGGAAAACACCTTCATTAAAATAATAAAAAGTTTTCTTGGTGAAAAAAAAACCCACAATGAAGTCAGAGCACCGTCTTAAATCTTTCCATTATAAATATTAATTAACTAGGAGTACTGCTACATCAGATTAGATCCTCTGCTTAGTGACCAAAACCCATTTAGATATGTACTATGTAAAAACAGAAGGACGTTTGTTTTAACTCAGCCACTTCTTTTCTGTCTTTCTGTTGACTTTCATTATAGCAGCAAATGAACTGAAGCTGAAATTTATCAACAATTCACTGTTTAAAAAAAGTTAAGCAATTGCTAAGAAATATACCTTATACAAATAATTTCTATGCCAAATAATTACAAACATATATTCTGGTGCTATGTGTTATCCAAATAAGTCCACAAATAAACAAGGTATAGAGATGAAAACGTTCCTACTTTTAGAGAACTACTAGTTTTCAAACCACAAAGTTCTCTTTTTCTTACAACTGGTTTCAACAGCAAATTGGAGAAAATCCATATCATCATCTTTTTTCATCACAAGTGTTTGCCTGCAAGCCAGTTTCCAGATATATTTGTGTATTTAGCTCTAAAAAAAAGATCAGAACAAAGCCATATCTTTTTAATAGACTTTCCATTAATTGACACCCTTCCCCAAATATGAAAGTAATGAATACACAAGTGTGTCTAGAGTCACTTTGTTCACCATAGTCACCTAAAGATCTGCTCAAGCCAGAAGACATGTTAAGGCTATAACAGCTATATTGTGGTCTAGTGAATCACAAGAATCTAGGAACAAAATTCTCCTGGGCTGCATGGTGACTCTCATGTAGTTCTTGAAAAGCAAGTTACTTTCCCTATCAGGATTTCCACATCATCTTTCTGAACTTCGTCATATGCTCTTGATAAGAAGCTACTAAAAATGAAAGGGAGAGAATATGGACTGGATTTCTACTCACCTGCCTTTGTGTCAAAACTGATACCCCCAGTTGGAGTATCAGTTGAGGGAGCGGCAAATGCTAGCAGAGACTGGGAACTAAGGTTTACTTTTATTGAGAAGACCATTACCTTAATTCTTTTCAGGTATTCTTCTGTCTTATCTACACTTACCTATCACTGTCTTTATCTACAGCTCACTTCAGCCTGATTTGCTAAGGCAGTAAGGCTTCTATGATGCCATTGCTTCTCTGTCAGTTCATCCTAGAAACTTAGCCAATGAGTCCAGCAGAGGCCCACGAAGAAGATTAAGGGACTGAAGCATCTTTCATATGAAATGCTGAAAGAGCTGGGATTGTTCAGTCTGGAGAAGGCTCAGAGAGGTCTCGCCCATGTATATAAATACCTGATGGCTGGGAATGAAGAAGAGGGAGAGAGAATCTTCTCAGTAGTGCGCACTGACAGGACAAGAGGCAATGAGCACAAATTAAAAACTGGAAATTCCATGTGAAAATGCTCTTTTTACTGTGAGGGTTGTCAAATACAGGACCAGGCTGCCCCGAGAGGTTGTGGAGTCACCATAACTGGAGACTTTCAAAACCCAACATAGCCCTGGGCAAACTGCTCTAGCTGACCAAGCTTGAGCAGCAGGATTTGGACTGGATGGTCTCAAGATGTCCATCCCAAGTGAAGCGATTCTGTGATTCTGCACTAATCCTTGATCAAATTCAGCCACATTTTCTAGAAGAGTAGCTGTCTTAGACATTTTAAATTCCTAAAACTTTTGGGAAATAAGATACAAGGAGAGGGAGAGTGAACACCACTTTTGCTGCTGCAGCAAAGTGGCACCCTGCACTCCCTCCACAGCAGCAGCCCACTGCCTAAATGGGATACAGGTTTATTAGCATCGACATATTAGCTCTTGCACAGCTGCAGACTGGCATCATAGGCACTTTTACTTGCCTGGCTTGTGAGCTTCTCCTGCCTTTGCAAAAGAAGTCCTCTGTCCCATGCTGCTATAGTGGATACTGGAGGGATGTGGGATTATTGGAAGAGGAAGCAGCTCGGTGAGAGGACTTTGGAAGACATTGGAAGTGGAAACGTGAAAGGTAGATAAGCAGTGATGTTGCTGGCATGGGAGGAGCTGAAGTTACTTCAGGACATAACTTTGCATAAAATCAGGCTTTACATATTGTACTACTCATAGGAGGACTTGTTTGATGAACAGAGTTGGAGCTATCATAGTGCTGAATGCTGTTTGTGTATCACACAACACTCTTCCATGAGCTGTAGAAGCAAAGCTGAGAGCATTGCCATAACACACTGCTCAGGCTACTCCAGCCTTCTGCTGAAAGAAGCAATTCATCCACATGGAGTACCATACTACAATAGCTATTCTTCTTCCAGGCTGGTGCACTGCTACATAACGGTGCCTCAGGTTTCAGATAGTTTCTCTTCACACACAGGAGTCCACTTTAGGAGTCTGCTTGCATGTGCCAATGATTCAGCAGGAGTAAGAACACAGAGCTTGGAGAGCAAATGGACTACACTGGAGAAGGGTGAATGCTATGCAGTTGGGGGTTCAGGAGAGGCACCTTTGAAAGTGTCTCCTCTTATTCTGTTACTGTTTTTTTTTCTGGCTATCTTCATACTATCACAATGTTATTAACCTTCACTTTGAATGTTGCTTTCCTGCAGTTAGAGGATTACATAGGAAAACAATGTGAGAACAGGTAGGTCAGAGTCTGTTCTTGAACTTACCAGACATCAAGCTGTTTTTTGTTAGTGCAACAGAGCAATGGAAGGAGACGAGGATTCGAATGCTCCAGAACAGCTGCTGAGTCAGGAAGGTGGGTCTGAGAAATCTGATAGCAAAAGCAGGCAGATTAGTTGTATTTAATAGCAGCTGTCAATCTCTGAAAAGAACAGAAGCTACTGAGAATAATATTCGTGAGGCAATAAGAAAGCAAAAGAAGTCTTGAAACATTATCTGTACAATACAGCTAGATCATTAGGAAGTACTTTTTGATAAGGTACTATTTGAAAAAAAGTGTGCACCAGTAAACACAGAGGTTGCATCTGCCTATCTGCTACTATCCGGGGAAACAGCCTATTCCAGCCCTTCTGTATTAGCAAAATCCTTTTGAACATGATTTCCCTTTGTCAGGATTTCAGAAGTTGACTGATTACTTAATAACTTGAAGTAAGAAGACCAACTATGAAAAGCATACATCTCCTTAAAGCATTTGTTAGAGATATACATAGATATTAAGGATGACGGCAATTATTTGGAAGGATTCCTTCTATGTACAGAGCATATTTTCAGACAGCCAGGGCCTTGGCTGACTCTCCATGCCTATTCTTATGCTGGAACTAATTACTTTCTCAGCTTTACACTGGTCTATGGCTTAACTCCTGGATAGCAACCCAGTGTGTTAACAGGCCTTCTTTTGGCAGGGGGATTTCCAGGAATGCCTTTGAGTGACCATTAGAAGGCGACTATGTTTAAAGGCAGGAGCTGAACTTTGCTTCAGTAGACTCCTAACTGTTTTCTGTACGTTTTCTGCACATTGAAATAATAGTAACACTCAGAGCTGTTCAATCACAGTAAACAGAATAAAAAAACGCATTAACAATAATGACCTATAAAATATTCCAGTTCTAGGAGAAATACAACAGTCCCATTTAAGCTATTCTGGAAGACTTGGAAGGATTGTCTTGTGAAACACAAAACTCTGAGGTCATCCACAGATATACAAAGAAAAAATGCTATCATTTAGGAAAAATAATTTTTATATTTATTTTTCTCTGGAGCAAATAAAGACCTAAGAGACTGAAAATGTTTTACATTATATTTGGAAATGTCCATACATGCAGTTTTGGCTTTAGGAGTCCTAACACAGCAGTTTGCCATTCCTGACTGGAAATGTTTTATTTTGTAACGTTTGCCTGAGCTTTATAGGAGTTGTATTTTGGGCAGGTATCTGCATTTTCCACTGTGGGATAGAAATTTAGTCTTCACACTGCCTCTCAGAATGGAGAAGAGTCATGACATGCCCTCTAGCTCTTCAACAGAGGATGCTCCTTGGTGCACCACAAGAGATGCTAGTCCACAGAGGAGAAAGGGGACGAAACTTCCCATCTAACTCTAGACAGTAGCCATAACAGCAAAACAGTGAAGACTGTATTTCTTCTCTGAGTCTTTGACGTATGGGTAGTATTTGACATGTGCCTCAAGACCTGTTTTTCCTCACTCTTTCAAAAGACTAAATACCATCTTATTTTAAACTCACTCTGCACTAAATAGAATCAGCTCCACTATTTCCACTCAAATTCTGGCAATGTAAAATGAGTGGAAAAGGTGAGAATATCCAGACTATGTATACAACAGTCTAGAAAACATGGAATGGCTGTGAGGAGACTAAGAGGTTGACTTGTAATCAACACACACCCTTTAAAGGGGAGACGTTTCCTACTCGCTCTAAAACAATCAAAGAATGCTGAAACTCAAGCAATAATGTTTCCTTTAAAACAGATCCTTCTTGTTCCATCTTTGTCATTACATGGTTCTCATTGCACTTCCCTTGGAATACATTTTAGTCTCCATGAAAGAAGTATTCTTTGTTCTTTGAGACCACAGCCTCTGCAGTTGGCTACTTCTGTTACACCTGAGTGCCATAAAGTGACAACTAAACTTGAAGTGGAAATTACATTTCCTTTGGCAGTACTACTTTGAGAAGCAGTCTTTCATACTGTTAATCAGGTTTAAGGCTTAGAAGCAGCACTTGAGCCACTTCAAATATCTTTAAAGTTTCGCAATAACAAAATGATGAAAACATCTAATTGATTTAAATATGTATTTATTTTGGGACATAAAAGACAAACAGAAGATAAGAAGACATAAACTGGATACAGAAAGGTATGATTCAGGAGGCCACTGTTAAAGGCTGCTGGAGAAAGCATAGCTGAATATTACCAGTGTAAACAGATCTTCATTACAGTGCAAGAATTTTTCATGGACACAGTTACTGATTAGCAATTATAAGCTTATATGTTTTTGCTGTAGTAAGTAATCAAAAGACAGCACTTTCCCAATAAAAATGGGTAGTTATTTAAAATAATCTAATTAATATTACAGAGCTATAAGCAGGATGCAGCAAAATATGGTCTCTTGCATCTGTGCCATGAAAAAGGACACAGCTCAGCAAAATATTGACTGTCATAGCATTTTCAAATACACAGAAGTTCCAACAGTGTATGAAGGCTGACTCTACAATTATAGAATAAAAATATAAAAATTTTTATGGAAAGGCTGGCATTTTTTTTCTAGTTTCTGTAGCCAGGGAAGAGCTGTGTACTTGCTTTTGCAGCATGGCTGGTAAAGGTTTAGAAATCTGTTATTGATCGAAACATGATACTGATTAACAGGCTTAAAGAATAGTGTATGTTTTTTTGCAGTATTGTGTATGATTTCTAAAAGCTATTTTTGCATTTTCTTTTAAATTCTGAGGCGTTCAGAGAGCTTAATTCTGGCCCTCATTGGGTAAGTTTTGCTCTCATGTGAACCACTTCAAACATTTTATTAGATTGTATTAATGGGGCATTATGAGTGGCCGCCTCCTCCAGCCTCTTTAGGCCAGGACCTCTCCTGCATGACTGACAAAGCCCAGCCTGGTGCCTGGGGACTCGGGGTCTCTGCCTAGGCTGACAGATGTAGCTGCCACTTTCCCATTTGCAGGCTCAATCAGAAGTGAAGCTGAGCACACGTCACCGTGACACGCACCGACACAGACATACGGACCCTGACACAGCCGGTCACACGCACGGCCGCAGAGGAAGTGCAGCCCCCGACAGCACCCCCACAGAGGACTCACACAAACACAAGGGCAGACGGCTCAGCCCTCTTCTCCTCCCAGGCTGGCAGAGAGAGGAGGTCACCAGTGCAGCACACACGGGACACTCTCCATGTTCACAAGCACACGCACTTTAGCGGATCCCTCGAGCAACTGGCATGGCCCCTCTGCCCACCTCACCTCTCCACACACCTGGCACCCCTGCCCAGCCCAGGGTCTCCTACTCGCCAGCTGGTCCAGCTTGAAGTTTGCTGGTGATTACACACGTACACCCCGCACACACTGGGACTGGGGAGGATACAGACACTCGCCCCCCAAGGCAGCCAGCACCAGACACACGGCTGCAACCCGTGGTCCTGCACCAACCACCAGCACTGACCCCCTCACTCGACTTGCTCATGATGGTGCCCCTCAGCAGCTGGTTTTGGGAACACACACTGTTCCCACCCCACAAGCTGTGGTTAAACACCACTTGCTCTAGCTGCTGGCACTGAGTCATAGAATTCTAGAATCATTCAGGTTGCAAAAGAGCTTGAAGATCATCAAATCCAACTGTTAATGTAACACTGCCAAGCCCATCACTAAACCATGTCCTTAAGTGCCACATCTACACATCTTTTAAACACCTCCAGGGATGGAGACTCAACCATTTCCCTGTTCCAGTGCTTGATAACTCTTTCCACGAAGAAATTTTTCTAACATCCAATCTAAATCTCCCCTGGCGCAACTTGAGGCTGCTTCCTCTCATCCTATCACTTGTTACTCAGGAAAAGAGACCAACACCCATCTCACCACAACCTCTTTTCAGGAAGTTGTACAGAGCAGCTGAGACTCCCCAACTTGCTCCAGCAGCCAACATCTCAGGCCAGGGCTGCCCATACCCCCGGTCTGACTCCAGCTGTGGGCACCCACGCCTCTCACACTGGTCCACCAGCAGCTGCCACTGAGTCCCTGCAGGACTCACATGCACAGGATAGAGAGTGAAAGTACTATGAGAGGTAATTATGAAAAGATTTAATGGGGAGTTAGGACAGACTGTGGCAATCCGGTGCAGGGCTCAGCCAGAGAAGTGTACTGACTAGCTTCAGTTTACACGCGAACGTCCCCTTTTCTGTGTATTCCTCTTCTTCCCCCCCGCACATTGCCTCATCAGTTTTCACAGTCCCACAGATTCCCTCCATCATCCTGGACCCTCAGGTCTGCATCCTTATCAGCCACAGATTCCTGTTGGCCAGCAGTTTCTTGGTTTTCATTCAGTTAGTGTGACTGACAAGGTTGGCTTCTTATCTCCATTATAATCTGCCTGTCAGGCTTGTGTCTCCACATACTTCATTGCTTCCCCCTTTTGCTTAGTAGCCCATTTGACATGATCCTTGATCAGATAATCTTACTGGAATAAGCATTCCTACACTCCACATATCCTTACCAGTTCGCGTGACTGATCAGTTTTGGTTCTTATTGCTGCCTCCTTTATCATTTGTTGGTCAGGTTTGTGTCTCTCTGTGTTCTTGTTTATGGCTTCCTCCTCTTCTTAATATCCCCTTTTTTGTTGAGAAAATCCTTGACCAGACACCTTAAAGGAGCAGACACTCTCCTTGCACATATTCTTAAAATCAGCAAAATATTATCACAACTGTGTTAAAAAGGAGTATGGAACAGAATATAGCAGAAAAAATGAAAAAATTCTTTATTTTACAGTTATACAAATAAAAAACAATCCCCATAGCTGTACTTGAAATAGTATTAACAGTGTCAAATATGACAATCCTGACAGAATACAAATCAATCCTTTAAACCACAGAAACTGTATTACACACGCTCAGTAGCAATAGTACTGTGCAGGAATGAAGCTCTCTGTAAACGCTCTTCCTTTATTTTATCTACATTTACAACAATTGTGCTTTTCCCTACACAAAGTAACAGTGCTCTCAAAAATAAATAATGTGCAATTTCAGAGCTATATCCTGAAATATGCTAATCTAGATCCCCATCTAAATCCTGGACATGTCTCTCCCAGGAAAGTCACTGCAACAAGTGCTCAGCACTTTGCTAGATCAAACACTAAAAAAGGTACTGAACCCACACCTGTTCTTCAAATTGCAGTCAGTTACAGGAAAGGTGCTAACCTCAAGCCCATGTTGCTTATATTGTTTAACAAAAGAATGGTACAATCTTTATTACACATCAGATTGTGTAAACCAGCAAGGGTTGAAAGGTTCAGTAGATCTTTTATCTGGAGAGTGGCTCAGAGCTGTGGGAAAGAGAACTGTCCTAAAGCTGAAAACTTAATAACCAAATACATTTATCTATCATTTTTGTGAAATATGAAATACTCTCTGCCACAGAAACATTAACCTGTACATTAATAAACAATTTACAATAAATTTATCTGAATGAAATCAAGTTGTTCAATGTAAAGCTGCCATAAGATTCAGAGAAATATACACTGTCTGCTGTCTTGATGTAGCTCCCAGTTCTTATTTTTAACATCCATTTGAGGAACCATAGCTGGCAAATGATACGACTGATACAAGGATAAATTTGAGGAACACTCAACTGATGGGCATTCCTCAGATATCACGACAATATTAGGGAACCTTCTTCTTTTTGTCCTTTCTACTTCGTAGTCGTTGTTGATAGTGCTGGATGATAAAAGTGGTAATTATAATAAAGCCTGTTTATCTGATCTGTGCTGTAGGCAGCACCGGAGGTGTGAATGTATATAAACAACAGAAATCATCCAAGGTAGCTATGGAGGCTTGAGCTGCTGACTGTTGCCCAGTGAAGACCATGAGGTGAAATTTATTCCACTATACAGTAGCTAAGCCTTTGGTGCTATGCCTCGGGTCACCTTTAGGGAAAAAGAGTCACACAGTGGAAATAATCTGTTTATTTTTTCATTCAGGGCCTGGGGTGCCTCAGGAGAAATACACAAAGCGCAGATCTAGAAGATGTAATGGAAAGGTGAGAAAGGGTGTCTGCAATGAGTCTACTGCTACAGCTTCCCAGCAGTGAGAGGGCTAACCACCAAGGCCACGTAACCTAACAGGAACAGCTCTGGGCATGTCACACCTCAGGTCACCCTAGAGTAGCCAGCAACTGGTCGTCACAAACCACCTCCAAATAGACAATCTGTAGCACAACAAACTGCACACCAGCGAGCCCCAGAAGCTTTGGACTCCACACGGGCACAGATCCTATACAAGAGCAACAGAATAAAATGACTCCTAGTGCTTGTGAAAACATGCAGTTGAAGACTGTAACTACTACTTGCCTCAGAGAATGGTTTGAAACCTACCACTCAAGTACATTACAGTTCAGCTCAGGATAAAGCTGAGGCAGGTGAGACAGGAGGTGGGTTAGTGAAGAGTCCTGTGCTTTCAGTAGGGAGGCACACCTGGGTGCCAGTTTGACAGGAAAGTGCTATGAGAAGGATGAGTGCGGATGCTGGTAGAGAGCTGTGAAACCATGACTCGGAGTGCTCGAAGTGTGCAGTATTGAAAGTGGAAAGCCTGCAGGAGATGAGGTTAAGGTCGTTTTGAGAAGGTACGGGCAAACTCTGTTGTCTTGAAAGCAGGTGCTACTGCCATGCCTTGTGCCAAACTAAGTTGGGGAAACCTTGCCCTGTATTATCATGTTCTATCAGATTTAGTGATAGGGTAAAAATTTGGACTAAAAGGCTTGTGTACTAAAGTTAACTTCACTAGCAGAGAATCAAATCCAAATCTTGAAAAATAAGCTCAGGCCAAATTTTTCTTCATCTGCTGACTTTTGAATGTCAACTTTCTCATCTATCTTCCTATTTATGTCTCATTATTTTCACTTACACAAGTAATTTTTTTTTACTGCCATAGGAATTAGAGTGTCTGATCTACTTTGCTCTCAGAGAAATAATCGGTGCACCAAAACCTTCTCTGAGGTGAAAAAAATCACGTCAGTTAGTATTTTAGTCTACTCTAAGTCCCTTTCTATTGATGGCTTGACACTAGAGAGACGACAAGACATTCCCAGAAGGAAAGATACAGCTAAACAGATGCTTCTGTTAGACTGGCACTTGCAAATTCTTCATCTCCACAGGAACGCTGTCAATGTATATGAAATATGTTTTAAAAGATCAACAGCAGCAAAACCCTAACAGGAAGAACAGGAATACATCCACCTTTCATCAAGAAAATAACCTTGTCTTAAACTGCAAGTTTACACAGTGTACAAATAACACCCTCTGGCTTACCAATAACTAATTAAACATATTCAGTATGTATTGCTGTTTAGTTCCTTGTGATACCTTGTTTCAGTGATGATTGTGTTAGGACCACATCCCACACCTTAGTATATACCCAAAGTAAACTGTCCTGAGTAGGAGAGACTGGTGAATACGGAAAGATACTGCTGTGTCTTATGTATAGCAGAATTACTTTCTATTTCCCGTCAGCTTTTGGCAAAAATGTCTGCAAGGCAGTGATTTAGCTACAAAATTTGCATCATCACAGAACTCTAGTCATGTATGATGAAAGATGTGAACTTAAGAGGAAAACCGGGCAATAAATGGCACTTTTACCTAGTGTGAGCATTGTGCTACATATAAAACTGCTCAACTGCTCAAGCTAGTTCAAAATTCAATGGTTACACCAAATATCTTATCTGGAGATGAGAAACTAACCTAGAACTAAAAACACGACATGAAAATACCCATACATTGTATCTGCATGCCTCCTTACCCTAGCCTGACATGAAAATGGTGGAACCATGGTGTTCTTCATTTACCTGCACCAACAGCACTAAAACGTATCTATGCAGACAGGTTTTGTATCTTAGTATATGCTGTACTGACACTCCACCCTCTCCCACCCTCCTGTAATTTCTTGTTCTCTTTTTTGAAAGAAGAGAGTGAAAGAAATCTTGGTTTCATGGATAAACAAGAATGATGCCCAGAAAAAATACTGTGAGATTATGCAGCCCCGCGTTATTGTGTTATTTCAGTCAATTATATATCAGAACACCAAGCTGATATTAAAAAGGTATATTGGAGAGAGATATCATCCAACACCACTAAAAATTTGAGTTTTAAAAGAACTGCTTGATCTACATTTCTTTTATTTTCCATTTAATTGGCTAGGTGTTTGGGGTTTTTTTTGACATGGTCCAGTGTCACCCGAGTTCCCTTAGAATTTGTATTTTGCTTTCAACCAGGAATAAAAAAATGTGTATATATATATTTGAATGTATGAAATAACTTCTTTACTCCTATAGATTTTTCTGAACAACGAAATTCCATATGCAAAGTCGGTAAAGAGGCTGTGCTTTGACATGCTTAATTAAAAAAATTTAAATAACATAAACAATATGTTCCCTACTGCAGCAAAGAAATACTGTACTAAATCTACACCATTTCTTCAAGAAAGGAAAAAATGTCTATAAGAGTAATCTTTGGTACCAAAAATAAGGGCACCTTCTTGTATGTCTTCAAATCCGAACACAACAGAAAAACTTTTCTTTAAAAATGGATCAAAATGACCTCAGAGAGGTTCCATGTTGTGGGTATTGACAGCAGTAGCTAGAAAAACAATTGGGACATTAAGGGTTACGTGACACCAGGCTACAACACAATAACAATGGATAAAATATTTGATGTCTTCCTCCACCCTCCCACTCTTCTCATTTTTTTTCCTAAGACAATTCTCTAAGATATATACTTTCAATTACTCGTAACATCCTCAAAATCCTTTAAGGGCTCCAATACTTAAAAGCAACAAAACTCAACCAACAGCAATAAGAAAAACAGCAACAAAAGCTGAGGTTATAATACAAGACCAGAAACAGTCCTCTGACTGAAGGCATTTACTGATTTGTTTGATCTTACGGAGTTCACTTTCTCTACTCAATCATGAACTTTTCTGCCAAAGCCTGGTTTATTTGCTCAAGAAAATACTCCATCTGTTAGGGATCTCTTCTGTCGGCTGTCTGACCACAGTGGCAAGTCAGCAGTAAGCAGGCTATATTTTTCTTCTTTAATTCATGATGAATGTGTCACTGGTTCCTGTAAACACTACTGAGTATACATTAAAGCTTTGTTCTTGCTGAAAGTGGCACTTACTTGAACCTTGCAGTCAAGATAGCTTAGTTACATAGCACTTTACAGGTGTAATAGCTGGTAATGTACTTCTGATAAAATTTCTTTTTCCGATGGCTTAATGGGTATTGAAACTCATCCTCACTGGGATCCCACTGCCATTCCACAACATCTTTATGATGAAGTGTGTATTCTGTACTACTTCTTGTACTTTACATGTGCTTTATTGCTGTATACATTTCCCTGTTGTTAATTTAAGTGCTCCTCTGTTATGTAATACATACAATGTTTTAAACTCTAATGGCATCCTATGAGGACTGGCATTAGAAAAGTACCGATACTTCAGATCATCATAATAATGATACTTGACTGGTTTTCCATGTAAATCCTTTGGGAATGGCCAAAATCCATACAGGTGAATTTCATCACAAAATCTGGTGGCAAGCGTATACATGAGGAGACCAGTGCTGGGTCGTTTAATGTGGACCTTGTTTGTCAGCCAATAGCTGTAAAAAAAGAAAAAGTACATTAAGAAACTCTCATACAACTTCATGTGAATAAAACCTGTAAACTTTTTTTATCTATTATGCATTCATTTTACACTATAAAAAAGCAAAAATTTCCTCTAAACTGAGATCACAAATGATGACACTGTTTTGGCACAGGTTTATTACACCTAGGAGAAAAGAAGTGAGATGTTATTTAACACAGTGCTGAAGAAAAGCTGGCCACCTAAGGTTCATAGTTCAGGCTTTAACTCTAACAAGATGTTAGAGTTAATGGCCTTCTGATTACTACCCCTAATGGCCTTCTGATTACTACCCCCTCTTGGTAATGCAGGTTGGCGGGGACGAGGTAGCAGAAAGAAGTCCCAAGGCCATCAAAAGGGACTT
>Ga0065711_1004494_pt1 | contig 23321 bp, 8 predicted proteins | sample Hoacrofraction12_FD_59098 | JGI IMG/M metagenome (GOLD analysis project Ga0065711, IMG submission 59098) | Hoatzin crop microbial communities from Cojedes, Venezuela - Epithelial fraction 12 v2 (version 2) | ecosystem: Host-associated > Birds > Digestive system > Esophagus > Crop | place...
AAATTAAAATAAAATAAAATAAAATAAAATAAAATAAAATAAAATAAAATAAAATAAAATAAAATAAAATAAAATAAAATAAAATGCTAGACCTTCCCACTTAGCTGCTACTACTGAGATTTACAGAGAGAAAAGCAAGGTCACACCAACAGCAAGGTTTGGACCCCATCATATATACGGAAGAACGAGAAACCTCACTCCAAGCAGGCAAGCCAACCAAACCGCAGAACAACTGGGCTTCCTCCAGTCCTTGAAGAAAACTCCAGGATCTTTGCAATCCAGGCCTTTTGTACAGTAAAATACTCTGCATGGCAGCATCATGAGTTAAATCAATGGTCAGTATCACTCTACCCCAAATGCCAAATGTATCCCTTGGAGTACATTAGCCCTCCATCATCAGATGCTAAGACCCTACACGTTGACATAAACGCTGTAATGAGTTAATATACAGGCAGCACTGAGATCTGAGCACACACCTCAAGCATTTCTGAAGCCAACAAGAATTATACCTGTATCTTAAATGTAACTTTGGCCATGTGCATTTCTGGTCCTTCTCCCTTTTCTGAGTAGCTTGTGGTGAAGAGAAGGAAGGGATAAGAGCCAAGCATGCCAAATGCAGCCTACATCACCACCTCTGCTTCACTCAGTGGTGAATGAAGTCATTCCCTTGAAAATCTGGATCCAGAAGAGGCTCTGAAACCACTTACAGTCTCCAGAATTCCACCTGCGAGATAATTTGCCAAGGTGCTAAGTGGAGACAGAGCCAAAGTTCCTGGTTCAGCCAACCCAGCTGCATGGCAAGAGCCTCCTGCCAAGAACGTGAAGGTATAGAATCGCAAAGTCAGATATAAGATTGTGCAATTCCCACAATCATACACCCAATTTAAAATCCGGCACTGATGTTTGTGAAAGGCCTTGAAGATGAAAAGTACTACGCATAATAAACCCTAAGTAAAATTATTAAAACCAACACTTCATGAAAAGAGATTAATTACGCTATTACTGTTTGCACGTGAGTTTTCCATAAAAATAGAAGTCTGGGCCCCAGTTCAACTAAGCGTTTTAACATATGTCTAACTTCTAAGTACAAGAGTAGTCCCATTTAAGTTAATGAGACCACTCCCGCTTAAAAGTTAGGCATGTGCTTCACTATTTGGGGCCTTGGGATTAGAGACACAGGCGCAAAGAGACAGGTACCTAACACCTCTTTAAGCTGCTTGATCTCAAATAGTGACGTGCTTTCTTACCTCAGATGAATGTAACTACCTAGATACCAAAGTTTTGGCCCATAAACGTCATGTACTTGCCTAAAAGTCTGCCACAAGGAATGTGCTGGTATGTCCTGATATTGTCGCACAGGTAGGCATCTACAGATTCTCAGGTAGACCTCTCCAAAGGTGTCTAGTGTTAACAACTTGACTGCTGGATGAAACCTTGCCCAGACTTTGGCTTTGAAAAGGTACTATCGACTCCTACCACTTGCCAAGTATTTAAAGCACTCACTTGGGAAGAGCGAAACCAAATTTCCCTCTTCTTTTTCCCCAACTATACTCAGTACAAACAAAATTGAATGGAGATGACTCCAGTTCTACAACCGCCCCTAAAGGTTTTAATTACTGCATTGAGTTTGAAGGGTGAAGAGCTGCCTTTGAAGGGTAAAGTTAAATACCATTAAAATTCAGGAGAAGAATGAAAACAGTGGTGAAAACTTCTTGTTCAGTTCTTCAAATAAAAGATGTCAGCATTTCCAATTCTAAGTGAATACTGCCCTTTAAGAAAACTGAAGGAAACACAAAATTCTCTAGACAATATCTTTCAGTAGTTCCCGCTGCAAATACCGTTCTTGATGTTCCTTTATTGTATACACTTTTTAATGACTTGAAAGCACAGTTAATACTATCTGCACTCACCTCATTTGTTTAGATTGAGTATGAAATATAACAGCAACCAGAACTTTATGGCCTATCCAATAGTTTATGTTTCTGAAGATATTTATTACTTTTATGCTCTTCATTCTTTAAAGGGTTACTTGGGCTCCTCTTGAACTGTTTTCTTTAAAAGTTAAATTCAAGGTGGAAAACAAATCACAAAGCAAAATGAGCTCAAGACTTTTCATTTTTTTTACTCTGAACAATGCACAATAACTGCCTTTTCCTGTAGCCACAACCATTGCAGAGAGACTAGGAGGAGGTTCTTCTCATTGATTTATATGCAATTGCCATCCTGACAAAGAGACCCTACAACTGAATTTTCCTTCCTGGAATGGCTTATGGACTATGTACTGGCACATGGATTCACTAAAAGGGAATAAAAGCAGATTTCTCAGAAAAAAAACCCTCTCTTCCTTGTTTTAGTGATGTGTATATTATTTCATGGCACACAGAATCTGTCAGACACTTATTAATTCTTCTAGTGAACTATATACTTTACTCCCACAGATCATATCCTTTCTATATTTTCAGATCAATATAGCAGCAATGTCCAAATAACCTGTAAATTAAATCTACACAAATGTTGACATTTGGCAGCCAGAGCTCTCTCTACTTCTTGAGGAATAGCTGCTTTGCTTTGCAAGCGTCCTTCAAGTGACACAACTAAGAGCTCCCAAAAGCCTTCAAGAAATAATAATGGGAGAAAGAAAGCAATTCTGGCAGACAGAGAATATCATTTTAGGTAAAGAAACTTTGCACCTGGTACCCTCTTTGTAAAAAAAAGCAGTTTATGTGTAAATAAGCCCCACTTTGAAAGAAAAATCTGGATAAAGTGAACACTAGAGAGAAAGTAAATCACTTATCTTTTTGGAATGAGAACAATAGGGCTTTTTAATTACAAATATTTTATATAGAAGTATTTTAAATGCTACGTAATGAAAACGAGAGTGAAGTACAGAAACTAGCAGCACACTTGTGAATGCTGCATTTAACAGCCATGTAAAATACCTTTATTACTTGACATCCTCTCGCGTAAAAGCCACTGATAAGATTTTCTTCCTAAATTTAATAATATTCACAAGTGATTCGACATTCTCTTACACACATACACACACAAACACGTGTAGATACACTCCTTATAGCCCGCCCTGTGAGAACTCTCCATCTGGTCTGCAAACTGTAGAATTTCCTTTCCCATCTATCTCAGAAATATAGTCCCATGACCCACGGGTCACCATCTGCTCAGTTACACTGGCACAATGCCTAGTATGCTTGAGGTAATGCCACCATCCTTTCCTCCAATTGTAAACTCCCAACAAGGCAGACATCTACCAGAGTGTTTGCACACAATGAGGCAGCTCCCAGTGAGATTATAGTTAAGACACCACAGAAATTCCCTTCATCTACAGTAGCCTAGGATGTGGGAATGACCAAAGACACATGCAGTCTCTCTTGATCAAAGGTCATTCTAAGGAACAAAGCAGTCAGTGCTGATGTGTCCAAGATAGCATAATATAACACACACACATAATTGTGTCCAGCATGTGTGGTTCCCCCCCAGTTCCTCTCTTAATGATCTTTGCTTCACTCAGTATTCATTTGCGTACAATCTCCTATTCTCAGGATGCCCTAGAGCAGAACAAATTATACTAAACATAAGTGAAATCAAACAAAGTTTTCATTGACTACCATTCATAACATTTACAAACAAGTCTCTTGTGTTAAGTTTCTCAGAAATAATTGGCAGGTTCAGTTTTACGCAACTCGTTTTTCTTTCTTTTAGGTGTACCTATACAATACAGTAACAAAAAATCTCATGTGACTTCTTTATTAAGAATAAAGGTAGCGGAAAATTGAGACAATTTTTATATCATAAAAAACAGTAGACAGGAATGAATATAAAATTTCACCAAATTAGACAATGTGTGCGCAAAGATATCTTTCACTATTTTTTGCAAGAGTTATTAGATATAAAAGAAAAACTATGAACGAATGTTTACCAGTTTCTGCAGCAGACATTATAGTTAGAAGTCTTGTTCTAAAGTGCTCCAGTATTTTAAGTCCAGAGTAACTCCTGTGGCTTAAGTGGAATTACGGCAGGTTGACATACTTACTTACTAAAAGCCCTCATAAAAAAAAATAGAATTCAAGGTTCTGAACTTGGGATAAACACTATTTTTCTGCTCTTGCATCAGTTTCAGCTTTGATAAATGCCTTTTTGCTTTTCTGTACATACTGGGCTTGTGCTACAGAGATATGTCTGTTAACGAGCAGAGAAGCGCATTTGCAATTTACCTCTCTGTCGTGCTTCCCTTTTCTGTCCCACTACTCAGAAACTGTCCATGCAATTTTTGCTACACTTATCTGCGGCTAACGTGCCAGCAAGTGTTTTGAAACATCACATCAAAAGCCCACTGGCAGAACAAAACTGAAATAGGCCTTTTTCAAAAACATTGTGCAACTTGTAGTATGTGCTTCTCCCTAAGCCATAATTTCAGCTTCATTACTCAATGACGTAACACTTTGTTCAGGTAACATTACACTGGGAGAGTAATCTCAGCAACATTATGCTTATTAATCTTCAAGAATGCCAGGGCTAAAAATAAAACCCAAACAGTGTGAGAATTGAGACAGGGTTACGACAGCATTTCTCAAGAGATCAAAATGTCATTACGTTCACTCCTTAGAGGGAATTTTCTTCTCAGCCCTTAAATCTTGTGAGAGGAGAGGTCAGACCTCTAGCCGGCTGTGGGTGCTTGTGCACATATGCCAACATAGGTGTTGCCATCTCTAGAGCTAAGCACGCTGATAGGGATGATGCAAAGCTTCATGGGTTGCAGCCTGGAATCAACCCACACAAGTAAAGTGGGTTTGGGTGAAAAGTGATACACACCAAGGAGATTGCCAGCAACCCTCTCCCTTTTTAACGGCAGGAAAATGATCTTGTCATCAAAATAACACAGGAACTCAGGTCCTTCTTGGAACATTCCTTGACAGCACTAAATAATAGCATTGGTGATTTAACTCTATGCTCATCTGCATTTTTCATGGGAAAACACCTTTTGCTATTTAACTAGGACTTAACCATAACAAGCCAGTTAAGCTGCTCTGTCAGACGAGGCTCCTGGGATTCACGGCATTTTGGTCTCCAGGAGGTAGATTCTAGCTTGTGGGGACAGGGGACAAAGCTGCCTACAATGACCTATTTCTGAGTGAGCTGAGTTCCTAAATAGATTGACTATTTTTCAATAATCCAACCAGATATGCGCTTACTTTGGTGTCTCAATACCTTTGAAATGGTCTACATTCAGAGGAAGCAGAAGCACAGATTATTAGAGAGAGAGGGAGAGCTGGAGTTGGTGGTGGTAAGGATGCATGTGTCATTTCTACACCCACCTGTATGAGAACCATCAAACATCAAGGAATGAGGAATGGCTTTCTTAGCTGGAAAACAGCTGTCAGTGAGATCACTTGACTCCTAGAACCTTTTCCTTGTTACATATTTGGAGTCCTCTGTTGACTTTGCTAGTTAAGATCCATATTATTTCTCAACCTCTACTAGTGTTTCCATATGTGACCGGACTACATTTTCTTTTTGTTATGCTAATTTGCTAAATTGCTATACTAAATTTTAAATTAAGGGACAGTTATGGCAAGTGACTGGTTACAATCTTCCTAATTATTTCCTGCATTGTTACCTCATATTCAACATCCAGCTGTCAGGGAACACAACAGGGAAACGGTCTGAGAAGACATAACCAAAGACTTCATATGGGCTATAAAACATCATAGGATAAACTTCTGAGTCTTTCAGATAAAAGATTACTGTAAGGATACTAACAATAGGCAGGTATTTGCAGCAACTACTATAGGAAATGAGCTTCAAAAAATTTAAACTGCATGGAAAGGTTACGCCAAACCCTCTGAGCAGAATTTGGAAGGAACCAGACATTTACTTCACAGCGTGATGTGGATCCACATTCTCATGTATGTGCTGGTTCTACACCACGCTCCCTGTCCCAGGAGACATCATGACTTGTCCTCGCTGCGCATTTCCCTGAAGCAGGTTTGTTACAGAATTAAATGGTTAAAAGAAAGGTGACCATACAGAGCAGAAAGATGGCTGAAAGATGAAATTTATTTTTTCCTAGCTCCATGTGTTTATTTTTTGCCTTGCTTAGACCATTCCAGTAACGTCGCTGGAATATAAATGTAATCCACAAGTATGAGACTAGACTGAATGCTGATTAATATAAGTGCCTTAGATCCACAGCTTCATGTATGACCTAAGCTTGGGTCAGAAATGCCAAGTTAAATAGTGGCACAACTCTTAAGAAATAACTTGTGACTTGGACCATCCATAAGGAATCAATAAAAAATTAAAACCAGTCAGTAGCAGCGAACTGAATAAATGAATCATTCTTCCCAAAACAAACCTAATAGTAAAGTTCATTTGTCTGTCAGGAAATTAGTGCTCTATTTTTGAAAGGTGCTAAATTACTTTTTAAAGATATCATAAAGCTGATATTGAAAATCAGAACAGTTAAAAGGCAGCTTTCCAAATTGCTTCAATCTTACTTAAAAGGTAAAAGTACCATGTTTATGCTTAGTATTTCATTCTTCAAAAATGGGTAGAAAATTCTTTTGTTTCATTTTTGAAATGTTTACACAGCATAGCTTTCCCAAGAAGCCTTCTGGAAAAGGATTTGGAAAAGATTATAAAATAATGTAATTGTGGATTAGCTCTGAAGCAGTAACTGAACCCAGAACACCACTGGAAAATGGGCAAAAAGATACATATTCATTACGTAGTGTTAGCTGAAAACCTAGTCTGATAAGAATCAGAGCTAACAAATTTGAAATTTTTCCAAGAATTCCAGGAATTGTGACTAAGTATGAAATTATTGTTCAGATTTACAGGAGTATGAAATTGAGTTATTCCACACCAAATTAACATGTAATTATTTTTAAATGCGTGCCTATTCAAAACATTGGTAGAAGGAAAAAACAGATAGACTTGTATTAAAGGATTTTGATAGCAAATCTGTGCTAATAAACTGTGCCTTAATTGACATTAATTGTATTCTCCCTTTGCAAAAAATTCTGAACCTAAAATCATATTTAGCAATTAACTCCTTGTTTTGCTGACAGCAAGATCACCAGGAATCTTTCGATGAGCTTTGAATCAGTTCCTAATCCTTGATTATATTTCAAGCATGGTAATGGATTGAGCAAAATGATTTTTTATTCTGTGAAAAGACCAGTTCAAGTAAAACAGACCAAGAACTTCTCTTCTTTTGGATGTTTAAGTATTTCCTCATCTCCTTTCACGTTATTACACCTAGAGAGCAACCTCTCAGCTGAGGTAGCTCTACCACAGCTTGCAAGAAGTGCTAGAGCTGGGTAGATCTGTGCAACCAAAGATCCAGCTCCAGCACTCAGCCTCGAGCACAAAACCGCAGTGCTATTCAGCAATAAGCACCACGAAATACACTGCAAAATGTATCATTATGAAACTGCTGGCTTTTTACTCCAATACCACAGTCTATTTCTTCTTACTACTGGGGAGAAAATTCTAAATATGTTTACACAAAAGAATTTACTCAGTAGAAAACATTGGCTTTCCAATGCTATTTTTTTCTCCCAATACTCCACTGAAAGCTTTCTATAAATATTTTTTTCCTCCAATTAACATGTGTTACAAGAGCAGCAGAAAGATCATAAATTATTGTAGCTGTAGGCTTTTCAGTGTAATTTATTACTGAAAAGTCACGAGCACCGCTTTGGAAATGCCAGCCTGTGCATCTGTAAACCTAGGAAATTATGAACTAAGCTGGTCTCTTTTCCCTGAGGTCAATTAGAAATGACACCAGCAGACTTCTCGGTGACCTGGGGAGATTTATAGCTTACCATGTTAGGCCTGTGGTTCAGCCAGAAGATTAAGATCAGAGCAGCACCTGGAAGACTGTCATCAGTTAAGACAGGCTGGACCAGTGGCTCCAGGCTAAAATGTGCTGAGGAAAGGAGGTCGTGTCATGTCGCCTTTGTTTTGACCAGGGCTAAGGCACATGTGGAAGGTACCCGCTTGCGAGAGAGCTGGGCTGACAAAGCTCTCATGCACGGGCATCGGGCTGTCCTGTAACAGGAACAAAGGCGGCTAGCTCCCCTGGCACTCCGACTTCTCTCATTACTAAAAGTCGCCTCCAAAGATATTCGCTACTTGACAAGGCCTCATGTGATTTGCAAATCTTGTTCTTTATAGCTTTTTCTTTGTTATTTTTACAAGTGCAACCATTAGCTACAGAATGCCTCACGTCATAAACCCTCTTGATTTAGGTAAAAATTTGATCACTTCACTCTGCTGTGAGAATCTCATAAGAAAACAAAATAGGCTGTGTCTTTCAGCCACTCATAAATATTTTATAATTTGCTTAGAACAATAGCCTGCCAGGTTAAAGTTCAGGTCTGTAGCAGTCAGCGAGATCCTTGCAGGACAATAAAAGGGAAAGCCACCCTTTGTTTTAGAACAACTTTCGAAACAACTTCACCGCGGCGGTGGAAGCTTACAGACTTCCCATTGTATTCAAGTCATTTGTGCAAGTTGCCCTTATTACAGCTTTGATAAATGATGTTTGCAGTGGAAAAGCTGTTTAGTGTTTCTGAGCATCATGAGCATTTAGATCCATGTCAGGTACTCAACAGGAACATACAGAATAGTGCACAGCTTAGAAAGTAAATGACATTTTCTCAAGTGAGAACTGTTCAGGCCCAAAGAAATATTTGCTTAATTTCTTCTACTGTACGTAGGCCCAGATAGGAGGAGACAGAGGAGAGCAGACCATGCTGTGTGGGTTCTTAGTGTCTCTCTGTCCTTAAAATCGGGATAAAAGGAGACACCTGACTCGCAGTGCTGCGACTCTTGATTAATGCTCAGAATTCTATTTACAAGCTGGAAAGCTGAAAGCCCTGGACAAGTAATTACTAAATTTTGTTCCTTTTGAGAAGCCGGTACAACAGGTACATTCTTTGTCTCCATTTTTTTTCTGTCTTTCATGGTATAAAATTACACCCTCTCAGAAAAACCTGAAAACGTCCTAACTGAGGATTTACTAACTCAAGCCACGGTGTTCCTCATTTTGTTACTCTCTCTTGGTTTATAAAGTCGCAGGTAATAACTCTAGACATGAATCTGAACACTAAACTGTATTACTCATCTACCACATTAAAACACATCTTGCAACATGCCATGTGCCCAGAAAAGATGAAACCCAAACTTCTTTTTCCAGCTTCAGCCTACCATTTTTCTGCATGTAATTCCTCATTGCTGCATCAAAAGCTGAGGCTCACACAATGCCCAGACAGATTTATTCTTGTAGTTAAATACGGACAAAAAAAAAATGCCTTGATTTGACCTTGTTTACATTCTGAGCTCCTCCTAGAATTCTTTGACCCAGCTGGGCACTACTGTAGTCTTAGATGGAACGGGAAATTATGATCCTTAACAGTGCTTTAAATGAAAATATATATCTTTTAAAAAAATCATTGAAGCTGAACAAGTTTTTGACACATTTTTTAAATTTTTTTTTTCTACGTTTGTTTCATGTCCTTAAAATCAAAGAATAGTTTGCTCAATTAAGAGAACTGAAAAGCTTTCCTACCCTTCCCTCAGCCTCCTCTTTAGGAAGGAGAGCCAGTACATGCCATGATATACCTGACATCAATCTACTAAGCACTGGAGTTTTGAAGTGGGTATCTAACAAGTCTCTCTAAAGTTCTGTACATGCAAATAACTGTACTAACTATAGAAATATTACTAAGTACCCACCTGCTTGATGGAACTGAACAAGAGGAAAAAAATATTACAGTGAATTTACAGGCAGGGACTTAGCAAAGCCAAGACGCAAGTGTAACAGTGTCAGCGGGCTGCAGCGTTCATATGCAGTGGCTTTCCCAGCTGTTTGATTAGACAAACATCTGATAATAATCCTGGAATACCAGATTAAAGCACAGAGTGTAGTGCTTTTCTTGCTATTTATTTGCATCAATTGTGAACATCACAGGTCTCTACTTCCTATCTTCACAATGATCTGTTTAATATGGACTTAAACTGCACTTCCAATATTACTTTTCCCTCAAAATTCGATGTTCCTCACAGTGTATTAAATCTCTCCACAGTAACCACAGTCAGTATAAAATTTAAATGTTTTTAAACATTTCAAGCTGTCACATCTATGTCCTCCACGAGATTGGAGAAAGAATAAAGTCAAACAGCTCTCCTCCTGAGGCAACTTTTCCCAAGCGATGCAGTCCAGAGACTAGCTTGTTGGCATTTGTTATTATAATCAACTTTCCATAGCTTTTACCAAGGCATAATCCTTAGTATATGTTTAACCAACGCAGATTGATTTTCAAGTCATACAACATAAAACAAGTGCAGAGGGTGTTATGCATCATCAAGAACACAGTGGATAATGTTCAGTTACCCACTTCTTTTCTACTCCAATTCCATCCCCTTGGATGCTCTCAACTCTTATTTGAATGACCCCAGTGTTTTAGTCTTAATAACCTTCACAGCAGTCCATTCCAAACATTTATTACTCCTGGGTTAAAAACTATTGCTCAGCTACATCTGTTCTTAATTTGCTTTTGTAAAAGCTTTTCTTTTTTTTAATGCACTATTTTCAATGGAAGAAATATACCTAAAAGCTCTACTTAGTGAAAAAAAATTACACAGGCCAATGCATGTAAAAGGGTGTGGCAAGCATGCCTTTTGCCAGAAAGCCTAATTAATGGGCACTGGCTGATATTAAGAGCTTGTGGGCTTTCTTGCCAGAGAAATGTCTGTCATTTCTGTGCACGTTCTTCTCAGAAGTTGAAATATATATACACAAAGGAATGAGTTCATGCTGGGAATCCTGCTGTCGCTCTTACTTAAGTAGGTGATGAACAAGATACCTTGGACACATTCAGCTCCTTTTCCTTGCACACATACATACCACAGACAGCATGTGGCAGACAGGTCCGGTACTGCAAAGATACCAGGGTGCGTAGGCATCCTGCAGCTCCAGCCGCTGTGGGCTTCAGGCAGCTATGCAGATCATAGGCAATGCTGGGGAATCTGATGATAACTAGATTCTCTGAAGCTGTATTAATAAAGCTATCCTGCGCTGTGATGGCCCAGAGTGTGATTTATATATGGCCAGTTTTGATCCTACTTGCTCACCCCGTTTTAATGCACAGGCTGCGCTCATCGCTGTGTCGGGGACTGGACAAGCCTCTGATCAGCTCAAGAGGGCTGTGAAGGTGGGACAACCACCCACCTTGGTGCTCCTTCGCATGGGCCCTCTGCAATTGGTTTTTTCAGCATTGGCAGGGCTGTCTCAGAGATAACCCGTGGGCATTGTTTCACATTGACCGATGCTGCGAGTTAACGGAATTGTTCCTAGCATGGGCTGCCCTGGATAAGCTGTAATACGTGGTGGGGGGAAAAAACCAAAACCAAAATCAAACAGAAAGTTACTTCTAAGCTACCAAGCAAAACCAAGAAGAGTCACACAGATATATTTTCTATTCCATTTTACATATCATGATTAGGAATGGCTTCTGCTTTCCACTGAGTCACTCTGTGAAAGAGCACTTTTGAATGCTTGACGGAGCAAAAAGGACTCTCTACCCACCGAGAGAGAACTTTATGAAAGTTCACATCAATCGACAGCAGCAGCAGCAAAGCAAACCGTGCTCCATCTTGCTTCAGTGCCCTTCTGGCACCGCGCTGATTGCAGCGCAGACAGTAAACAGTAGTGTGTTTGTGTGCAAATAGCATTCTCCTGAATGATGTCTGCACCTGTGTAAACTGACATCAGCATCTTTTTTTAAAATTCAGTTTATTTAAGGAGTTCACAAGAGACACCTGTTCCATGCACAGGCACAAACGACATTCAATGAGCTGAAGAAAAGTATCTGGGGGGGAGGGAGGGCAAAGGCAACTTGCAGGGCTCTGTATGCAGGCATGTTTCTATCTCCCGGTCCTACAACAGACAGCTGCTGCTGCTTCAACTTCTGGTCTTCCTGGACTAAGCTGGTATTTGCAAAATAAAATGCAACTCCACTGAGTTTTAAATACTGGCATGTTAAAGTGAATACCTAGAGAAATACTGGGGAGGAATAGAAGAGAAGGGCTGGAGCTAGCAGAAAGCAGCCTGGCCCCGGCCACCCAGCCTGAGCAGGGCAGCCCCCCTCTCTCCCAAACACTGTAAAAGAGAGATGGGGAAAGCCTCAGCCGGACGGCTGACACAGGAACTGCCACAGCAGATTCTCCTGCTTCGCTCTCAGGGGCCATGCTCTGTTCTTCTTCCACGTCCTTTTACAGCTGGCACACTGCCTGGCTTGGAGGGAGTTGGGGTTTTTGTTGGTGTGGTTTTTTTTTTTTGGAGAAAGGTTACAGCAGGCTCTGAAGGTTTGGTCTGCACAGCAATCACACTGCTCTGCAAGGACATCGCGCCCGTTCGGGACACTCGCCGCAGATATAATCAAGCAAGAGAAGACTGTTTCTACTCTGGAGGGAATGGAGAGACAGAAGCTGCTCACATCCCATGTGACTGAAAGCGACAGTGGTATTCGCACTTGCTAGCCACCTGGCTGGTTCGCTTTACTGAAGCAATAGTTTCAAATGTGTTAGAAACGTCTTTTTCAAGCTCACTGTTAAGACCTCAGCTTTTCCAATGCAGTAGACTGGAAATTACTGAAATAAGGAGGGATAATTATCTCTGGCATATTAGGCGCAAAGAATAGAAAATTTCTGCATTCATTAACAAGTGGCAGAGCCTATCGGGTCGATACTCTCCGTACGGTATTGCCCACCCTGCCCGGAGGGAGCAGCAAGCATCAGGCCTGTGCCCCTAATATCCAATACTTTTTAACAGAGGATCGATGAGATAAGATGATTTACAGAAATGGAATGCACTAGTAGTCAAAACTGGGGGAGAAAACTAGCTGGAAAGACAAGGATTTAATGTAAAGAAAGGTATTTTGAGGAAAGCCAAGTGGCAAGGACGAAGATTTCCAGATGACTGCGGTGGGCAGTGAGGAATTAATTCCCACCTCCTCTTCTCTCTGAGGGATAGGAGACAGGGACCTTCGCTGCAGCAGTACAGTGAAACGCAGCAGGGCAACCGAAACTGTCAGACAGATACTCAGAAGCACTACGGCAGGAAAAACAGGTAAAACTGAAACATAGCAAGGTGGAACGAGACAACAGAATGTGTTTAGAAGGAGGAAAGCAATGATTTTGAAATGCGTCACGATTTTGAAAATTAATGTAATACCCGCAAAGTAGCAGAGGTTGAGTTCCCGTGTACAGCCTTTGTAAGACATCTGTCAGAACAGTCAAATTTGGAGGAAAAAATGTATTTGTGCCTTTAGACAAAAGCAGCCTTCCTGCCAAAAGAACAGCCTTGTTCATTTCAGTGAAATAAGGATGGAAATCAGGATTGCACCATATCAGGACTGTGCATCCCCAAAATACCGAGACCTTTTGCCTCCTTCCTCTATCAATAAATAGCACATCTCACGTCAACACTTCAGACCTTTCAAAAATTAAAGTAGAGCATGTCATCACCTGAAGGAGGGCAAACACAACAAAAGATAACCAGAAGCTTATTTCAAAGGCTATCAGATGTACCCATTTTTATCAGAAAAGCACAGAAGACCTCATACCTCATTCACTCTCTACTATGTCCCCGCTTTGCTGATAAAACGCGTTTTCCTGAGCAAAACATCACTAACATTTGAACACTGAATTTTACTTCAACGGAATTCAAATGCTTTCAATTTACAAGTCTTTTTGGCCGTCGCAGTGGATTAACAACTCACATCCTCTTGATGTTTCAGTGCCATTCCAGTGTCACACCCTAGTCCTTCCCAGAGACTGTGCCCTTCCCTTGAACCCCAGTGCTGTTCCCAGTACCAACAAGCCAGTCCTCCTTCCCCGTGACAGTAATGGTGGGAGCCAGACACACAACTACCTTGTAATTGTGAGGAAGACATCACAAAAACAGCGATTCAGAAACAAAAGAGGTTTAATAGTGAAGATCCTCAACTAACTTTACAGTATATAGAGGTGCTAAAAGAAAATGCTTGAGAAATTAAATCTGAAGTATACTTTGTCATGGAATCACAGAACAGCTGAGGTTGGAAGGGACTTCTAGAGATTTTCTAGTCCAACCCTGCTACTCAAGCACGGTCAGCTGGAGCAAATTGCTCAGGGTTGTGCCTAGTCAGCTTCTGAGTACCTCCAAGGAGGGAGACTCTGCAACCTCTGCCAGTGTTTGAGCAACCTCACAAGTGAAAATGCTTTTTCTTATATTTTAAAGAGATTTCCTATCTTTCTTGACAATTATTTATGGCTACAGAAATACAAAAAAATACAGTAGAGTGGGGCAATTGTTCATTGTGAAAAATAACTCTTTGTAATTTGTCTATAGGTCTGTGCCCTGGCATTATTTAACTGCAACACCATTGTGCTACCTAAGTGAGAGCCCAGGACCAATAATCCATTCACAGCTTGTACACTAGCAACAAGTTTACAGCACAGAAAAAGACCAAGCAGAATAACTGCTTTTTAATCTAGGCCTAGATCCACAGCGACACAGCTCTCTGCACAGATTCAGCATGCTATATTCAGCATGCTGTAGATGCTCATAGAAATCAAAGACAACATTCATTTCCTTTGTCTTCTGCCAAAGTAACAGCTTTGACAGCTTTGCAGTGATTTGATTTCATTTAGATTTTTTTTTTTTTAAACATGCAGAATTGCCAAAGTCAAGTCCAGTTCTACAGAAAGAGCCCATCTCACTCTTGAGGATATTTTAATTCTTTGAGATGACAGTCTGGAGAACACCACGATTCTTAGAGCTCTCGTCTCAGTATTTCACATACAAACCCTTTTGTGTCCTGTCAATTTTAACACAGTTTATTGGGAAGTTCAATCTAACCCAGATGTTTGCTGACAGAAATTTTACAGGTGACGACAAGATTCCATTAACTCAATGTGCATGATGTTAGTTAATGTGACTTTCTGAGAAATCTTACTTTATGCTCCTGGCCCTGTATCCTCATCTACTGCTGTGCGAAGCCTTTTTACCAAAACAAAAGACTAAAACAATGTTTGCATGAGTTACAGAAATTTACTTACCATATATTTCTTCTTAAAGTGCGGAACAGACATCTTATGTTTGTGAAGTAAATTGCTAGTCTGACAGCCAGATTAAAAATAAGAGTAATTGCATGCTTATAGATGCAGAATTAGACAGCTGGATAGGATTTACAAAACCACTTAAGCAAGCCAGGTTCCTAAGTTTTCTCTGGTATTTCCCAGATGCAATCAGCTTTGAGTGACTCTGCGTGATGGTTTGGTCTTCCATTTTATTTTCTGCCTGTAACACTCAGGCTATATAAGGTAGTGACTTGTGAGAATGGGAATCCATTGCTTGGGGCTGGACCAGCCTCCCAAAACCTGCTCTGCTCAAAGGTTTGGGCTGCGAGGGGCATGCAGCACTTCTGAAGACATAAGCCTCCTTTATGAACTATCTCAACTCAACCTGATAAATTATAAATTTGTATCGGTAAACTTTCCCAACTATTATAGGCTATTTTTGTCCAATGTGAGGAACATACCACTAATTCCAAAACCAATGCAGTTGCTTCTTTTCCAGGGCACACCATCTCTCCCACTGTATGTTCCTATTCCTTCTCCTTCTTCACCCTTTGAAATTTCCTTATCACTGCAATGAGATATGACAACTGACATAGTATGATCGAGTAATGACACTTTGATTGCTTATGGCACAAGGCCAGACAGCTACTAAGGCAAGTCATTATCAGACTCAACACACAAAGTCAAGTTTCACCCCTGAAATGAATGATGGAAAGGAACACAGTAAAATAAAAGCAGAGGCACTAATTTAAAACTGTCATTTAAAGCAGCTAGGAGTCCTGCAGTGCACAAGAGAACACGCTTCTCACTGGATCTTGGAACCCTTAAACACACGGATGGCGGAACAGAAGAGATGTTGAGAAACTACGCTTGCTCTCTTAAAAATACAAGGTCTATACCAACTACACGTGACCCTCAGTCACATGGAAGTGGAATACAGAAAATGCATCTCCTTAAAGAGTATTGATTCCAAGAATATTGATTAAAAAATAAAATAAAAGAAGAAGGAAATTCAGATTCTGGTAAATGTAAATGTGGTATATAAAACAATCACTAGAGCACACCTGACTAATAGTTTAGGTTTAACTGTCACTAAGTATTTCCTTGATTTAACATTATTTCATTGTAATTTATTTTAAATTTCATTATATTATCTGAAGGATGCAACACTAAGTATAATTTCTTGACAATTATTCTTTCACATAAAGAAAGAAGTTCTTCAATATACACCATCTCGGGGAAACAGATTATCACACAATTTTCTCCTCCACAATCCCATAAATTAAAGAGCATTTATGAAAAAAAAAAAGCTTCAAATGCACGGAAAAGGGCAAACATAATTTGCTCTCACACCAAGCTCTTCTACCTCCAGCCACTGCAAATTCAGTAAGTCAAAGTTGAGGGAAAAATCTCAGAAGAAGAAATATTAACTTTTATCCTTTACCAAAGTGTGATGGCACTTGCAGAGTTTTTTTTTAAGATTCAGTTTTGAGAGTGATGTGATAGAGGAAGCCTGGCAACTTGCGCCAATTTTCTGACCTTCCTCCAAACTATGTGAAGTGAAAAGTTTTTTATGAAACAAACACTAAAATACTCCTAGTGACCCCTGGTTTCAGAATTAGGTCATTAGGACAAAACTAAAAAAAAAATCAAGTGTTGTGAAAATTTTCAATAAAATCATAAGAACTGGAAGTCCTGGGCGTAAGCTGAGATTTCACTGTCTGTCCCAGACAGACTATAGATATTATAGGCTCTGAAACCTGTGTGTATGCTAACAGAGCTGGTCAATGACAACAGAAGCCTCCAGAACTGTTTGTTGGGAGACTACTGTTTTCTAAATTAAAACTGTCTATGTGCAATGTAAAGACATCTTAACAGAACAAACACAGGTTGGAAGAAAAAAGAATAGCAAGCAACAAATGACACCTGACTGTGGAGCAATACACTGGGAGCATGCCCAGCCTTTCAACATCTTTAACTTTTGGTAGCAATTCTCCCCCTTCTAATGCCATTATATCAAGGAAAGGTAAGGAGGTAAAGAAGGGAAGCAGAAATTTGAGGAACGTTAAGAAGTGATTTCACGGTCGCACTTTACCTTAAGCCAAGACAGACATTAGTTTTCAATGACGAGTGAATTTGAGCCATTGAAATGGAAAAACCTGCCTTACTTTCTTCTTAAAAGGCTGAGCAAAGTTTTCAGCAGACAACATTTCAAAGTTTCTAAACCTGTGCAGATCACCTTTTATTGGATCTAACTGTTGAGAATGCAGACATGCAACATGTGAGAATTTACTTGGTAAGGGAGACTTCATGCACCAATTAACAATTTGGCATCTCTTAAGCAGTAAACATAGCAGTCATTTCACAATTCATAACTCACTATGGTTGCCCCATGTAAATTAAACATATCCCCAAATCCTGCCTCAGGAAATAAGTTGCGAGTTCAGTTGGTTTCTGAACAGCTTAAGTATATCGTTAGGATGAAAATGATCCCTTTTTATGAGGTGCCGTTATTTCATAGGATATACTTAATGTTTAGGAATGTGTACATCATATACTGAAATTATGTACAACATATAATGAAACACATATAAAATTGCAGTAGCCCTAGGAGCACCACTGCAGTTAAGACTCTGACAGACTCTCCTTTATAAACTTATCTTTTAATAATACAGAATTCCAAGATGAAATCTGAAGAAAAACACCAAACCAAACCCAAAACATTTGGAGGATACGGGCTACAATTTGTGTTTTCTTCATACAGAGGCAAACAAAGAAAAGAAAACAAAACTTCGGTCCTTATTCTGTGGAACATTTTCTTGTTGGAGGGCGAAAAAAAGTGCTTTGCATATTACAAGTTTTCCAGTTTTTAGATTCGAAAATGTATATATATTTTTGTTTAGCATATTTCCTCCCTTCCTCTCCCCCTCTCTTTTCTTTTTTCCCCAGTGAAGCTCAGCAAATTTACCATCTGCCATAAATAAAAGCCTGCTTGTTGCTGCGTTTCCTTGAAAGAAGACCTTGTAGAGACGTGTGACTATAATTCCCTATAATTCCAAAAGAAAATGTTTTTGCTTTTTGCTAGATCAGTAGAGATATGCAATTTAATCAACGAAAAGAATGTCTATCAATATACTTAAATCATAACATTGGTGGTGTCTGTGCGTGAGTGTTAAAAAAAACCATGGCGCACACACACTTTAAAATTCAATAGTCTGACTAACTATTTCTTTAATTATACCCATTTCTAAATGCATATTTTTATGACCAAACGCAGGATGTTAAGTACATAATCTAAGGTGTTGAAGGGCAAAGAATGTTCAGAAGCTGTCTGCATGCCTAAAGGTATAGATATTTCTCATCTCATGGGATCATGGAACCCACACCTCTGTTACTTTCAAAGATATGGCTCAAGCCAACTTAACCAAATCATATAGAAGTTGCATCCTCTAGTGCCCATACAAAAGCTCATTCAGAAAATAATCAGCTACCTTGGAATAATGATAAACAATCTCCTGGGAAAATGTTGGTGAAGAATAACTGTAAAGCAGATTTTTGTGCATTGACTTCAGTAAATGCATTTGCTCCAGCAGAATGTAACCTGAAAAGACACTTGAATGTCTGAAGTTAAAACCAAGTCTATTTATGCCTTAATACATTGGAGAAATTGTTCATGCCTATGTAAAGATTGCCCCCATAGTGTTTCAAGGTCAGTAATTTGCATGGAATTTGCATCAGAACTCAACAATGCCCGTGGAAAAAAGAGACTTGTCCCTATTTTATGACAAAGTTCAATAGTCAAAATATTTTTTCCAAATTATATTTTCTAGTACAGATCAATTCTAAGAGTCACAGAGATTTTACACTGTCCTATTCCAGATAACACTTCTGTTAATTTTATAGAATGCTGGTTATGTACCACTGAAGCAGGCATCTGATTAACAAACTCCAAGGCTTTGCATCATCCTTCGGTAAGAAGTTAAGCAGCAGAATCACATTCCACCTGTTCATATCTTTTTCAAGAATCAGATTTTCTGTCCTTTACTCAACCAGGAATCAGACATCAAGGACAAAGGCCTCGATTAAGAAACCTCTTAAAGTCTAACCGTGTATACAAAAGCCAGTGCATGCTTAAACCTTTTGCTGAATCAGCTGAGTGGAGAAAAGCGGGCTACACTGCATTTACACAGGGACAACTTTCTTAAAAGCAAGCCCCATATTGTTAATCTTCTCCAGAAGTTTACTAAAATAAATCTACCCATATGAGCTACGAAGTGAAATACATAACATACTTTCTAATTAAAAATAAGATACAACAGTGATTTACAAGTCTCTTAAAATTTGGGAGAGGGAGGCAGTCTAACCTGGTATGTTGTGAACCATTAGACCATTTTCAGAAAAAGAATATTTTTCAAAACTAGACATATGTTATCACTCTTCCTCAGCAACAATCCCAATTTTAATAATTCATTTATTCTTACAAAATGTTCTATAACAGAATCTTCAAATTTTCAAATACAAATTCCCACTTGACTATTTTCAAGCTAAATTTCGAAGACTTGAAATGGAAAGTCCTATGTAAATAATTATATACCATCTAGAAAAGTATTTAAAGTGTTATATTAAACCATGTTATATTCAAATGTAAAGTTGCTCACAAGACTCCGAAGACTTCCAGAATCTGATACTGGAAATGAGTGTTTTGTTCCAACTGTTTCTCTATTAACTATAATACTTACATAGCACTCATCAGTAGGCAAAAATAAACCATGCCTTTAATGCTCTCCACTGCTTCTGAAGCAGGGAAAAGCATGTTTCTCATGTTGTAAATGGACAAAAAGAGCCTACACCAAACCAGTTTCAGCTAATTGAAAGGGAGATCCTGGAGACAGCTAGTCCTGAGGAGTCATGCTCTTGATGGCATCACCTCCAGGCAGGTCAGCCAGGCTCCCTGCATTACTCACAGCTGGGGAAGGAGCAGCCACACTCCCCAGCTAATCTGGTGAAACAGTCCGACTGCGTGTCTGTTAGACAGAATGGGTGTGCTTTCCTACGGTCCATGAAGAGAAATGGCCATGCTCCTGCTCAGTGTTAAATATAAAAGCAGAAAGTAATCGCTGGTCCATTGTTGTAACAAAGGAAAGCCTTAGACTTTCTAACATCATAAAATATTATTGCATGACAGATTCTGCCAAGTTTCAAATGGTGTAAGAAACTGGAGAGCCCAACAGGTAATTCTCTTTCTAAAGCTCTTAATACTACAGACATTCTTGCAAGTTACATCACCGGTGACTTTCAGCCCTTAAATGCATGCTCAGACAAGACCAGACCCTGTGCCAGAATATGAAGCAAAGAATTCTCAAACAGCAACCGTGGACAAGCTGCAAGTGTAGCCAAAAAATATCAGGGATAAAAACCAAAGAACGAATCAAAACATGTCTTAGATACTGACACATCAACAATGCCTCAAAGGTATCCTATCAAAAATATGAGACTGCTCTACAAATCTCCAAGCAGGTCTAGTATTTCACAATGAAAGTTAATGCTACAGGTTGCATGCTATATGGTTTTAAGACAAATTATGTTTCCACTTTCTGGCTACTGGACAAAGCCATTTCTACATGCAAATGTAAAATCTAATACTATCACAAAATTTTTCCTACTCTTTTTTGTTGCAGTCTACAAAGCACCCCAGAAAAGCCCCAAACGCAATGTCTGCCCTTATTGCTGTACTTTCTTACGCTATGTGCTCTGCAATTATTTAGATGGTTTAAAAAAGGAGAGGAAGAACAACTGTGAAATGCATTGTGCAACCGCAGATGACTTCATGTTAACCCCTGTTACTGGGTTCCACCCTCAGGTCAAATGCCTATGAGTCAGTGTCTAGCACAGATGAATGATGTCATCCTCACACCACCTCTTTAGCAAGAAAATGTGGTGGAGCCTTTCATTGTCTGATCTTAAGAGACCCTGGGTTACTAAATGAAGTTCCCAAGATAAAAAAGAATGCGCCTGAACTTAAAAAGAGAGGAAATGAGCACATCACTCCAACACCTTTCAAATATGTTCTAAGAAAAAGACGATGATGGATCATATACAGCAAAAACGACCACCAGGAAGCATGTGTTAGAAGTCAAAAAAGATTTGCATACCCTGCCCCCCAAAAGCCAGCACACAAGGGCCAGAAGTATCTCATCTATCCATTCTCATACAGGCAAACAACCCAAAATAAAATAGAACGGGGCAGTGGATGCGATCCCTCTTTCAGAGTGATGATAGATCAGATATGCAAGGAACAACTTAAGCTCAGTGAAACCTGACTATAGCACACCTGTGGGGATGTAAGGAGGTGGCTCCATGTTGTTTTAATACACAGCAATGTGCAAATAATTGGTTTGACTGCAGTTAAGTTCTTTGGTCAAAAAATCTTTGAGGAGAATCTTCAGATACAGAATTACTGCATCTGAAATGATCAACTAATTAATAACTTTTTTAAATACAGGAAAGTATAGAAGTGAGAAAGAACTGGAAGGGATAGGATACAATAAAATGTAGTCTGGGATGAAGAACACAAAATGACTCAGAAAATATTTAAGGTGGTATTAGATGGAACTCAGTGCAACTTCAAACATGTTCCACAGTACCTTCCCGGTCGTGAAAGCTCCTCTGTAGGAGGCCTACTAGGTGTCTAGTATGAGATATCTTTGCAGGAATTGAAATCTGCAAGAAGGACACCCTAATCTCCTCAACTCCAAAAGTGGAGTTTCACAGGGGAAGGAGGAACACGCACCAGATAAAGCCATGAGGGGACCCTTCGTAATGTTTTATAAAGCCCGACTGAGACTTCAGAAGTATGGATTTAACAGAGTTAAACAGATCCAAGGTGATCCAGCTGCACATGGAAAGAAACAGCAGCAATTACCCCTTTCTGTAAACTTGTGATAGTAGGACAGGATTTTTATTTTTTTCCGAAATGTAAAAATCTATGTTATTTCCAAAATGTACTTTTAAATCATGTGACAGTTTGTATAGGTACTGACAGACTGGTGTCATCATGAAGTTCTAGCAATTGTTAATGTAAGATTGGCTAGGGATACTCTTTGGAAGCTTTCTCTCTCTGCTAGAAGAAATATCTTGTCTTCTTTTAATCTATGCTCTGCTTTCTGAAAACAAACAAACATTAAGCCAAATCAACATTCAAACAAACCATCTTTCAGAAGAATTCCAGTAGGAGTGAAATACATATAACTAGGAATATAAAGGATCAAATTCCATTTCTGTCTGACAACGTTGGCAGCTAATAAATTCAAATACATACATACATAAATGTCCACCCTTATTTACATTTTCTTTTCTTTTTTGTCCAGCTGCCATTTTTTGGCATATAGAAAACAATCCTCCTCTTTTGAGTTAGATTCCACTGTAACAATGTCCTTTCTTGGTAGACCTCCCTCTTACCCTACACCCACAAATCATGATACAAAGCTGCTCAAAAATCAATCTACACTTGAGCAAACACAAGCCTGTTGTCTTTGTTTTTTTCACTCATCTCTATTCATACTAGGTTTTTCCCTCAAAAAACCCAATCAGTTGTTTCAAAGGAGAAAATCCATGCATTTTGCCTGGATTTGCAGCTTTCTCCTCCCATTGCCATGACAATTCCTATCACTTGTTTCCCCATCCACCTTCAGTAGGTCTGCAGTTATATGGTTTTTCACTACTTCCACAGCTCCTGCAGTCAGCTACCGCCTGTCCTTCTGCTCCTAGGTCTGAGTTTCAGTCTTTTATGCTATACTGAAAACCTTCCCTCGTCCTTCAGACAGCCTGGTATTTATGTTAGACCCTAATTTTAACATTCTTTCAGCTCACTGTCCTCCACCAGCTTTGGTAGCTGCCACAGAATCACAGAATCACAGAATGGTAGGGGTTGGAAGGACCCTCTGTGAGTCATCTAGTCCAACCCTCCTGCTGAAGCAGGGTCACCTACAGCAGCCTGCACAGGACCGCGTCCAGGCGGGTCTTGAATATCTCCAGAGAAGGAGAATCCACAACCTCCCTGGGCAGCCTGTGCCAGTGCTCCGTCACCCTCAGAGGGAAGAAGTTCTTCCTCATATTCAGATGGAACTTCCTGTGCTTCAGTTTGTGCCCATTTCCCCTTGTCCTGTCGCTGGGCACCA
>Ga0065711_1007004_pt1 | contig 23321 bp, 11 predicted proteins | sample Hoacrofraction12_FD_59098 | JGI IMG/M metagenome (GOLD analysis project Ga0065711, IMG submission 59098) | Hoatzin crop microbial communities from Cojedes, Venezuela - Epithelial fraction 12 v2 (version 2) | ecosystem: Host-associated > Birds > Digestive system > Esophagus > Crop | place...
CCCCCTTCTTAAATATGTTATTCCAGAGGGACTACCACCATCACTGATGGGCTCGGCCGTGGACAGCAGTGGGTCTATCTTGCAGCCGGCTGGCACTGGCTCTAGCAGACACAGGGGAAGCTGCTGGCAGGTTCTCACAGAAGCCACCCCTGTAGCCCCCGCACTACCAAAACCTTGCCATGCAAACCCACAACAATGACTTTGGCGATAGTTATGCCCAACCTAGCAATGTGAACATAGTCTGTGAGTGTAAAATTGCAATAGCAAAAGAGATTCCTAAATTTCAAAAAAGATACACGTATTTGTCAGAGCAAAATGGTACACATGAATATTGCAGAGAATGCACAAAAACCTGAAAATCCCATCAAGTCTCAAATTTACCTGAGACTAAAATTTTAGTGTGTCTTACCGTCTTAGTGTCTTGTCTGCCTTTTACCTTTAAAATAGTAAATTGTAGTTTAAAACAAGAAAAGCTTACATTCTTACTGCAAAAGTGATTGCAAATCTACTAACAGTAAAAGTACTGGCTCAAGAAAGACTTCCCACTTCACACATCATTCTGACTCTTCATGGTAAATTTTTAATATATACATGTACATGTGTATATAAATACATGAATACACACATGCATAATCACAAATACATATGACTGATAGACACAGAGACCTCACAAGCAGCAGAATCTGTCTAATAAGGTAACAGTGTTTTGGGTATTGCAAGTGAGACACAGATCATTCCCTGTTACTGAAAAATTCTATTATACCAATCCACTATTTGATAGCTAAAAAAAGGTACTAAAACCCCATGCATTTATAATGCTGCTTGTAGAGAAAAGTATGACTTTATAATGCTTCTTTTACAGAAAAACATTTTTTTCTAATGCTGTATTTAGTTGACTATCTGGTCCTAAGAGAGATGAGATACATGAAAAAATAAAGATGCTGTATTTGTCTCAGTGAAAAAAAAAAGCATTTTAACAGTTTAAAGATTTTAATTTAAAAATACACTTGTCAGAAAAAGCTTTTAAAAAGCAAATTAAATCCATCTGCTGGGCTTCCTGCTTGACAAGAGAATTCAAGCTTTAAATTTATTATGTGTCTATGTTATATCATAGTCACAAACAGACTTTTTCAGCTTTGCTTCACCTATTGCCTATAGAATATTGTTACTGGAGCCAGACAAAGCCTATTAACATATTTGCTGAAATACTTTTCCTTCTAATTTTTTTATTTTTACTAGTAGTAATTTTTATAAAACATCTTTATAGTAAGTTTTCTGAATTTTGGACCCAGTGTCGAAATAAAGCCGAAAAAAGACAAAAAGAGAACTAGTGAACCACTAAATCAAGTCTGTCCTAGATTTGGAAATGAGTAATTTTAACACCGTTGTCACTGACAGAAAGGACGTAATCATTCTCAAAAACTGCCGTGGGTCCAAGGGGCCTTAGAAGATCATAGGATCTGTTCTTCAGGTAGAAGCACATCTACCTATAAATTTAAAATAATCTTATTGTCTCAGAAGCATTCTTCATACATAACGTTTCTAACATGCCTGAAAAGGAAGACTGCAGATTAGAGTGGTAGCGCAAAAGTAGTGCCCAAGGATATAGTTGCCTGTTCCTTGTAGTGGGTTTTTATTTTCATAAACAACCATCAACTTCTGCTGAACTTCTCCCAATTCTAAGAAACAAAAAATTTTGCACAATTTAATAACATGCATCTATCTGTTAAGCAAGTTTCTAATGTGTATACATAAATCCAACGAAGCCAGTCTTGAGGTGATCTTGGAGTTTCCAGTTGAAGTACCTCAGTAAAACTTGCTAAGCACCTGGCTACATATCTACGCTATCAATCTGCTTGAGATTCTGGCTAGATCACTGTGGAAAGAGGAGGAAAAGAAGTAGAAATTACCTAAAGTCAAGTCAATTTATTTTATTAAATGACTGACGTTTTTTCCATAATTATGTATGAGCAGTTATGGTGACCACAGGCAGGCTCTGGTACCTGATTGCTTCTCGCAGCCACAACGGCGTGAGCCTGACCTAGAGTGTTCAACGAGAGCAAATGGCAGTGGTCAGTAGTGAAGCATTATGAGAGCTTACAGACATTCATGCAAGGTATAAAACACAGGATATTTAAAACATAAAACCTGTTTTTATCATTACCCTGAGTTTACCACACACAGTCCTTATAGATGCTCTAATTTTGGAGGATGGTAGAACACGAGCATTTCTGTCCAAAAGCATTTTTGTGCTGCCATTAACATACGGGCATACCCAAGGCCTTTTCCCCTGCCTTGGCAGATTTGGGTGCAGTATGGAGCACACTATTAGATACTAAGTTTCTCTGAGCACGGAGTTTAAGAGAAACACTGACCTGCAAAAAGAAGGGAAGGAAGAATGTAGTGTAAGACAGTGTAAGACTATGTATCTTGAAGAACTCCAGCTACTGGTAATAATTTTCTCTACTCTGAGTAATAGTCTATGTATTATTATTTATTATATTACATGTATTTATCCTACGTTTAGGTGATACCAAATGCCATACAGGCACAATAAATTAGAGGAAGATCTTGGAACTCTTCACACAAACACAAACCTTGACACCCTTTTGCCCAATACAGCATTGACCCTGGATGACACACTGATTATTGGAGGGGTGCAGAAATCCAGATGGTTTCTCTGAATATACTTAGGAAGGAATGATTGTTGGGCAAGAATGCTGACACAGCTGCAGCTCTGTGTGGTGATTATTTGGAAATAGATCATGGTATAAGTGGTGATAAATAATACAGACTTTTGTCCAACTTAACCGTTCCTTTACAAACGTAGCTAGAGTCCTTGGCAATTAAATTGAAAGATTTGGGGCAGCATCCGAAAGATTTGACCTTGGATGTAAAATGACAAACTTCTCCTGATGTTCACAGGGTGCAATGATTTTTCGAAGTCTGGAGGAAGAGGAAAAAAAGCTGCAACAATTAACACATTACTAGGAGAATAAAAAAGGACATAAAGAACTACTCAGCAGTTACTAGTCAGGAGAAATATCTGGTGAAAGGAAACATCCCCACAAACTTTAATGTAGGTGAAGAAAACTGGAATGGAGAAGAAAGAAGGATTTCAGCATCTCACTAGAGTGGGCAGAGGTTTCTGCTAACTAAACGCAGTCCAAAATGATGAACAATCTGAATTCTTCCAGCCCAAGCAGGGAGTCTAGTATGAGAGGAATGAAGATCTAAAGCATGGACTTTGACTTGGTAGAACAATATAAAAAGAAGTTATTTCACTATAACCAGCTCATTATATCTATTGAATTGCTTTCTACTGTTGGTAAAAATTTCCATTTATATGTGAGACTTGTTAGGATCCAAGATTATTAGCTATAATGTTATAGACATGAATTATGTAAGTTATAATGTGAAGTCTTCCTCTCTACATTAGCAAATTTCATGGAAGGAGTCATCCCTGACAACAGACTTGTTTTTAAAAATGTCTGAAGAAACATCCTCCTTTGTTTTCTGCTAATGATCTGAAATGAGCTCAGGCTGTTTGTCAACGTGTTCCATGCTGCTGGTGAAGCAGACTGTTGAGAGTCTAAAACTGAAACACCACCCAACAAACCACCAGCTTTTCAGCAGAGAGCAAAAGACCATTTCCCCATCCTGCTTCTCAATTTAAGATAGTGCAGTATGACAGCAGTCATGACTCTTTGGTTGACTTCTCTGAGTTCTGAGCTCTGGAAGAGATATTCACGGTATTAAGGATATCTGGCTATTAAGACTCCTCTCCTCTATTTCCTGCATGTCTCGGGTTCTCAGGCTGACCATGTGGCACCCAGTTTGAAGACCAAGGGATCTATCTGTCATCACTGACCTGGATCAGTGAGAGAGGGCTGGGAGGACATGGCAATGCATAAATTGCCGAGGGTCTCTCCAGTACTGTAGAGGGACAGTGTCTCCTGGAGGAACCATTACATTTATGAGGGTCAGAAGATGATGGCAATAATCACACCTTGAGGTAGGGAAAGAGAAAGATGAGATTAACTAAAGCAGAAGAAGCCACAACAGCCTGGTGGTGGCTTTGCTTTTGCTTTCTCCTTGAAATTTATGATGGTAAGAGGGTTGTGATGGCAGACATGCCAGCAACAACAGGTATTGCAGACATCGGCGTTTGAGGACTTGAACAGCAGGAAATAGTTCAGGGTAAGATGCCTGCAATTACTTAAATAAACACGATTATTTGATTTGTTTTGTCATTGAAAAAAATCAGTCCCTCTGAAGGGACAAGAACTGCCTGCAGTTGTTCAAGTATCCTGTGAGAGAGAGCCAGACTTGCCAGGTATGCAGCTGTTACCTCCAACACACAAGAGACTGTAATCAGTGCCTATCACAGCCTGAAAGAGAGGAAAGTTGTCTCTGGAGCCCACTGATATTGCCTTAAAATGTCATGACATTAAATTCAGATCTGACAAAAAGCTTTTCATAACTAGTGAGTCTGAACTTAGGAAATGAAAAGAATAAAACCAGTGTATTTGGTTGCCTGAGTCATTCTCAGGTGCCTTTGACCTTTCCTTTGCTGCAATTACTAACCAAAGTGAGGGGAAAGCATAGGAAAGGAAAATCAGTGGTTGTCACATAGATCTACTATCTGCCATCCAGTCTTTTGGCACGGACCTACAGTAGGTCGCCTGTTAAATTCTGTGCACAGTTTACAAGACAATCAGCTCTGTAGTCCCAAGAAGCCCTAAAAACATCTTCTGGAGAAGGAACGCTATTTTCAAAGCCGAAGCACATCAGCAGACAACCTCCTATGGGATGTCTGTGGGCACAAAAGGAAGGACTGACGCATGGATGGCTTGGCACCAAGAGCTATGTTACCTGCTCTGCTGCTGGGTAGGCCAAGTCTGGAGCAAGCCTTCTTTCCAACACATTCTCAGGTACCGACAGAGCTGCCGGAGCTCTGCAGAGACTTGAGAAAATGGTCTTTTCTCAAAGAGTACAAAGGCACCTGCATTTAGAATGGACAGGTACAATGTCACCTGAAGACAGAAAGGTTATGCTCTGTCCCAGTTAACCATATTGCTATTAAGCACCCTGAGTACAATTCAGAATAGGCAAGTAGTATATAGAATAATAGACTGCAAAGTCAAATTTTTCCACATGTCTTATTTTAGCATTTTTGCCAGAAGTTTTTTCCCTCACCTCGTGGCCTACAGCTGTCAAACGGCAAAGAAAAATAGCTGTTGGAGGTGGGAAAGGTTATATAGCATGACTAGGACTGCCAGTTCTGGCCCATAAATAGAACCTATCTTTTAATAGGAAAAAAATGGAAAAAAAATAACAAAGCAAACTCTGTTAGTCTTTGCAATCAAGTTGTTAATTTTAGTTAGACAATGCTTCCCCTTCCCATACAGCTGTAGACTGTATCAAGTCATCATACACACACACAACTGCATGGTCAAAGAAACATTCTGCAAATGAGCTAGAGGCAAATAAAGGTTTCATTGCATTCTTTAATTGTAATTTGATTATTAATTTTGGTTTTTCTTGAGAGACAGATTTTTTTTCTCCATATGTATTAGTTTAACAATTTGATTTTCAAAAAAAAAAAGTATCACACTCTAGAAACAACCAGGACAAAAAACTATATTTGTAAAACAGAACTCTAAAGTCCGTGCTTGAACTTACGTTACTAGCAGCATAACAAAAGTTCATCACCAGGAAGAGTTATGCCAGATGTACATATTTCTTATGGTCAGACATTTCAAAGCTCTCTTTCTACTGCATAAGCTATTAGCTTGGAATTTTGTGCCCTTCCTAGAGATTTCCTTGAACACGTTAATAAACTGGACAGTACTGCCTAGTGCTGAAGTTCCCAAAAGATTATACTGGAGGAGTTTCTTATTCTCATGCCAGTCATTTACCCCAGATGAGACGGCTGTGACAAGCAAAGGATTTCAGTTCCTAACCTTAGCAGAGGCTGGAAAATTCCCCTGTGAAGAACTAATACAGTCAGAAATATTTTCTTTGAAAGTTTTTTTCACAAGTTTTGGCAAAGGTGACCTGCTGGAGCAGAACAGGAATATCTGGAGCACGTCTACAGATCCTGCAATCTCAGGGTCCCAAAAAGCACAGCAGGTTTTGGGGAGGCTGATAATTAAATTATTAGGGGCAATAATTAAAACAAGCTCTTAAGTCTGACCAAGTAACACTGAGATCCAGCAAGAAAACAAAATGAAGCCTTACAGCCAAACTTAGCACTCTTCTCCTCAGAAATCAGAAATATTTCTGCATCCCTTATGCATAATAAAGAAGCTGATCAGTTGTCCTGATACTTGCAGTGTCTGCATCTGTGCCTAGAAATGTGCAACATGACACGCGACATGTATCTGAAGCTTTCTGAAGATGAAATATTGATTCCACTCTAATAAATACTAAAAATCCAATGGCTCTTAGGTGGCACAATAGGTTAATTTATTAGATTAACTTTTTATTTGGAAGAGCAACTTCCAAAATCGTTTCAAATCATAGTTGAAAAAAGGTTTGAATTGATTACGCTTGTAAAATGTCTATAGCTAATCCAGTTTACAAGGCAACATCATGTTATGCAGGACAAAAACATAATTCTTACGAAAATAACAATTGATTTCTGTCAGATTTATCTTCACTTCCAGATCTTGTTCAATATCGTCCACAAATGTTGTAGGAATGCCTTCTAGGACTGAAATAGCTGTCGTTTAAGGTTAAGGTGAGTGGACAAGAAGAAGAATTCTGATGCCATAGCAGAGTCTTATCAAATGCACTAATAGGCCAAGTCTTTGAGAACAAAAACATCCCCGGATATTTTAAAAATCAAGTTCAAAAAAGAACAATTACTATTCTCAAAGCAACTGCAGGTCAAGATGTGTAGTGTCCAAGATATCATTTTCAGGAAATGCCTGTGCTAACCGTGACAAGTAGAATTACACATACCTCGAGCTCCAGAGGCAGTGCTGGCAAAACAGCCTGTGCAGAAGACCTCACTTAGGGAATTGTGCTCTTTCCATTACAGGAGTATCTCATGCAGAATCTCTGCATGACAACACATTGTGATATATCTACACATCTATGTATGTATATACTGATTCACTTTTGGCAAGTGTTTGCAGGTTCCCTGCTAGATCATTAACAATTTCTTCTTCCAGGATCTCCTAAAGATGTCACGCACTGCTCATTCTTTTTCCATTCACTGTTGCATCTAACCTACCTTCTTAATCACAACCATCACAGGGAACGGAACAGATGTATATTTATAAGGGCCAATGCTTGCATGGGAAACCTAACCATAAAGAGATGCCAGTGTGGTATTTCTAGCATTCTTTTTTAGTGAAAAACTCAAACAAATACATGTTATTTTATTTACTTTTAAAACTTTGTTTCATAATTCTGCATAAACGATGCAGTATTGTTTTTCTACAGTCATCCTCCTAAAACTAAACTATAAGCAGCAAACATCCTGAAAACCTTATGTGCAAAGCAAGCTCAGCATCTGATTTTTTTTTCAAAATCTCTAGTACACAAAAGTACCTAAGATTTTCCTACAATCTTTCAGTTCATAGTCTTCCTTCCACCTGAAGGGCCAAAGTGGTATTAAAGTCTGAAAACAGATTACCAGTATTAATTAAGGTGGCATTGAAAGAACAGCCATCATGAGTTTTTGCCCTCTTTTATTGAAACCATTGTCTCAAAAAAAATTCTGAAATGAAACAGGTAAGATCATACAGCACTCCCTTCTAATTCTGTTTTGGAAAAAAAAAAACCCCAAACCAACTAACCGATAAAATTTCAAAAAGATTTCTGATGCACTGCATATGACTAACTCAAATCATGGATAGGACAAGGTCATATCTGCATTCAAAACACTAGGCAGACATACCCAAGAAATATTCCTAATCAGAAATAGAAATTGCTTAATTTTAAAATGCAATGCATCAGGCAAAACAATGATTTCAACACACATATCTCAAATAACAGACAAATGCTCTAAGCTAGCAGACCTACTGTCTAGTCTGGAGTGTTTTCTATACTTCGTCAGGAAAAAAATCCTGACATAAATTTTTCTGGAAAAAAACCACACAACCTTTTGTCCTCTTTTAAGGAAAAAAGATTGAACTAAAAAGTCATCAGAGAAAAAATTTCAGGTTTTAATTACGTCTTTTCTGATCTCATGCCTCTAATGCATGGCATTTTATGTGTTAATAATAGATGTTAATATACATTACTGGCAGAAATTTAAGTCGAAAATGTTGATGCTGGCAGTAACCTGTGTTTACATAAATTAATAATGTTAAACTCAATTTTGTTGTTAAGGTACATTGGATTCTACTGAAATGATACTAAAATCTGAAATTGTTAATAGTTGTTCACTAACCCAAATACATGCTTTCAAGGAAGCACAGCTACGAGAATGTAATGAGTTACTGATTTGGTATGGACACAGTTACCAAAATTTGATTGCGAAACTACATGAACTTCTCTACCTGAGTTGGCCAGTTACTGGCAACAGTAACTGCTGTCCTTGCTGTCCTACACATACTGATTTCTCAGATTAAAGAAAATGTATGCAGCTAATCCCATAGTGATATTTCAAAAATACCTAAAACTGCAAGGAAACACATTATGCTTTACTCACATTTCATTTAAAAGTCTTTATAAAGAGGCAGTAATTTCAAACAGTAGATTATATTTGAAAAGGAGTACTAATATACTTGAAGAACTCATTCTTTCTACAATGTAGTAAGCTGTTATATTATCCCCTTGAAACATTTTTTGTAAATTTGAGGTTTGCAATGAGAAAAATAACAGCTAATTTATTATTCAGTTGTCTGATTGTGTGTCACTAAACATTTTATAAGTTTTATTGCATTTAAATAATAAATTTATATTTTGTAGCTGTACATATGTTTTCATTTACTTATCAATACTGAATGTTATTGTGGAAACATTCCTTGATGTTTTATATGAAAAGAAAATCTAAAAACAATGACATGCAATAGAGGAAAACATATCTTCGGTTTCCAAGTTTATAATTTCTCCTCTACTTTTAGATACATGTAATTTCTTTGATCAAATTGAACTACTCTTTATTTATATTCTGTTAGATTTTGAGTTTACAGAGGTCAGTATTTCAGTGTAACTGAGGTCAGTGGGATATCACACATGCTTCAAGCCTGTATCAGTGTAAGTACCGCTCAAGGCCTAAGTGCAGGAAAGGATTTTCCCAAGAGCTCTCGGTACGATCACTTAATCTTAAAAGGTGTGGACAAACGTTTCTGTCTATACATGGAACTCTAATCCCTCAGAATATTATCCAGGACACAAAAAAAGATTCTACAGTGTTTAAAACTTCATGGATTTTTGCTATGAAATGAGCAAAAGAATGCAATATAAAAGCCAAAATGAACAAGGTAATGAGAACAAGCTGGAAATCTCAACATTACCAGACAGTTTTTACTATTTTGCATCTAAAGAGTGAAAGAGGTATGAAATGTTAAAATAAAATAAGGCTTATATTCAATAAATATTGCACAAATTTTGCTAACAAGAACAAACGTGTCAGTGAGAGGGTAAGATTACATGGAGGGACTACTGAATAAAGCAAGCAAACAGAAATCCCCGGCAAAGACAGGCAGCGTGAGACATTCTGGAAGACAGATTTATGGAACACTGGAAATTTGTCATGATAAAGAAGGAGGAAAATGGAATGCAGTGTTTTTATCCCTTGCAATTCCTGTCTATTCCTGAGATACGAGGTACAGCACATGTAATGCCATTTTAGTCTTAGCACATGCAGAACTGCAAATACATCAGAATTATTCTGAGATTACATGAGGAGGAGAAGAGCAGGAAATGTAGACTACAGACTTCAAAAAATAAAATTACTGGGCATAATTTGCTTGAGCAATGTGTATTTGCATGATGGATAATTCCAAAAGTAGGCCTCTAGAAAACTGTGTTAGGCAGCTTGTTTGGGAATCCTTCACAGAAATAACTGTGGGACCACTCTGTCAAGTACTGTGTCTGCACTGGATGGCTCAGCAATAGTCTTATATTAAAAGAAGGCATTTAGTCACAGGTGGCTAAATCATTTGAAGAACATGGACATGAAATGGTGTGTCACTGCTCAGTAACTGAAAGGATCTAGAACGACACATTGCTCATGCATGCAGGAGAAAGGGAAGTGAAGCATCAGTGTGCCCACCACAGACCATCCTAATAAAAAGTCTTGACACAGCAGAATATGAGTATGCATCTCTTTGAGACAGAACCGTGACTTACACAGCATGCAGTTCAGAGTGCCAAGCAAATGTTATAAAGGTCTAACGACATCACTGTCAAGAAGAAGCATTTGATTCCAAAGTATCACTGAACTTTAAATGCGGAATACAATCACATAACATATTCTCATTTATCTCCATCAGTGTTTAGGTCTTACTAGCTATAAATCCACTTAATTGAAAGAGATGTGAATTAATTTCTTCAATTTTATTATTCATAGACTAATGTGTTCTGTTAACCAAACGGAAGGCTGTCAAAATATGGAAGGCAGTCTTTCTGATAGTTAAAGCTTTTGATTTTGATCATATGGATATGTTTTTCAGTAGTCATTCCTACAACTTATTTCATAGTATTTGTATGCTTGACTAGAATGTTCTTGAAATATTCTGAAGATCCTTCCTTTTGTAGTACTGCTTTTGATGTTTGCAATGTTAGCATTATTCACCATGCTAGGATAATAATATAAATTGTCTGCTGTAAGATTCTGCTTGTGCCATTGTACTACTAAGAGACAGAAGACTTGCCATCTGCGGATTTAACATTGCACGAGAAAAAACTGTAAGTTTTATTCTGTGCATTAAAAATGTCTAACTCTTAACTGCAATGAATTGCCTACTAAGGATTGTTAGGATTTTGTTAGGGTAAGGACTATTTTAACACATTCTACTTGCAATTGCAATGTTCTTGAAGTGTGCACAGTCATATGTCAGAGGAGATAGAATAAGAAACTCAATTCCAAGCAATTACTTAAACACATTCTAAACTACTGCAGCTCTGAGACATAGCATTATCAAAAAGGCAAACTGCTGTAAAGAGCACAAAATTGTATTTTCTTACGTTTGCTCAACTTGTTACTCCGTGCAATCCTTTTAAACTATTTCAAAGCCTGCCTAAAAATTCTTTAGTTATGATACCAACATTTTCAGTATTGCTTTTCTCTCAGGTTCTTCCGCAATGGTTTTGTTTTTGTTATAATGTTAACTTTTCAGGATGAGTATTGCTTCATTTTATATAGCAGTGCACACACTTCTGGGGCTTTAATGCAGACTTTCTGAAATTATTCTTCTACAGTTGAAGTACCATTGCCATTTGAGCCTCATTTCTTCACCTTGTGACACACGCATTGTTTTGGTAGCATAGGTCTATTCCTACAAGTAGTTCCCAATCTGGTCATGGTTTCAGACATTGTTTTCTCCCTTCTTCATTGCAGCCTTTGTAGTAAAGAATCACGAGACAAGGTTCTGTAGAGTTACTCAAATGAGATGGAGAAGGTTTACACAGCAAAAACTTCAGCCTTGACTTTTGGGGAATTATCTCAAGGAGTTACAGTTACTGTACGGTAAGTATCTTTTCTCTTACATATTCTCTTATTCTATTTTTGTGCATCTTCTGTATATAAAATTAAAGTTTTGGTCTGGAGCATCCTTCAGGATAGTGGTTGTACTGTGAGTGTTCCCGAAGCTTCAGTAAACAATGTAAAAAGCAGGTCTTCTTCCTTCACTTCGCAATTCCTTCACCATAAAATGAGGGTGGTTGACATGGGTTGCACACAGGTCCCTTACTGAAGCTATATCACATTACCAGTGTGTTTACATAAAGGTTTCCATGTAATTTAAACACTTTGCTGTAGGAGGAGAGGAGTTTTAAAAAGCTCTCCAGAATGTCATAGTAAGCAATATACTAGGGATAGTATACATCTAATTCATACATCAAAAAAACCCACCCCAAAAAAGCAAATCCCAAATTCAAAATTCAAAATAACCAAGACCCTTACACTTGAGACAGAGGAAGTCCTAAATAAGAACAAAGTGGTTAAAGATTTTATCCACAACCCATACCTCCAGAACAGACGTTATTATAGCAAGTATGCAGACTGCTATCAAACACTGTGAAGACAGCTTTCTTGTGTTTATTCATCTGAATTATACTCGTCCTAGATCAGTCCCTCTTGGTTGGCAAGGAAGGAAAACATGGTCAGGATCTAGTTTTTGTTACTGACGTAGCTATTACAAGCTGAGGAGTTTCTCTCATGCTCTAGAAGGATTAACACCAACACTGGGTACCAGGCTACAAATAATTTTAGACATGAGCAGAATAGAGCTTAGTGTGATACCATAAAAAAGAAAAAATGCTGATGCTCAATGTTAAGTCCTCAGATCAAGCAGAATGTTATTGATTATGGTACTGCAGGGGAACAGTGACAAATTATGGACTGTCATAGGAAAAGTACTGGAGCAGTTACTATGAATAACAGCACTCTGACAATCAACAGTGGAATTAGCAAGATTTAGACCACTCTCACCACATTTGCAAGAACAGCAGTCAGTAGTAAGTGAGCACTGAGATACCAAATGATGTCCTGGTGGCTTTTATCGTCAGCTGCTGAATGGGTCCTTGCTGAGCTATCCTCCAGATCAGTCAGGCTATAGAAGATTTACGGACCTTGAATCTAAAACTTTTTAAGGGAGATGGCCAAGACACCAGTATTGCTTTGGTTTTGACATTCCTGATTACCTTCTTTGTCTGAAGTTTTAATCTTTTTTAAAAGGGTGAAGGACCAGTTTTTAATACTTGTGAAAATCCTTGAACAACTAGATATAGCACTTTTTCCCTGAGGCATAATCTTGTGTTCTACCCTAGCAAGTCCAGAGAGCTGCTCAGATTTTTCTAGAATATTTGTGTTTTTTTTATTTTACATAAGATTCCTTTAAACTCTCTCTATTCTTTGAAAATATTTTATATAAATCTTAGAGAGTTTTTTCTGGATTAATATAACCAAATGTTCAATGGGATAAATAACTGAAACCATGAGTAATCCAAAATCTGAGAATCTAGGACAACTAAAATGATATCAGATATTCTTTTATTTAACAGATAACTCCTTTATAATGACACCATTAAAATATGTCACACTAAGCACCAGGAAGGACTTGTAAGGTGATGAGAAGCAGCACTGAGTCTTATGTCTGGTTGAAATGGAGGGTGTCTCTTCAGCAGATGCTCCTGATACCAAAATCTTCAGCTCAAGTTCTGTGGGGGAATACACACCAAAAAGGAGCGTTATAATGGGCAGAATAAATATATAAGTGGGCTAAGATCACAGCCTTGTAATTTTGACAACAAAGCCATTATTTGGCCTCCAGATCACAACACAGCCAGTCTGAGGTTTCTTTTGGTTTTGTTATTTGTGTGAAGCAATGTGCACACCTCTGTGTAGAAGAGAGAAAAGACAGCAAACCGTGAATGTGCCGTTCAGATGTGTTTGCATTTCACATTTGCATGAATAAACTTCAAAGAGCTTTATCTCAACATAACATTTAAGAAATTTAAAGAATTTGAACAAATTCATCAAAACAACTTTTAAATTGCTTTTCTTAACGCATAGGGATCTAAATCGTTTCAGGAAAAATCAGCTGCATGAACAGGCTGTGTAGTCAACGTAGCATTAGAAGTCCTTTTGTGACTTCCTTTCAAAAAAGTGTCATGCACTACCCTACCTATATGAAGGTCCAATAACTTTATGTGAGCAGCAACGTACTGAGGCATAAAACCAAACCCAAAACCTCAACAAAACAAATTTATGGACTCTATAGGGACTACGCTCTCTTTCACCACCTTTTTTTACAGGAACACCTCACCCACAAATTTATCCAAATGCTGAAGGGTGGAGAGCATCAGGACTACTTTCTAGTTTATAAAAGGGTTAGAGTCATATGATTCCTGGACATAAAAACATTTCAAATGACAAATCTGATTTTGACAAAACATACTAAAAATATTCTATTGTCAGGACATTTAAAGTGCCCCAACTGAATTTTGATGAACTTGCCACCTACAAAAAATCTGCTTTTAGGGAAAGCACTATGTATCTGTTAAGCATTAATGTATGAATTAATGAACGTGTCTCTGACTAACACCAAGTAAAGAGAAAACATGATTTTTTTTTTCAGAATTTGACTCATCATATATTACTTTCAATGATACATTCCATAAATCATAGTTTTCAGATTTTACGCCGTTAAAAACCCTGTTTACTCGGAATACCTTTCCTATTTCAGTAACTTTAAAATCAGACAGACAAAGGACTACCTGACAGGTGATGCCTTTTCCACCTGACTGTTCAAATAGAAGAAAAAGGCCATCAAGCTTTTCCCAGCTCCTTACCCCTAGGTACAAATGAAAGTTCTAATCCATATGGCCTCAGCACAATGCTAATAATTTTGATATAAAACCCATAAAGAAGTCTCTTCTGAACACAAGGGCTAATTAAAAACCTGTAAGAATAATCTTTACTATAGGATACATAAAAGGGGAAAAAAATCTCTTGTGAAGAGTTAACAATGTCTTTTTCATTATCAAACCTACACAACGCAAATATTATTTACATGCCAATAAAGGATGGCCTTAAGGAGAATGGAAGTGTGATGGGATTTTTTTTACTCACCTCAACATACAGATTGAATTTAATCTTCTCATTCAGCCCATATTCAGCCTGGATTTGGTGCACCCACTCTCATTTTACAATGTAACACTGTATTAATTATTATTTTAATCCCATTTATAGCAAAAATCCCTAGTCATAAAGCAGAATCCCACTGTGCTTGGTACTAGGTAAACATCAAATTAAAGCTCAGGTTTCTCCACATTAAAATTCCAGGCTCCCTCACAGCAAGACAGAAGTACCATAAAAATTTTATTAGAGTAAGTCTGCCGTGCTGTTATCAACAGGTAATCTGGCATTTGTATAATGGTCTTTGTTGATCTAAAAAGCATTTAGGGAAAATAAGATACAAATTGGTAAAGTGTACAGCAGGAGATGAGGTTTATTTAATTCTTTTTTCATGAAAAACCTACATTCAAACTGACTTGGTCTTGTTCGTCTTGCTGCTTCTAACATTGATTTTCCAGACTAGGAAGTATTTCTTCATTCTAGAAGCAACAGAAATAATTATTTCTGCGTGCAAATTTTACAGACTGTCCCACCTGCTGTCACAACAGCTCATTAACAGCACTTCTGCTGTTGGGAGACAGATGCAGATCTATTTAGCCAATATCTGCTTTCCAAAACTGCTCCCAAACATTGCCTCTACACCTCTTCATCTATCTTGACACATATATGAAATGTATAGCTAAAGCAGAGGCCTGTTGTACCCACGAAAGAAAAAGTACATGAAGCAACCATTAATATTAGCTTGTTTTAAACCCAAGCATCAGCATATTTAATAGACCATAACTGCATAAGCATTTTTGTGCCCAGTAAAAATAGCATTGCCACTGTCAATAATAAACCAGAAGCTTTAAGCTAACTGTGCCTTATGTTAACTGCACCAAGCCCCAGTCCTGGCTGGTTAAGCTTGTTACCAACTTGTTCTGAGAACTTCCTGTGCAAATAGGACCTTGCTACCAGATGTTTCTTGTTGGGCCGTAGGTTAAGCACAGGATAACAGTAAAGTCCTTGAAGATAAGGCCACAGGTTGAAAGCAGAGGGTCCTGGAACTCATAACTCACAGTTACTGGGCAGTGATAAAACACAACCCCCAGAGCTGGGCAAACATTACTTTTGCTTTAAGAAAAGAAATAGCAGCTAACTAAGGAAAATCAACAGAAAGAAAGGAAAAAATAAAAAAAGCCCAGCCAAGCTACACGATAACCACGTGCTGCAGCCTAGGAAAGTGCTCATTAAGCTTTTCCTACACCTAGCCCAGAGGCAGAGGCCAATTGTCTAGAAACAATAGAAACACAATACAATTACAAATGGGTAGGATCCCCAGTGTGGTTGGGCAGGGAGATGTGACATGTTCGTTATCTTTTCAGCTTCCGTTGGTAGACAGGCTGTGAGTCTTCTCTCCTCAACCTCAGTGACCAAGGCAATCCAGAACTGTGCTAAACTCACGGCATCAGCTCTGTGGTACTGCACACTCACAGACAGAGATTGTGAAGGGCTGACTGACCGTGGAGAGATAATGACTGATAACGGATATGAAATCAGCATTAGCATGAAGCGTGTAGTTAAAGAATGCCAATCTAGTAACATTTTGTTCAAAAGTTTAAAATCTTTCTTCTAAATGTTCTCATCACAGCAATCTTTAATTCTCTAACTGACACACATACACACATATTCAGTAACAAACAATGTGACCAGAATTTTGTGGAGCAATGTAATGAAATAAGGTCATGATTACTTTGGTTAATTTTTATATGTGAAATGTGGCATTGGCAAACATAAAATGCGGTTTAAAAATGTGTGAAATTTGTGATGCCATCACTGTGATGACTGACATGACTGTGACACAAATACATTGCATGCACAAATTCAGCATGATACACAGGGTCAAGCACCAAAAGTAAATCTCTTCCAGCAATATTCTATAGGTGAAAGTCAAAAATAAACCAGAAACAAGCATCTCCCACTAAAAAGTAATAAAAATAAAATACTGAAACAAATGTGTAGGAGATGGATGTTTAATACTTGTCTAAGCAAGAGGTTAAAATTCAGCTATCATGGTTTTACTGATATTTCCAAAACAGTCAGCCAGAAGAATGTGAGAATATCACCACTAAATATTTTCTTCCATTTTACACTACAGAATTTGCTTGAATGCATTCAGTGAACAGTACTAGCTAATTCATAAAGTCTGTTTAACTTTAAAGAGAAGAAACAAAAGAATTAACTGGCCTCCTAAAATTTAGTGCATAGGAAGATATTACTAGAGATATTGTTACTTTTTCTAAGGTTAAATAAACAAGACAAAACAAAAAATAACAAAAGAGAAAAGAGGATATTTAGTTCCTTTAATGACTTAGACATAAGAACCAAAAAAATTTTGAGTAGTCTGTAGATACTCTAATTCTTGAAATTCTCGAATGCTATGCAGGAATTAACACAGTATTAAGTTGGCATTTTATCATACAAAGATACTGAAAGTTATTACTGTAATTGGTTAAATTTTTTTTTCATTTCCTTACCTGAAATTGGAAAAGAAATTCAAATTGAGTAACTTATAATACAGCTGTCTTTCACGCAGCTATTGTGGCACCGGTGTTATTTCCATTTCTCCTAATTTATGGCCTGCAGAAAACTAGGGGACAAATTAAGACAAAATATACAAGTTCTTTTCAAAAAGAATTTGAAAAATGTTATCAAATCTTCATTACCAAAGACAAAAAAGCATAAATACTGATGATCTCATTGGTAGCAAAATTCACCACGTTCTATTTTTTTACCAATGTATTTTTTGTTCAGTTTTGAACAAGCTTACAGTTACTACATGCTTTTATTATTTTAAATATTAAGATATTTCTATCATTCAAAATATGTCATTATGGCACATACCCACTATTCAGGAAAGTATTCAGGCAGATGTTCAAGTCTGTCCATAGTTAATAAAGGCCCTCTGCACATTTTAAAATCCATTTATTTAGGCCCACTGAATACCTTTCTTGTTTAAAAGTGCTTTATCTCACACAAAGTGTGTAAGAAGGAGAAATCTCACACACTGTTAGTAAGTAAAACTACGGAATATCAATTTCTCCCCATCACTACAAGATCCAATACTGAATAAAAGGAAAAGAGAATTAGACCTGTGTAAAGATTTTCAACACAATGTGGGCAGATACACCCACCCAGAGAGTGGTCACCATAACACCTTCTGGCAGTAAAATCAAAAAAGCCTTTTTCTTGAACATCTGCCATATCTTTCAGGTAGGCAAACAGCATCTTAGAACCAAACCAACAACAGGGTAAGCAAATAGATTTTCAGTCTTCAGAGAGAATGCTCACACCTGTGTGAAAGGATATAAAAATTATGAACTGTAAATTAGCATAATTTCTTTTCAAATTATGGACTAGAGTCTGACTGGCAAGAATACAGTAAAGTGGCAATGGGCAGATGTACTTTTGTAGCAATCTTCATTATCTTTCATAGGAGTATAAGAAAGAGAAGACTGGCTATTAAGCACTCATTAATTGTTCTGAATGAATCATTCTGTGGTTTAGCCAAAGCAAGTAGTAGAACTTTAATTACAGATGTTTTGGAACAAATAATTTTGTATTTAAATCAAGGCCTTACTTCATATTTCTGTACTACAGCAAGCTTTCTGAAGGCAAAGGAACAAGGTCACAGCCTTTTCTTCCCAGCTAGGTTCCCAACATTTATGCTTTCCTTCCAATCTGGTTTTATAAAAGCTTAGTACCTCCACTGGTAGAAAATACATTTCCCAGTTTTAACAACTGTAGTTGCATCAGTTTCTAAGCTACGTCTGCAATTTTCTGACATTCAAATCAAGTGTCTCATACATACAACAAAAAGTTTAACTTTAGCATCCAGCAACAATCCAATTATGTAAAATCATGCAATTATCACTTCTTCCATGCAAGTTTAGTGTCACAGTAGTTCTGAAATTTACTGATGCTAAAGAGAAAAAGGGCTTCAAAGAGGAGTTGTCTTCAAAGACATTTAAGAATGGATGAAACATCATGCAATATGGTGCTCATATTCTTAAAAGGTATTATTTTTAGTGCTTCTTTCAGAAATATCAGTACTCTTTGCTCCTGGTGAGATGGATTAGTTCTCTAATCTGAATGAAAATTAACCTGACAAGCAGATAAACACACATATAAAGTATTTTCATTCATTTTCAGCTAAATTAGTGGGACAATCTAATATACTGTCCGTGAAATCACCAGTGGCAATGCAATGGAGAGGGTGGCTCAGAGCCAGTCTCTCAGCAGCGTCACACAGGCTTAAACCAGTCACAAGATGTCATTCTGAGTTAGAGAATAAACTTTGGTCTTTTATTTTTTAAAAAGAAAATGCTGTCAAGACTAAAGAAAGACTAATCAACAAGTCACTAAGGGATTCCCTATTTACAATGCAGAGTTAAAGAACAGAAAAAGTGAAGGTAAGTTATAAATGTCACAAACTGCCATGCACAGCTATCAGCAGAGGGTATGCCCTTGTCTGAGATCAGAACATGCAGGATGGGAGCGTATTCCCTGTCGTGCATTACTACCTCCAGACATGCAGATAGTTAGTGGATTAGTAGGGTGCCAAGTTTTAATTTACCCATCTTCTGATACACCTATCATGCTAAAGTTCAAACTGGATACCATGGCTCAAGATCTAAACACATGCCTGAGCAAAAGGATGAGCTATGTTCAGCTCAAAGCCAGTGGAGGACTTGTCTTTAGGAGGGACCAGTAAGCTCTTAAGCAAAGAAGGTAAAATAATTGCAACAGGAATGCAACATGATAATAAGTGGAAAGAAAAGTGTTCTTCCTGTGGAAATCTCTGGGTTCATGTTGCTCTGTGCGCTGTATGATATGTTACCTTAGACACAAATGAAGCTGTAACAGTCCAATATTCTTTGCTTTGCATAGCTGTATTCGTAGAGACAGCCTGTAAATCGTATGGGTTGTAGGGAGCTGTAAGGTTGTCCCTGTTCCGTTGAAGACAATATATATATTCCCCACTATCTTTTAGCAGTAAAGGTTTCTGTCAAAAGAGAAAATTGTTTATATGTAGGTAAATAATTTGTTTTTCATGATTTCAAGTTATATATCTATATATTTTACTATGAAAAGATAAATGAAGTATCCAAACATTCTTATAACAAGCTTAATAATAACACTGAATTAACTAGAAAGTTATTCTAATATCATCACATTTTTATATTCTATTATTTCCACTCTAAATAATTATTTTTCAGTTCCACCAGCAGCTACTTCAATATTACTGTTTCTTGTTGAGAAAAGTCTGATATAATCCTTTTAGTGTTCCAAAATTTTATCCAAACTTGAAGAAACTTTTTAGGAGTTAAGCTTCCCCATCTATAAAAAGTGGTAAGCATTGTCAAGCTTAAAAACCACGAGAAGGCTCTTAAGTAGCAACCATGTCACAGTTAAAGACTGTAGATATCAGTGGTATCTAGTTGTTTTAAAAATGCATCATTATAGCTGGAAGAAATTTTAGTTTTGTGAACAACTGTAACGCTTCTTAAAAATTTTGCAGCCATATCTGAAATCAAAAGTCCCAAGGGATAAAATATAACACAGATTTTATTTTTATTGTGTATCCAAAATATTTCACAACATTGTGCACATTGAAAAAACGCTGATTTTTTTTTTGCTGTATTGCCTATTTTTTGATGTTCATGAAAAAATGTGTATGCAAAATTATAATTAAACCAGATATGTATCTGCCTGTCATTGAATGCACCAAACTAGTAAGAGAACACAGGCAGCGTCCCATTTGGCTACATCAAGAGCAGACTGCCCAGTACTACTCGCAGCAAATGCTGGCCTCCTGCTTGGCATGTCTGATCAGGACAGATGTGACTGCGATTCTACTTAGTGCTAGAATAGCTCAACTGTGGGGAGCACTGGCTAAGTACTAAATTCAAGTGATCGCTGTGCACCCAGAGATGGAATGAATAATTCTAGCCACAACTATTCTCCTCCCAGAATAATTCTAGGTACCGTCTCCTCTCAGAACTCTGCTATGGCTCTGACCATTACAAAATGTAATTTGGCTTCCAATTCTATTTTTAAGAATTAGAATTCAATCCTGCTAATTAGAATCCTAATAGTTTATTCTCTTTAAACATTTTCTTGATTCTAAGAACAGATCCATCCTTTTTAAAAGGCACAAGCTTCCAGGAAATAAGTATTTAACATTTATAACCAACATCATTTCTAGAATGTATAATTGCACAGGATGTGGAGAAGGGAAAGTAAAAGTCATCATAAGTGTGAACTTCTGAAGTCTGGACACATCAGCCTCTCTAGCTAGTAATTCACATGATGGTAACTTGGTTTGCCAGCCAAGTTTGCCTCGAAGCCTCAAAATATGCATTATAACATCATCATCAATTGGTTCTGGTACATTGAGAAAAGAAAAGAAAAAAGAAAGTTACTTTTTTTCCGTGAAACATAAAATCTTTAGATTCATTGCACAAGCCAGCCAGCCATTCATTCTTTAGTTTCGTTGCATAAGCCTTAACAAGTGTGGAGGATTGGTCTAATGTTATTCAGACCAACTTGGAAGACACTGAAAACATGTCTTAGAAAGTCTTCCTCAAAAAAAAAAAAAGGCATCATATATTCCAAGTGTGTTTTCCTGCAACTGAAGAACTGTTTCTCAATTGACTTCAAAGTAATTTCAACTTCTGATGATTTTACACTGATCTTTGGTGTAATTTACACAGCAAAATTCAAAGCACTCTGTAGAAAAATATATTTACATGCCAAAGGCCTTCTCAAATGCTAAAAAGACTGAAAGAATGAGAAAAGGCTTCTGAAGGCAGAGCAGAATCCCAGCTAAACAGAAAGAATATTGAAAATGAAAGAATAACAATAATACTTTTCTTACTAACATTTAAAAAAAATTCCTTTTTACATGGAAACATACTACCCCTTTAGAAATCACAGCAATCTAGTCTTGTATAGGAGAACACTCTAGTCAAATAAAATATTCCATAACACTACTGAAAACAATTTGGGAAGTCCTGGAAAGCATTAAAAATATTCTTCCCATGGTTTTTAATCCCTATTACAATGTGCATAGAAAACAGTTTACAAAAAAAGTTTGCAAAATAAGAAAAACAAAATAGAATCCAATTGTGCTATCGCTCCGTCACAGTTTTCAGACTCAGCGACAGATATTTTTAATGGAGAAATAATGATCAAAATCTATTTTTCCCCACACTAATCCTCAAAGATAGGTAGGAAAACATGACTGCTCTTTATAGATTTTCTAATTAAAAGAAAACTTACTGTGGCTAACTATAAAATATAAACAACCTTAAAACAGGAATTCAAATGCTGGCTGAAAGTAAATTCCGCTCTGAGATCAGGTATAAAAAAGCAAACCATCAGAAGGGGACTACAGAGGATAAAGTTGTTAGCCTTTGAAATAAGATTTGAAATGACAGCCCTTTCTCATTTCCAGCTGTATCAGCTCTCCCCTCCACATACACTCTTACTCTAAAGGCAGGAAAGGGATGAGGAAAGACAGTAGCAGTTGAGTATATTCTCCATCATATCAATGTAAATCTGAAGTAAATACACTAGTTATACAGGCATAACTAAAGCATGGTCTTCCCCCCGATGCTATAACTTAGGTACCTGTTCTATCATAAGAATGAACTTTGGTTCTCAAGGGCTTTTTAGAAGATCTTTCAACATTTGGTTGCTCACAAATCTTTTTATGGCAACTTGGTTCCAAAACAGCTGTTTGCGTTTCAGTCTTTCTAATATTATCTGCAACCGACACATTAAAAAGGATTAGTCATTTAAAACAGATCACTATGCACAATATTTTTCTAATTTAATTTAACCTTCCTACAAGTTTACAGTTGTGCAACTTCTGCTTCCCCACATGCATTCTGATGTTTTAATATTTGTATAGAGAGAGACACTTCAACACACACACATGATGCTGTTTCTTTTTGTCGACAATAGGTTAAAACTTGTATTCAGGTCATCACTTGACATCAATTATGCCAGTATGGTTGGATAAGATACGTAATACTTGTTTCCTGTGTATCCCATGAGGTAAAGAGGATAACATTGACTTTGACTTTTGTCATTTGTTTGGCCCTGTTTGTCACTAGAAAACCTTTTCATCTATTCTGAAAAAGAGAAAGCCTGGACCCCATGAATGCAGCACTGCTCAGCAATAGCCAAAATGTCGGTGCTTTATCAACACTGTTCTAGCCAAAAATATAAAGCACAGCACCATATGGACTACTTCGAAGAAAGTTAACTCCATGCCAGCCAGATCCAGCACAACCCTACACTTCAGTGCCTTGTTTAACAAGGCATAGTTTCTCAATATTTATTTTTAATGAGCTGAAGACCTACAGGACACAATTCATTCAAAAATGTTTTCTGCAAGATTCACTCACAGAATCACAGAATCACAGAATCACAGAATAGTAGGGGTTGGAAGGGACCTCTGTGGGTCATCTAGTCCAACTCCCCTGCCGAAGCAGGGTCACCTACAGCA
>Ga0065711_1034731_pt1 | contig 23321 bp, 16 predicted proteins | sample Hoacrofraction12_FD_59098 | JGI IMG/M metagenome (GOLD analysis project Ga0065711, IMG submission 59098) | Hoatzin crop microbial communities from Cojedes, Venezuela - Epithelial fraction 12 v2 (version 2) | ecosystem: Host-associated > Birds > Digestive system > Esophagus > Crop | place...
AGGATGTTTTTTGGTGGGTTTTTTTTGCTTATTAGTCTTCTGCTCCTTGAAAAGGTCTCCAAGAGCTGGTCTTCTCTTTCTCCTAAAGTGCAGCTTCTTCTTCTTCCTCGACTCCCAGCTCCACTTGCTATTCTGCCCTTCAGGAGTCTTATAACTCCCTTTTCTTTTCCAACTTTATTTTTCAGATTTCTCATCTCCATATTTCTATTTCCTATTTCAACAGATCTCTTCAATATTTAGGATAGTCCTGTCCCCTTCAAAGTTAATGAAATGTGTTTGAATGGAAGATTTTAAAAACTGAATGCCAGAGACACTGTAGATGAGAAGCAAGATACTTCTCCTTCTAGCCCAGCCAGAGACAGTAGTGATTTTTAAGCAACTGATAAACACATCATTGAAAACAGGTGTAATAATATAGATGCAGGGCACGCTTTCCAGCACAGCCAAGGAGAACAGTTTATTTTGCTGAGCTTCAACTCCCTTCCCATATGCACACTTGTAAAAAAAGCCTACTGCTAACTACCCTAGCTAGCACTGATGAACATGAAAGTATTCACATGCAGTTACACAGTTTTCTTATGACACTGAAAAACATAACAGGGTAAAAAAAAAAAATCCTATTAAAAGACTTCAGGTCTCCTGATTCACTAAAACTTGGCTTTCAGGTCAAAATTAAAAGTTCATCCTACCAATAGGAAAACCAGCAAATGCATTACACAGCTACTTGCAGTGGTACTTGCAATGGGTTTGCTGGGAAAGTGCTGGCTCAGGATTCTTACCACTGTGTTAGGAAAAAGCACACTGAGGCTCCACCAGTAGCTCTCGCTGGAATAGAAAATATTCCTTTTTGCACTCAGTATTAAGACATTCCTAGACTATTTGTGACTGTCTCCAAGCCTCCAGTTCCACTCAGGAATTTGTGAGCAGAGATTCAGTGGGAAACTGAACTTGGTTTTTCCTGTCTGTAAACAAAATATCCTACTCACTTCCTTTGAACACCGCAGGTAGGAGACTCCGCTACCTGCAATTTCTTGTTTCCTGTCAACATTCAAATGTCAAAAATGGACTGAACATCAGAGAACAAGTTAACACAGCACACTGGATGTTGGAAATACTTTTCATCCGAGGCAAATGTAACCTTTTAATATGACAGGCAGACATTTTTCTTTCTTCCTGAGTGAAGGGAAAAAAAGGAAAAACTTGAAAGAGGCAAAAGGTTGGGGATAGTCCTCCCTCACAATGGGTTATTTGTAACAGCTGGTTTTCACAATTTCAGGATTTCCTTAAATTGAACCCTCAGAGCCTGAACCCTCATTACACAGTTAAGGAGTGCGTGTCTGCACCAACTCTCCCGCTAACAGAGAGTACAAAAGTTGGTTGACCTGAAAATCAGAAATAATTAGAGCCCCAGATGGAGACACCCATGCCACAGTCTGAGGCAGAAAGGCTGTGCTTGAAAGTGGACAAAGCCCAGCCTCTACCCCTACCTACTGCAATGACGGACCATTGAAAATAGAAACTTTTTACTAGTACTGCAGGACTTAAGAATCCAGTACTTCAGCATAACACAATTATAAACTAATTTGATTTTTTTTCTTGCAACAACTATGTATATTCATCCAAGACTTAAAAAAACCCATATGTACCTATGTTCAAAGAAGGGTACAAGGTTAAAATACAGCACTTTTTCTGTTTCAGATTCTGATCAACTTTAAAACAAGAACAAATCTATCACTGGTTTCCAGCACAATTAAGAGAAATGCCAGTGGCACAAGTGTTGGCTCTCAGAGTCCCACAATACACCAGCAAGCACACACTTGTTCTCCACCTAGTCCCAAAACACGTCAGCAGTTCTACAAAAAAGTGATCATTAATCTGCACCCTGAAAACATGAAAAGCTCATGCAGTTATCCCCAAAGTAAAGTTCTGAAGTTTTGATTGAAACAAAAAGCAGCAGCATCCCAAAACCAGAGGATCCATTTGACCAGCCCCTCCTGTTACAGTTCTCTCTGCAGTCAGACAGAAAAGACAAGAACACCACAAAACATAACACCCTGTTGCTTACACTCCTTAGATTAAGCTATTAGGTAGCAACTCTGCTTCTCTTCACCTTTGCCAAAGATATCCAAATTCCTACCTTTTGATTTTATTCAAGCTAAGGTGGTCATTTTTATACTTCAATATCTCAGCAAAAAACACCAAGCTAATCAGGAAAAAAGAACATTTTTGTAAGCCTTCCAAGAACAAAAGTAGAATGTTACTCTGCCCATAAACACTGTAATAGGAACATCAGATATGTCAACCACATCTAGTAGACTGGATGACCCTGTCTAGAGTCATCTAGAGACTGCTGACCCTGTTAACTTGGCATCCCATCTGCTTGTCATTAATATATGGTGCTTCAGAAAGAGCAGGTATGAAAACTGTGTCCTGATCTAACTAGAGCCTGGAATCAGGTAGGAATTCTCTACCTGACACGTGGGTCAATACGTCAACACCTACCAACCTTTCTAGCCAAAAGATTTAAGCACAGTGCTACTAAAGGAGCCAATCTACTCCTAGGTGTTTATCACCATAATAACAAGCATAATATGATTATCTAGACAATTTCAATGAGTGAACCTCTGGCCAATTATTTCAAGAAACAAGAGATACTCCTTTCCCCGCTACCCTCAGAAGCTCAGGATTTGAGCTTCAATTACTTTCACAGATCAGGCAATGAATTTTACTTACGTAAATCCCTTCACAATTCTCCAGCAAACCTATTTTGAATTCACACCACCTTTTCCTACATCTCTTGTCAGCTCTCATACATTCTGCTACAGTTTCAAACTCCAGAGTAGCTTCATTTTTCTCTTCTGGCTGGTACAAGATCTGCTATTATCACTTTGCCTAGCTTGTGAATATTAATAAGACTACAGTGTGAAGTTGGCCAGGGAGAGCAATCAGGCTCCAAGGAGACTGCAAAGTAGACTCCTTCCTTCCTTCCAAATGGGAATTACACCAATGCCTTGGCATGGTACTTGGGATCTAAACAAAATATCCATAACTCATTGTTTGATGAGTTGGAACTAGATGAGCTTTAAGGTGCCTTCCAACCCAAACCATTCTACAACACAGACCAGACAAAAGGGTCCTACAGCCACCTGGAGCAGAAGCAGACCGCCCCATGTCCTGACCAAACACTGTTGTGACAGCCAGCCTGCATCAGCAGAGCAACTCCTGCAGCCTCAGCTTGGCAGACTGTTTGGAAATCCTTAACTACTAAAACATTTTCCCATAGATTGGGGAACAGCTGCCCCATACCACATCACAGAGAACTGCAGTTCAGTGGTGAACTGAATTGAGACTTGTGTATCAATTTGTTAAGTTTATATAGGCTTTTGGCCTGAAAGACATCATTATAAGAGGTGGTACTACTGGAAATAACACGGGTATCATTATGGGGTCCTACTTACCAGGGAAAGAGCTACTCTTCCTTGATGAGGGAGAGAGAAGGTGTTTTAATTCAAGAGGCTGACCTAGGTGAAGTTCAGGCTGAAGCTGTATTTGGAAAACTCTCACATCAAGCCGGACACAACCCTTTCAAGCTCAGTGCCAATTCTACACAATGGCTTGAACTGCACTCTCCGGCAGTCCTTAAAGGCACATTCTGTATCTTGGCTTTTGCTGCAAGCAATCAAGAAAGAATGCAAGAAAACAAAACTGTTTCCCAAGCACTGTTTGCTGGTGCCATAATTAATATAATCAAACAATTCCACAAATTGCTTCCAATTGCTGGCGTCACTTTCATGTGCAGAGCCAGACTTTCAAAGAAGGGCCCTTCTTGTCCTACATCCTTACGCTGGTAATGCTCGCTTCACACAATAGTAAACAAGACCTCACTAAATAGTATAGGGTAATTTGTACTGTAATAGGTCCCCAAGGCACCATGGACACAATTTCAAATGCCATCTAATTTTTCTTTTTAATTAAAAAAGCAGTTACTATATTTAAACAACAACACAAAAAAGTTCAGAGGGGACAGACTTGAGTTTCCCACAGCTCTCTGGGAGTTTTTTCAAGGTCAGGAAGAGTTTTATAGGCTCAATTGGTACACATTTTTTTCTTTAATTAGTCTGCCATACCCTCTGCATGAAGTCAGCGTCTTGATTTTCAGTCTGATATTTTTCATATTGCTAAATGGAGCACAGACTCCAGGACCGCACCGTACCCACCAGCTGCTGAACGGCTATTGACGCCATACTTCCCTACAGATGCCTTGCCTGCCCCTTCCTCTCCTCTCTTAGTCCTAAACTTCTCATCTACATCGAGGACACCAAGCATACCACATTGCATTGAGCGTGCCTTTCATTCAGTTTTATACTTCTCAACTTCCAGCAAGATAATCAGAATATATTAACCAATTTCCCAAACTTACATAGCATAACCACATTTCAAACTTTTTTGGCAAAAATAAAATGTAATAATTGAACGCCAGATACAAATGGATCACTGTCATCTGAAGCCATGTAGCAGTGGATTGACAAATCTGGACCGTGTATCATACCATTGCTTTGCAACTATCTTATTATTTACGTGGTCTACACAAACCCACACACTAGAAGAATGTTTGCAGTTCCCACAGCAGGCTTTCCAAAACACACCCTAACCCAACATACCCTTTGGCCCCAAACAACAGCTCTGAAATGAAGTGACATACTTCAGATCTTCGTTTCTTGGCTAGTTGGCCATGCTGCAGTATGATTAGGTTGAGAGTACCAAGCCTGACCTTGTCCTGTAGGCCAACACATACTTCAGCCTGCCTAGGGCAACTCTCCTAAAGAGGACGACTTTACGCTTCGTACTCCTGAAACATAACTATGACTGTAATCTTCTTGTCTTCAAATCCAACACTGTCCCATTAGCCTAAAGAAAAGGATTTTCAAATCAATTTCTTCATGGGCTATATATGTGCTTTCAGGACATTAACAAGGCTGCAATTATGTCTGATACATCATAGCAGCAATTTTTGTAAAATCTGTTTTCACCTGATGGCCACTCAAAGTCCATGCCTAAGTGCTACACTCATTCCCCCAGCACACCTACAAGGGAGGCAACTCTCCCACTGATGCTGTGCTTTTAGTCTGTACATTCTTCAAACTCCCTGACGCAAAAATGGAGCGCATGGAAAATGCCCAGTGCGCAACAGGAGCAACTGTGAAAAAACAATGGAACTAATAAGGACATCAAATTATTAATACAAATATATGCAATGTAGTTGGAAGCTTGGGAACGCAGACAGGCTCTTGCTACTATTCAACAATAGAAAAATTACAGGAAGGTCAGCATGAAATATCCAAGACCATTCAAAACAGTCAAAGACAGAACAGCGTCTTAAAATCGCAATTATTGTCACTGGACCTCTAAGAACTACTCTCTCAACAAAGGAGAGAAGGAAAGAAACATGCAGACATCAACACGATGAGTAACATTTGGGAGAGTCTCTAATGACTGCTGTACAGGACAGACTTTCACACATCTTGCTTTAGTGGTGGTACTTGATGATTAAATCCTCAAATCAAGAGGGATAAATTCATAAAAATGTCCCAAAGAATACAGCTAGATATGTACAAATAGACCAAGGAACCACTAAGTATAGCAGCTGTCATAATTTTAAAACCCTTGGAGTATCATGTTGGGACTAAATTTATATCCAGCAAGGGAGTTCTCAGGCCAGAGACACCCAGCAATGGGCCAGAAGCTACTTTTGACTGAGTTTTTGTCAGTATCCCAGTACCTATAAAATAGTAAGTAAACAAAATGAACAATGCTCATGGTCTGTGCACTGAGGTGAGCAGAAACGTCTTAAAACATATTTTGAATTCAACATGAGACTAAAATTTCATCAGCCTAGTGAAAAGACGACGACAACAACAAAAACAGTACCAACACACAATCTTTCTTACAGCAGCCTTTCAGAAATGCATACAATGCAGGAAAAGTTCAGGTTCGCAGATCTGACACAGAATCAAAGGCAATTCATTACAAAGCAGCTTCAAATCAAAGTGCTAGATCCGCGGGCCTGTCTGTAATCCTACCATCTTGCCCGCAACTCTTGATGTTGAGTAGGCACCACAGAAGCCCGTTAAGCTGGACCAACTCCACTGACGTATCCCAGGCATCTGCTGCTCAGTGCTGGTCCAGAGTTTAAGTTTGGCGATATTCATCTTCCCCTGGGCTGCCTTTATAAAGCAATCCTGAACAATAGGACTTCAGAATAAAGAATAAAACATTTAATTTTTTTTTTAAACTTCTAGGCAAGGGCCTTTAATGCGATTAGAAGGGGAGGGGGATTGGATAGCTGCTTTTTCTTTTTTATGTTATGTATATTGTGTGTAAACAAATATGCAATTTGCTTTAAAAAGATAAGGTGATTAAATTTTTATCAGGCTTGTACTCTGTTGTCACCACAACAAAGAGAATTAGGAGGAGGAAAGAAAGGCCTTTTTATTTGAATTATGCTCTTACCAGAGGTTCTCTACAGCACAGCTGTAAAGCCACTCAATGTTCTCCAAACAGGCCCTTTGATTGCATTTTATTCAACTTGTTTGCATTTGGAGCAATCGAAAGGAAAAGAACGCTCCACATTTTGATGTCTTAATGTTCCTTAATACCTTCTTTAATTCATATTAAGCTTCTTAACTAGGGTGATGAATTCTTCAAAAACAATAAAGACCTAGTGCAGAAATCTTTCACACACCATGAAAATTGAAATTATAATGTATTCATGGCGCTTTTTTTGTTATGAAAAAACATTATTTAGAAGAAAGATATAAAGCGTATAAAAAAATCCTGAAGTTGTATGAAAATTACTTGATCCACAGAAACAGATGAAAGTTCAAACTAATTATAAGGGAAATAAAATGTTGTGGGAGGTGGAGGAGAAGGAACAGTATGAGAATGTTGGGTTACAATGAAGTTTTCAGTCTTTTAATAACCTATAAATTACTTCTCTATGGCTTTCAACTAAAAAGGACTCTGGGAACTTGTATAATTTTGTTTTACCAATACAAATTCAAATGTTTGCCAGTTCTTCTTCCTTTATTTTTCATATACTACTTCCCTAAAATGCCTCTTCAGGTTCACAGTTCCACAGTGTATTTCCCTCCCAGCGTCTTTCATGGTCTGCCAAGACCAACAGCACACACTTCAAATCGCTGAATGTTGTAGTGGAGCATGCAAGCACCCACAGATGCAGCAGCTTCACAGGGCACGTGCTCCCGGGTGAGGTTCCCGAACTGAAACGCCATTCACGGGTGGATCTCAGTGAAATGGGAGGCAGGCTGCACAAGAAACGCAAGGGTCACGTAATAAGAAGTACAGAAGAGGCCACCCGAGGGACAAGACTAGATGGGCTTGTTTTAGCAGGCGCTGCATGTTTTCCAGTTACAGTTACAGGATGCTCAGTCTGGTTAAGCTCCAAACACTAATTATCTGGCCCAGATAATAAGACTCACTCTCGACGATTTCAATGTCCTTAAAATTCCCTTCCACAACAAACACAGCTTTCAGTGAAAGTCCATTACGGGACAAATCAGCCTTATCAAGGAATGTCCAGAAGAGCGTACTCTTGTTTGCTTCCCAATTTGTCTGTTATTTTACTATGTAAAAAACAAAATGTTATGTTGCAGCGTAATGTGTTCTCAGCAATACGTACACATATACAGCACATATATAGCTACAAACACTTCACCTTGCTCCTCCTTCTCCTCTGCAATGCAAGTCCAGAGAAGCAACAAGCAAGCCATGGTTGGCACTTCTACGAATACCAAAACAGTGCTAAATGAATCCTGAACTACACCAAATAATTTGAAAAATCCCTGAAATAATGTATTTGAAAAAGAACATACATTTTCACCTTGAATGTTCGTTATTTTCTGTTGGCATCCACTGACTGTTCACCTACCTTCCCTGAGTCACATTTTTAAACAAATTCCAGAAAAGCTCAAATTAAAATCTCCTGATAAAGCCTGCCATATTTACAAAATGCTTGTGAAAAAGCTCACTTAGCTGTACCAGCCATCAACTGACCACAATAATGAAAACAATTTTAAAAATTCACTTGCTGCATTTACCATAGAGTAAAACAATGCTGATCTTAATCTAATACATACGCACCCTGGGTGAAATGACACCTACCTCCCCCTCCTGAACTGGGTCACACCACACAAGCGCAGAAGCATCAAAACCTAAGAGTTTAAAAGCGTCTGTGGATCACTACAGCAAAACTGAAAAACCTCTCTCAACAAGTACCAAGCAATTGCGAACGATGTCAGAGGCGGCACAAACCAGCTTTATTTACAAACCAAAAGGATGCATGTCATCGCCCTCTGCCACGGTCTTGTGTCTTCTTCACGTCTGTCCTACAAACTAATTGCTGTTTTTGAAGGAAACAGCGCAGAGAGACAAAGCAATGCTAAAATGGACAGTTATCAAGCACAGTAATCCTCTTATAACCAGTAACGCCTCCTGTATCCCACCTATTAAAACTTGCATCTGCATTTTTGTAAGTAAGCATGTACAAAATTGGCATGTGCAAAACACTATTTATGTGTGTAACCAGTTAGAAGTCTTAACTGTTGTATCTATGAAAGTTTGTGCCTTTAAGCAGAAATAATTAGTGAATTTTAATTTGTTTTAAATGTTGAAAAATTCCTTCCAAGTAAATTGAGTCAACAAGCCAGCAAAGGATGAATACATGTATCTGTTTTTTATTTATAAAATAAAAAACTCTAGTCTATACATTTCTTAGTCAGCCACAAATCCTCCAGCAGTGAAAAAATACTTTGCAATAACTAAGTTCCCTGCATTTCTGTTAATTAAGACACTATGTTCCTCCCCATTCAGCACATGCTGGTTGAGCGCCATTGAGCCTTTAACTGATTCTTTGTATTATTTGACTACTACTATTTTAAAATGTTCTTCTAGAAATTAATTAGCCAGTGATTTTGGAAACTGGGAAAGGGAGGAAAGATTTGCAGAATGGAAACTGTTCCTGTCAGCTACTGCAATACCATTAATCTCAAAAAATGCAAAAAGTCATCAGCCCACCCTCAAATAAAGACATTTCAAATGAATATCAGCATTATTTTTAAAGACGTAACTTATTTATATTCCCCTTCTCAATACCAAGACTTTCACAGTTCAAATTTCTCATGCTTTTTCTCAGTAATCACAAAGACGAGAAATAAACCTTTGAATCCAGGTTAATATTTTCTAATAATTATTTTACAGTTCTTGGGCTCTAAATAAACAGCAACACTGACAAAGTCGAACAGAGACAAACAGTCACACGTCTGTACAAAGGGGCAGGCATACCAAGTCAGACCTTAATCGAGATAGCACAAGTTGCAGAGATAACAATGACACAAGACCTAGCACATTTTAAGAACTTAATACCTCTATCCATGCCACAGCAGTACTTCCATTTTTCTAGGCAAGCACCCAAGGGCTGGGTTTCCTTCCTCATTACGCTCCTCCTGGGGCACAGCTTGTTCTAAAACCTAGTGAAGTAAGGTATTGGAAAATGCAGGTACAGCCCCCGTCCGAGTCCACGAGAAGCAGATCATATTTAAGGCTGAAGGAGATTAGCTTTCCTGAGCTATCCCCAGTAAATACTCTCTTCATCTTTGTGAAACTTCCCAGTGCCGACATCGTTTAGAAAGAAGATGTAGGCAATTTACAAGGCTCAGATGCAGAAATTGGTAACAAATGTCCTGATGCCAGGTGACTGGCTGGAAGAGAATGAATTACAACAACTTAACTTACAAGATTCCCACTACCAATGCCAATCTGTTGGCGTGTCTGAGTCTGAATCTGGCAGTGAGAGGGAAAAGGTTAGCAATTAGTATTTCAGGGTGTTACAACAGCCAACCTAGCTCTGCAGACCAATGACCCAGACTGAAAAGTTACTGCATGTTTCCAACACACCAACTCACACTTGCACTGCAAAAAATCCAACCCCTGCAAATAAATTTGGTGTTTCTAGGGAGTGCAGTAAAAGGCAGCACTGAAGGAGAGGAAAATTAGATTACAGAAGACATAATATGACCAGCCAAAACACACAAACAAGTTAAGAATAAATTAGCCCCATTACCAAAACCACAAAGGCAGCATCTTGTGTGATGACTGTTGATTTCATTGAGTTTGGGTTCTAGTATAGTCTATTTCAGAAGCAGTTCTCACACCTGAAGATTTATTTTCTTGACAAATAGTTGTTAAACATTTGCCTTGTACTAACATATCAGTGTTTATGATACCCCAACGTACTCAAAGACAACACAAGAACATAGTTTAGCCTGTCAAGCTAAATGACTTGTGCTTGACTCTACCAAAGCATGGACTAGCTTTTGCCCATTGAGTTTTGTTAGAATACTGGATTTTTGAAGGTGGAGAGAATAAAAACTAAAACAAATTCACAATCAAATTACATTTTCTCTGAAGCCTTTTCTATGTCTTCTTCCTAACTCCTATTGCTCGTATTATGATACTGCCCCAGTCAGCTTTGCACTTCACAGCATCTAAAAAGACATCCAATAAAAGGAAATGGAATGTCCCTTTCAATACTCATCTATGCCTGTGTTCTCCATTTAGACCCCTGCCTCGGGGTTTTAATTCCCTCTACCCTTACTCTCTAGTTAGCCTCAGTGGTCCTGATGTCTCCACTTACTGCTTAGGGCAGAGCTGATCAACTGCAGGTTCTGTGACGGCAACCAAGAAGCCATTTACAATTCCAACAGCTGTTACTGATTTTGTAGCAGATTCATGGCAAATCCGCGGTTCAAACCCTCCCTCCTTACGCAGAGGAAGAAAACAAGATCAAAACCCAAGAAAAGGGAAGGACTGGCAAAGTGTCATGGATAAAGGCACAGCCCTAGCCGATAGCCATTTTGCCTGTGGAAAGCTAGCAACACAGAGACTATTACACCACTAAGTCAAGCCTGAGGTCCTATCTTACCCAGGTTCCTTCCTCACCAGCAGACACCAGAGGAGGAAACCTGCAGTGCAGCACAACACTGAGCCACATTCTCCTTCTAATGACCTAGGTGCCCTGCAGACAGCAACACGGTGCAAGCACACCTCAGTGCAGGTTCATGCGCCAACACCACACCCCTGCTTTGTCAAGCTATTTCAGCCTTCATAGATCAAAACGGAAGCAGCAGCAGCATTCCCTCATCCTGCAGATTGATGATGAGGGAACTCATATAAAAGCGTTTGTTTTACACCCAGTTCATCAAGGCTATGGATCTACAGCAAGTTTACATTAATACTTACACTGCTACACTTCAAACTCTACTAAAAAATCTCAAGGAGAAAGAAAAATCTGAGTCTTTACAAAATCTACCAGATGCACTCCCTTCCGAACAGGTTTAAACAATAAGTCTTCACAAGGTTTTCCTCATCCTTTTATCCTTTGGAATAAATACGGAATACCGTGAGGAAGATAACAGCCTAGCTCTCTGGAAGGCAACCAGTAGTTTGCCCAAGAGACACGCGGGTGGGTTAGCATGAGGCAGCATCTTCACCTCCCTCACAAACAAACAAAAAAAATCAGCCTCCAGGTCTTAAATGCACACACTTAAGACAACCTGTGTGGTACCCAAGCTCTGCTCTAAGTGCAAGAAAAGAGATCAGTCTGCAGACAGGAATGAAGCAGTCCTGTTCCCTGTATTAGGCAAAAAGATACTGAGCAAGGAGCACATCCAGATTGCTTCTGCAGCAAGTCAGAAGTGAGACGAAGATAGCAATTACCTTCAGGATTCTGTTTCATATTTACGTGCATCATCTTCAACCTAACAATGTTTTATTAAAAGAGACAGCAGAAATAAAACACACATCCAGATGAGAGCCACTCAACTTCCAACTCCAAAGTATACTTCCAGTGAATTTCACTGGAACAAAACAAAAAAAAGCCTTAACATTAGAAGAACCTCCCGGTCGGCTGTGCCGACTTCTAATGAAGGTTAGTTTGTGCTCTGAAATCTAAAATTATAATGGACAGGCCACTCTATTCCCACCTTTTATTCAGTCCTATTTAACTACTCCAAATATATACTACCTAAATTTGTATACTCTTTAACAGTAGTTAATCTTCAATTAAAATACCTAGAGCAGAAACTAAGATAACTGGTTTAAAAGGTAAAAGCTTATTGACAAAAATGTATTCTTCATATTGGCTTTTTTTAATTCTGCATATTAAAAATGTCATTTTTATGGCTTGAAAAAAATCTTCAGGAATAATGAAGGCTAACAAAAGACTGAAGAGCAGTAATTTAAAAAGCTCCATATGTAGCATCCTGATTACTGTATCAGTCCCATTTCCATAACGAAGAGAGAAGTCACCAAACTGCTGCCTGTCCTTCCTGGTGACAAAGAAAGGGCGAAGAGGACAGCATGTTTTCAAGGCATCATCCTTCAGGCTCTAAGGGAAGAACAAGCAGTCTCCTGCAGTACAATATGTGGGTGTCAGCGTCCGGCACTTTTCTGGAATACGGTAACCCCAGCTCTGGTGGTCCCTGCACATGCACTTAATTTGGAAGCAGCTGGGTTCAAAAGTTTATCCTCACTTTTTGACCTGCAAAGGTTTAGTGTGTGGGCATGCACATGAGTGTGTACATCATACCACACAAGCTGAAGATGTGCAGCCACAATATACACAGTGTGCTAGTGTTTATGTGTATGGTTTTGCACGCAGAACATCGTGCATATTTTTAAATGCCAAAACATCATCCAGTCTACACAGTGACCTGCACTGCATGAGCATTCAGCCTTCCCAAGCCAAACGTGGCCAGTCTGCATTTCAAAATTCAGTAAGCTTCTGGATTTTTTTTGCCTAATTTCAAAAGGACACATTAAGGAAGGAATTTGTTAACTGCAATTCTACCTATTTAGATAGAATAGGTTCAACATGCTTCACAGAAAGTGCAACAACCAAATCTGCAAGTTTGTCCAGATTAATGTCTCCAACATGCTGATCACAGGTACACCTGAGTAATGGATACAATGGCCAGAGAATTATCTTCCCATTACAGTGTTCTTCAACACAGATGCAGTGAGCTAAAAATGAAAGTGAAGCAGAGGTGAAGAAAGAGAGGCAGGAGACTGGGAAGGACAAGGAGTCTGGGAATCTCTGAGCACAGTAAGCTCATGGGAACCGGTGACAAAAGTATAGTCACAGACTGGTGGAATAAATAGTCAGAGCTCAGAATTAATGTATCCTCCAGCCGACATCTGAATATTTTCTTGAATTGCTCTAAAGCACTCTACAATTGCAGGCAGAAATCCCTGATCATGGCACAAAGGACATTTTTTCAACCATTTGTCATTTTACAGCTCAGACACAGAAGGAAGTTAGTGCCTATCAGCTGAGCTGCGGTAACTGCAAATATACTCCTCAGCACATCATATGCACAACAGAACATCTTCACTGGGATTTGAAGAGAGATCTAAGGTTATGAATTTATAGCACATTTGTGATGGGGTTTGAGCTTTCAGACAGTCACTATCACTGAGATAACAAAGAGCAACTCATTAATCCACGGAAATGTGACAGTATAGTTGAGTGCAATGGTTTTCTCAGCACTTGTGTTATTTTGAAATCTTGAATCAATTGTTTACAGAAGCTCTTCACTTGTGTTCACAGCAGTAAGTGCTCTACATACCAGTGAACCTTTAATAATTCCTAATGTGCAGCATGTATGAAGTAGTGGTTTGTTTTATTTCAAAGATAAAAACCAGCACACATAATGGATAAATAGTTCATGATGAGTAGAAAACACAAATTTTCAAAGAGAACAAGCATTTTCTGTTTGTTGATAAAGTTATGACTTTCGGTCAGAATTACACAACAGTCACTCTATTACAAACCAGTTCCAAACACAACAGAGGGAAAACACTTTGTATGCAACAGAAATCAAGTAAAGTATGTAAGCATAATGGCATAGAAAAGTTATTTAACAGAAGAGCCCATACATCAGCAACTGAAACTGCAAATTAAAACATAAGATGGTGCCCCAGGGGGAACACTTCGCACAAAGACATTACAGACGGCAAGTCTATGAAGACCAGACTGTTTGACCAATGCCAAAAAATGCAAGTCTCTCTTCAAAAGTTCCAGGGACATAAAGCAAAAAGTTACTGTTCAGAGCCATTGTGCTTTTCAAACTTTCTTGTGACCTAAAAACCTACCCAGCTTTCCAGGGAAATTTCCAGTTTTCAACGGAAATGTTTTATACACTGCATTAGCATCAGATGTGATCCCCTAAAAGGTGAAAAATAAGGGCAAAAGCCCTCCTAGAATACAAAAATTATACTTTCATTGTTATAAAGTAATCATAACATCTAGTGCAACAGTCAAAGGAAATGCTTCCTATTTTTGTTTCAGGACAGTTGTGCCCAACTATTTAAAAAAAAGTAAAATCAAAATAACAAATAATAATAATTCCACTGTATTACTAAGGCAGACAAATAAAACAAAACTCACTGAACAATTAAAGAGAAGAGTAGGCTGTCCGATGCCATGCAAGCTCCCAGGCTGACAGCTCTGTGCAAGGGACACCAGTGCTCGCTGCTGCATGCAGCCGGGACAGCACATTTATTCTTTCATAAGTAAACTGGATTCTACCTGTTTTGTGAGTAGAAATTGGGAGTAACTCGAGACATTCAATGGTTGAAATGAGAATACAATTGAACCAATAACTGATGCTCATACCAAGGAAAACAGAGGAACAAGTACTGCCTTACAGAAGCCCCAAAACTGTAACGCAACTCGGTCTCCAGTTATTGTAGCCCTAATGGACAGGCATTTGGATTGGCAATCAAGAAACCCAGACCCAGGGCGTTTTGCTTGTTTGGCTTCTACCAGTTCACGGTATGATTTCAACTCTGTCTCAGCTTCCCCACTTACAAAGTGGGGTTAATAATGCCACAATTCTTTATATAATACATTGAAATACACAGCCCTTTTTTAATCTGAAGAGCTACATATTATTTAGTAAGTTTACAAAGTATCATTGATGATGAAACCGCTTGTTTCTTTTAACTTAATCTTTAAACAACTCCACTGACGTCTGAAGATCTTTATTTATTTTTGATTTTACAAATTTTTAAAAAATGCTTTTCGTGGAGATGTAATTCATGAGTTTAATATTTCATCAAATATGCTTTTGTTAAGTGCTGTTGAGGAGGCACATTACTCAAGGTCATAAACTTTAAGTCAAATCGCAGGCAACTGAGCAGCTCCTGTCCTTTTTCTATGGTCTCCATGCCCTCCACAGAAGGCTAATTATTTTACAACAAAACTTGAGAAGTGTATTTCTTGCCCTAAAGCCATATTTGTTCATTGTTTCACTATTTCTGCTTCCAGAGCATGAATTCATGTCTGCAGATCATATTTTCCCATCAGACCCACAGTGCTTGATCCATCCCTACACCAGCAAGAAGAATCACGTTGAAGGTAAATTACAGCCTAAAGAAGCATTAACTTTTGATCAATGCGAAACTTAAACCACAACAAAGGAAAATGTAGATACAGAGTTCAAAAGTCAAATAAGAATCAGAAGTATCTCTCAACTTCTTGCCTAGGCTGTGGGTCTTCCAAGGTTGCTGGTAAAAAAACCAAACAACTCTCTAAAGTCTTTATATTTTTCAGAAAATTAAAAATTATGTCTATTGCCAATTTCTGTACCTGCATCCTCATTATGGCTATCTTTTGGCCCACAGTATATTGAGAAAGGAATTAATAGCTATCTGTATCCATTTCCTCTACAACATAACTGAGAGGAAAGTTTTCTACCTTTTGTCTGTTGTTTTGCGAAAGAGTCTGTAAGAAACTGATATATGTACATTCGCTATTCCAGTATTTTTCTCCAAAATTTTCACAAGCCAGAGCTCAACAGTCTTCTGCAAAAGCCATGCCTTAATCTCTTTACGCCGTACTGAGTTAGGTACAGATTGTGGCAATTTATTTAAGCATCTAAGCTGTTTGAATGAATTCTTACATCATTACTTCTGTCACACCTATGTTTTTTCTTTAATTATCAGTATAATATTTGCAGAAAAACAGTCCTGCAAAAGTAAATAGTTTCCTCATATAAGCAACAAATTAGATGATTATGAGGAGTGAGGCTCTAGATGTCCAGAAAGTCATGATCATTACATCAGCTACATTCAGCTACATTTTTAGGACAAGTTCCAAGATGTGCTGACATAAAAAACAGAAGTCATGGAAATAGAGAAAGAAAAATCTCACGGTATTGTTTTGTACCAAAATAGATACTTCTATTTTTAGGGAAAACAAAAAAAAACAAGCCAGCAAATGTACTGCTGAACTTAGGTCTGGAAAAGGGAGTTCCCCAACTATATAATATTTGTCAGCCTCACCCAAAATAAAGCAAGCAGGGCTGGTTGGCTGTAAAAATCCATTAGGACCAAGTGATCCTGTTAAGGGAGTTAAAGCTTATTCTAGTCTCTTTTGTTATCTTGAAGCTCCTGCTTTATCTCAGTCACATCCACAGCCTAGTCTTTCACAAGAACCTCTGAATCCAACCTTTAAGCTGTTTCCTACCCCATGCTCTCTTTTCTGAGCATGTCTGAGGGACCAGCACCCACACATACTGGAAAAGGGGTTCCTGCACTCTGCGCTGCACAGAAAAAGCCTCACTCCCCTGAAACACCAAAGGATGCCATATGCAATCCCATATGACAGAAGTTTGCTGTTCAGGAAATCAGGGATCAAAAGTAGTGTCCTAATGCATATCTGAGCAAATGAAAAAAGAACTCTAGAAGTGTACCATGTTACAACTGTGTCTGGTAAAAGAGGTGAGATCAGCAACTTCACCGGGATACAAAGAGCGAGTAACACGCAGTAGTGTTCCAGGTGCTCAAAACATTCACTTTTCAGAACCCAGAACGCACAGGGATCATACACAGCCCTCTCAAGAGCAGCCAAAATGCACGCGTTATCTTGGGTCAGCGTTGAGCAAAAGCCCGTGCTGAAATTCATTAAACCTCTTTGGACACAGTGCAATCGCAAGGCACGGGTGTTCAGACTGCAGCTCCATCTTCCTCCGAGCACTGCATACAGCATTCCTTTGTACAGCCTTGGCTGCAAGCCCACTGGTTTCACCACTTAACGCTGAGACGCGCTGTAAAGCTTTTATATTTGTTGAAGCACAGTGAGAAAATGCCTGAAAAGTGCCAGTACATGTCTGAAACGCCGCCAACCTGTACCATCTTAAAATCACAGGCATCATTAAGAAAAGATTGATAATTAAGACACAAATAAAACAGGTCTAACAAACCCAAATTAATAAAGAAATAAACTTGTAACTGCAATCTTTCGCCTTTCATGACGACCAAATACGGTACACTGGATCAGCTTTCAGCTCTTAGCAAGGCTGGGGGAAGGGGAAAGACTCGTTTAACAGTTGGTCCTATTTAGTCATACAAAGCTGGAAGGAGGCAAAAGGGTAATAATTTAGCAACGAAGAAACTCCAAAGACCTAGGAAAAGCATGGCAGCCTCCAGAGCTGGGGTTTGCCAAAAGGCTATTTTGGGGATGGGTAGGGCTACAAAGCTGCTATTAAGCTTCAATCCTTAAAATAAGCCCATAAACTCAGAAAATATTTATCTGGAAGGGTGGCAGCCCAATAAAAGTTTTATGAATGTTTTAAAACTGCCCTGTCAAGGGGCTAGCCGCTCAGTCACCTCCCTCCCTCCTGAAAAACAACACATACAAGAAAGCCAGACCGTGTGTCAGGTTCCCAAGTGGGAATGACAGGGCAGCCTGAAAAAAGGCTCCGCACCTCCTGTACCCCCTCCCACGGAGCCAGCTGAGCACACAGGGCTCCCCGGCTCTCCCACTGCCGCTGGGAATGGGTCCTGCCACCACCTCCCCTCTGCTACCGCAGGAGACAGGCATCTCTAGGCCATCACCTGCCTCTCCCTGTTTTCTCCACCCCATTAGCTATCCTCTGCTGGGGAAGGGGGGATAAGTTAGTATACATAAAGAAGGGACACCATCGGGAAATACAAAACAAAAATGGTTTTAAAGTCCATATTTCTAAAATCATTTTGGAACCAGAAGTTGTAAGAACACACGGTCAGCGCTCCTCAGATGAACTGGTCACTGCTGATTTGACACTGGCTTACAGAGATGGACAACAGGCCAAGTGTAAAGGAACAAGAAAAGTCCACTTTGGACTTCCATGTGTCCCATTTTCGTTAACACTTCAGGCCTAAGAGGAAAATCAAGCTGAAGTAACGCCGACAGTGAATTGAAGTAAACAAAACATAAAATTAATTTATGAAACTCTGTGTGAAGCCTGGAAATTCCACCCACAAGAGGGATGCTGGGATGCTGCTTCTCTCTCCTGCCACGTGTTTTTTCCTTTCCTATCTCCCCACCATCACCAATCTGAAACTCCACGCAAAGCCTGGCCAAAGGAAGCTTGGCACCTCCCTCAAAATCCACGGGGGGGGAATAATCACAGGCAGCAAAAATCAAAATGGAACGGAAGATAAGAGCCAGTGATGAATGCAAAACCGTTTGCAGCCAGCCACACTCTCACTGCCCGCCTACGGAATCATTTCCACAATAATCAGGCTCGATTATTAGGAACAACTTGCAGAAAAAATGAACTTCAATTTGTTCACAGTCATTCCACTCTTCCTAGGCAACGCCAGCCTACATAGCTCCTTCAAGTCCTGTGTCCTCATCCCCCCTCCCCCCCCAAGTAAAATGTATACAGACTTACAGCCAACACAAAGCCCCCAAAGAGAAACACCCCAACCTCATGGCAGAACAGAGCCGCCCACCCTCAGGGCTGAGGGTCTGACGCTCGCAGTGGAATGGAGCGCAGGCGACTGCCCGGGCCAGTGCTGGAGACACGAGGCTGTGGTCAGTCCCGGGATGGCTGGCAAGACAGATGTTTACTGTCACCAGTGTCACATCTGCGTTATTACAGCTTTTTTTTTCAGATGTATTGTGTTACTCCATCTATCTTAGTGAATTGTTCATCTTGTAAAATTCTTTTAATTATGTTATTTTCTTCTTGTTATCTGTATTATCTAAAATTATTTATACTATTATAATCTTGGTTTCAAACATTGGCTATAAACATTGCTGCAACAGTTATTACATGGGGATTCATATACATATATACACATAGAAGAATAATTTACTTTACGACTGCTCTGAAACGCTGTAACATGATTTTGTTTCCCCAACACACTTCTCTACCAAAACGGAAAAACAGACCAGAGACACAAGAACCAATCTGCCTTCCCCGGGATCTCCACGCAGCAATTCTCCTGAAGATGGCACAACACCGTCCTGTATTTGAAGCCTCGTTGGCCACTTCTTTCTAGGGGAGCGGAGCAGTTCCTGAGCCAGAGTTTGGCAGGAGTAAGTGCTCTGTCAGATTAAGTTTCAGCATAATGCCCTCGATAGGAATCGGAGCACCATCCCTAAAGTGCAACGGGAGGGTAAAACGCCAGCCATCAAGACGGATGGTTTGTTTTTGTTTTTATAGAGATTTTCTAAACCTCAACTTTCACCTCTTAGCCCCCTCCCCCTCCTGTTCTCAGTCACCTCCAATAGCCCATCTGTCTGCTTCGTTTAATAGAAACCTATATTTCCTAGCTAATGGATGCATTTGGCTAAGATAATCTCTTTGTGTTTGCTTCAGTTGTCACATTCCTGTTATCATATTAATACTGATTAAATATGAAACCCAACATTTAAGTCAGAACCCACGCATTATTTAAAAGCGACAACGTGTTCATATTTTGGCACTGTGAAATCGCAGCCAGTATGGAAGGGGTCTCCCCTTCCCACTCTGAACACCTCACCTTTCAGCTGGGATGCCACCCATATGGATTTTTACAGGACAGGATACTTCAATAGCGCTGTCCCATCCGAGACCACCAGACAAAGTTCAGGTTTCCGGAAAAGCTCTAGGACTGGTACAAACCTACCCCAAGAAAACTATGACATCACAGGTCAAGCAGCATGACGCTGGGGGTTACAAGACAGGAAGGGTCAGTACAGACCTCAGCGCTCTCAGAAATGCCCAGCGACAATTCACAGCCCGCATTTGTGCCTCAGTTCCCCCCATCTGTATGCAAGGATATTTCACAAGCTGCGATGTAGGTGTGCAGCTACTTTATTAATGTCTGCTTGGGGCTGCGTGGCTACAGACTGGAGGTGCTACAGAGAAATGAAGTACAAATCGTCAGACTTCAAATCAGCAAAAAATAATTCATCAAATTCTGGGATTTAAGCCAACTTCATAACATGTCACATTTTAAAAGCAGGCAGTCACACGCGTGATAAAGCACACTTCTAACCCTAAGCTAAGTCATCTTCAAATTCCAGAACAACTCCACTCATCAGAACTACATTGCAACAAGAGCCAGATGAATTTGCACCGTTCCTTTCTCACCTCTCATGCGACCACCACCAGCTTCTGCGGAAGAGAAAAGCTGGGATATGACAGCCACAGAAATGCAGCTCATGAGACATGTTCTAACTTCCAGCATTGTCCAACACGTAGCCATTGCTTATTTTTAAACAAAAATTATTAACATGGCTACTTACTTATTCATGGTTTATCCTATTCAGTTTAATGGACTACCATCGCCATTCAAAAAAAGCACAAATCAGAAAGACTTCACCTCAAAGCTTTGGTGAAACCAACCACACATGTAACTCATTTTTCAAAACTGCAATTCAATAAGAGCCCAATTTACATGTACTAGTCACCTTTGCATGCAAATTATTGATGAGTTACTGAAGACAGACCCAGTGTTCCAACAGCTCTGATCATGCCCACCTCTCCTAGAGACCAGGTATGAGCTGCAGACACTGCACTCAGCTGGTACCTTTCCTAAGAGGGATGCGACACCTCCCGAGCAACTTTGGAGCAGATGAGGTTATACCATGGTCAGGAAAGCTCCCCTGGGATGTCAAGGAGGCTAACCTAACCTTCTGAGATCCGTATAAACAAACAACTGAACACGGAGAGCCTTGAACCAAGGGACTGTTGTTTACCTAACCCCTGAACTGCAAGAGACATCAATCCCTGCCTTATTAAAGAAATGCATACGCTAGCCAGGCATGCCTGCTTCATCAGCTCTCTCCCGTTCACAGCTTCTCCGGGGTCGGAGGAAGTTCCAGCAGGCCCCATTCCATAAATAAAATCCTTCTGGCTGGTGATAACTAAATTGTATTAAGACTGGCTCAGACAGCTTCAATTAGAAATAATCGGCAGGGGTGGACTGAAATACCCTCCATCAATTTGCTTACAGCTGGTCTTTTCCTCCTTTTCCATCCCAAACCAATTCTAACTACCTGGTTCAATGAAAGCAGCAGGGAATCCATAACATGCTTCCAGTTACTATATGTGTAATCCATCTGTATGCGTGTCCCGAAATCAAAACCACATCTAATATAAGAGTAAAAGCTTTAAGTACAGAGAGAATCAACAGATCTTTAACAGGCAATTCCCAACCAGCAGCAAGCAAAACCAAGAAACTTTGGATTCTGAATAACACAGACCCTTCCCCCATGTTTACAGGATTTCTCTCTCTCTTTAACTATCCTAAAAGAAACAATTTGTGTATATTACAATTCCATCCTTTTGTTATGAAAATTAGGGAAAGTAAGATTATTCAACCAAACTGATCTGCAAAACTCTACAGCACAGTCTCCTTATAAGTATCAGTCTCTTTTCTGTAAGATTTCGAGCATTAATAAAGACGTTTAAAATCTGTTGTTAATCTACCTATAATTTTTTCCAAATGCCAAATAAAATGGACTTTTTTTCCTGTGCTTATAAAAAACAAGTTCTAAATGAGAATCAATCCTGCTTTTGCTCCAGCATACATTTACCCCAAAACCTAATTGTATATTTAAGAATAAACACTAGTGAAATGCACAATAATCAACTTGAAAGAAATAGTCAAGATATTCCATTTTCACAGGTTGGAGAAATTAATTTGATTTGTCACAGGAATAGTTTGGCAAATATTAAAAGATATACATATTAGGATCTTCTCCAAAACCTTTCATTTCTATTTGGCCTTCATATTGCTTAGTCAATGGAAAAGGGTTCTTAAAATATTCAACTCCTTTCAAAAGGAAGAGCGACTCAAGACAGAGTCTGGGTCATTAAACTCAAACTTCAGTTTTACTAAGTAAAAAATAAAAATGCTGATAATTTACTAAGTCAACCTTGCTCTGAATGTGCACAATTTCAAGACAGAAAAATGAAAACCACAACTAAACCCAATTACATTATGTCCCCAAACTACTAACTTAGTGCATAATATGGAAAACATGAGGAAAAACTAGGGAAAAAAAGTCAGGGACTGGGGAATCGGGCATCAATTTGCACATGAACTCCAGAGGGACTATAATCTTTGTACATCTTCTGAGGAGGTACTTGTGAGAACAGTGAATTGTAATGAGCCATGAAAAGAAAATCCTCAGTTCACGATATACAGCCTGCTCCTGTCAGCAGGAACTTGCATTCTTTAGCTCATTTGCAGTCCTTGAAAACGTCTTTCTTCCCTCGCGCCTGTCGCGTTACCTGGCACATGCTGCTTGGCACAGCCCATGTTACCATTGTGTTAGCTTGAAAAGATAGTTCATTGCAATCAAAGAAAACAAATGCGTATTCTCCGTGTTGTATTCAAATTATAATACCAATTCTGATGAGCTGATACTTTAGGAACACACAGGCAAACAGTCCCTTGCCTAACACATCCATACATTAACTGGTCAAATTAGAAAGAGGGAATGTTATTCGTCTTTCAGACGGAAAACTGAGAACATAAACAAATGCATTCAGAAGTAAATACCTACCTGGCAGCAAAACCATGTACTGAATCGAAAATCCTCAGGTGCATAACAAACGACTGTACCATACAAACAACGTTCTTCATTTATATACAGAGAGACAGTTTAGGACGAAACAACAAAGTAGTTGAAGGGATGGCACAGGTCCATTTTCTTGGTTCAGGGTTCTGTAGTTACTAATATATTTACTTTATAAAAAACCAAAAAGCAGCTGAGGCTGCTCATGGTTGTGTGGGCAATGATGGCTGGCAAAGGAAGAGGCTGTAGGAGTAAGAAAAGGCAAATGGCCAAACAGAGAGGGAACTGAGTGGGGAGGGGAGAGCAGAGAGAGATTACGGTAAAATATCAGAAAAATGAAACTGGGTAGCTCATCAATTGTAACGGGGAAGAACAGGTTCTCTGAATAACCAAATTGTCT